>Ga0209069_10001247_pt1 | contig 12843 bp, 12 predicted proteins | sample Str013_2_FD_187202 | JGI IMG/M metagenome (GOLD analysis project Ga0209069, IMG submission 187202) | Freshwater sediment microbial communities in response to fracking from Pennsylvania, USA - Straight Creek_MetaG_SC_2013 (SPAdes) (version 2) | ecosystem: Environmental > Aquatic > Freshwater >...
GAGCAATACACCACCGATCAAGTCCGCCGCGTGGCTCGGGCCGCGTTCGATCTGGCGCGCACGCGCAAGGGCAGGGTCTGTTCGGTCGACAAGGCCAATGTGCTGGAGACCAGCGTGCTGTGGCGCGAGGAAGTCATCGCGCTGCACGCCGCGGAATTTTCCGATGTCGAACTCAGCCATATGTATGTCGACAACGCCGCCATGCAGATCGTCCGGCAACCGTCGCAGTTCGACGTGATGGTGACCGGCAACATCTTCGGCGACATTCTTTCCGATTGCGCCGCGATGGCGTCGGGATCGCTCGGCATGCTGCCGTCGGCTTCGCTCGGTCCTGTCGACAAGTTCGGCCGCCGCAAGGCGCTTTACGAACCTGTCCATGGCAGCGCGCCCGACATCGCGGGCAAGGGCATCGCCAATCCGCTCGGCTCCATCCTCAGCGTCGCCATGATGCTGCGCCTGACGCTCAACCGGCCCGACGATGCGGACCTGCTGGAGAAGGCGGTCGGTGCGGCGCTGGCCGCCGGCGCGCGCACGGCCGATATCGCCGAAGCCGGTGCAACCAGACTTTCGACCGAGCAAATGGGGAGCGCGGTGCTGAATGCCCTGGAGCAGGTCGCCAGCAAGGAAAAGGAGCACGCGTGATGGCAAAGCATTTTACCAGACGTTCGGCGCTGACGATCATCGCCGCCGGCGGCGCTTCGATGGCAGCGTCCCGGTCCTTCGCCGAAGACAGGACCGGCCGCGTGATCTACCCGGTGGCGGTGCCGGTCTATCAGACCCAATACGTGGCGGACCGCATCGGCTTCTTCAAGGAAGCCGGCCTCGACTGCAAGCTGATCCAGGGCGGCAGCGGCGTCAAAACCCGCGAGATCATCGCATCTTCGCAGGGCGACATCGGCATCGGCGACATTACCCATCCGATGCAGCTCAGCAATCACGGTCGCGCCGGACGCGTGTTGATGCCGGTCGATACCAGGAGCAGTGCGGTGATATTCATCATCCGCAAGGATCTCAAGGACCAGGGCATCACCACACTGGAGCAGTTAGCGGCCTGGAAACGGCCGGATGGCCGCAAGCCGATCGTCTCGGTATCGTCGCTGGGCGGCACCAATCATGTCTGGGCGTCCTATTACATGGAAACCATGGGACTCGACGACAAGGTCACCTGGATAGGTACCGGCAATGTCGAGACGATGCTGGGTTCGCTGAAGACCAAGCAGGTCGACGTGCTCGTGAATTCGTTGTCGTTGTTGAACGAGTCGGTGGCGCAGGGCTGGGGTGCGCTGTTGTTCGACGGCACGGATGAGGCGATCTGGAACAAGTATATCGGTGGCAAGGTCCCGGTTACGGCGCACTTCACCCTGCAGGCGACGATCGACAAGGATCCACCGAAGATGCAGGCTTTCGTCACGGCACTATGGCGGGCCACGCTGTGGATCAAGGCGCATTCGCCCGAGGAAATCTACGAGGCGATCGAGCCGTATGTCGGCAGCACGTCGCGCGAAGCCAACATCGTGGAGATCACCACGCTGGAGCAAGTCGCCGACTTTGAAGGCACCATCGACGCGGCGGGCTGGGCGCGCGGCGAAAAGGTCTGGTTCCGGGAAATGACGGGCATCAAGCCGCTCGCGATTGCCGATCTCGTCAGCCCCACTTTCATCGAAGCGGCACGGAAGGCGTATCCGGGTTGAAGGCGGCGAGCATGGTCGCGTCGCAACCTCAATCGTCAGAAGCACGACGGATCGACGTCAGTGGGCTGAGCAAGTCGTTCCAGCTCGCCGGCACGGCCATTGAGGCGGTGCGCGACGTCTCCTTCAGCGTTAGGCGCGGCGAATTCGTTGCCTTGCTGGGTCCATCCGGCTCCGGCAAGAGCACCATCCTCAACATGATAGCGACCCTGATCAGGCCGACCAGCGGACAGATCCTGATCGACGGCAGGCCGGTCGTCGCCGGCAAGGCGACGCCCGACGTTGGCTACGTGTTCCAGCGCGATACGCTGTTTCCGTGGCGCACGGTCGCCGACAACATCGGTTACGGCCTGCAACTGGCGGGCGCTCCCGATGCCGATCGGAAGGACCGCATCGCGGCTGCCGTGGCGCAGGCAGGCCTGAAGGGGTTCGAGCAGGCATACCCCTCGGCACTGTCGGGCGGCATGCGCCAGCGGGCGGCGCTGATGCGAACCCTGGTTGTCGAGCCGCAGATCCTGCTGATGGACGAGCCGTTCGGCGCGCTGGATACCCATACCAAGATCGATATGCACGAGGTTCTGCTTCGGATATGGGAGCGCGAGCAGCAAACGGTGCTGTTCGTGACGCATGACCTCGGCGAGGCGCTGACGCTGGCTGACCGCATCATCCTGTTCTCGGCGCGGCCCGGCCAGATCAAGGACATGTTCGAGGTGAATTTCGATCGGCCCCGCGATGCCGTGAAGGTACGGGAGACGCCGCGCTATGCCGAGCTGTTCCAGAAGATATGGCACTCGCTGGGAGAGGAATTCGTCAGGGGACGTCACTCATGAGGACGCGCCGGCCCGTCAATACGCTGGTATGGCAGTTGGTGATCTGCGCCGCCGTACTTTCGGTCTGGCAATGGGGCTACGACCTGCATGCGACCGTGCCATGGCTGGTGCCCGATCTGCTCGATCCGTATTTCGTTTCAAAACCCTCCGAGATATTTCAGCACTTTCTGATCCTGAGCTGCCTCAAGTCCAAAATGGGTGCCTTCAACGGCTGGTTTAACGGCGATTTCGGCAAGTGCATGGCGCGCAACGAGAACAATCTCTGGATTGCGACGGCCGTCACGCTGAAGAATACCTTCTTCGGTTTTGTGACAGGCGTGTCCAGCGGCTTTGTCGCAGGGCTGATCCTCGGCCGCTCCGACCGGCTGAGCGCCATTTTCCAGCCCTTCATCACCGCCGTTAATTCCATCCCCAGGATAGCGCTGGCGCCGATCATCGTGCTGGCGTTCGGGATCGGCGACATGTCGAAGGTCGTCACGTCGTGGATCGTGGTCGTGTTCCTGGTATTCTTCAACACCTTCGAGGGCGCGCGCTCGATCGACGAAGGGTTCATCAATGTCGCCCGCCTGCTTGGCGCCAGCGAATGGCAGATCACCCGGACGGTGGTCATCCCCTCGACCATGGCCTGGGTCTTTGCCTCGCTCTCGCCCGCCATTTCCTTCGCGCTGATCGGCGTCATCGTCGGCGAATTCATCGGCGCAGAACGGGGCATCGGCCGCCTGATCATCGAATCGGAGGCGCGAGCGGAGGCCTCGGGCATGATGGTCGCGGTGATCGTGCTGATGCTGGTGGGGGTGGTGCTATCGGCCATTATCTGGCGCTTGCAGGCCTATCTGTTGCGCTGGCAGCAGCACAACATGGTGGAGTAGACTGAGGCGCCGTATTGGCTAAGCAGAGGTCTCCCGATGAGCATACTGATTTATGGTTTTTGGCGGTCGATCGCTTCGTTTCGAGTCCGGGTAGCTCTCAAAATCAAGGGCCTTACATTCGAGGAAATCCCGATCGATATTCTTTCGGGGGAGCAGTTCAAGCCGGGCTATGAGGCGGTCAACGCCGAGCGCGTGGTGCCGACGCTCATTCACGACGGCCATTCCATCTTCCAGTCACTGGCGATCATCGAATATCTCGATGATATCCAGCCTAAACCGCGCCTGTTGCCGCAAGATCCGAGGGAGCGCGCCTATGCGCGCTCGCTGGCACTGATGACGATCGCGGACGCGCATCCGCTGGTGGTGCCGCGGGTCCGCAATCATCTCGCGAAGACCTTCGGCGCCGATGCAAAGGCGATCGAGGACTGGAGCAAGCATTGGACTAACGAGGGACTTGCGACCTTTGAACGGCTGCTCGCCCGCCGTGCGCCCAACCCATTTGCCCTCGGCGCCGAGCCAGGACTGGCGGATATCAGCATCGCCGGGCAGGTGGTCGGCGCGCATTTCCTCAAGCTCGATCTCAGTGCCTTCCCGGCCGTCGCACGGCTCGCCGACCGCTGCTTTGAGCTGCCCGCCTTCAAGACATCCCATCCGTTCGAGCAGCCCGGGTTCAAGAAATCGGCCGCGCATTGATGCCCGGCTAGGCATCGAGCCCGAGCACCCGTGCGGCATTGCCGCCCGCGATCTGGGCCAGCGTAGTCTCGTCCATGCCGCGGACGCCGGCGACATGTCCTATCGGATTATATTCGGCCATGTCGAAGGGGTAGTCGGTGCCCATCACGATACGGTCCGGGCCGAAGACGTCGATCAAATAAGCCAGCTGGTGATAGGAGAAGACCACGGTGTCGAGATAGACCTGCCGCAGATAGGTCGTCGGCGGCAGCGGCAAGTCGCCATGGCAGTCCTGTCGCGCGCCCCAGGCGTGATCGATCCGCCCGGAGTAGCCGGGCAGGTAGCCGCCGCCGTGTACGGCCATCAGCTTCAGATCGGGAAAGCGCGCCAGCGTTCCCGAAAAGATTAGATTGTGAAGCGCCAGCGTCGTGTCGAGGGGATTGCCGAGCACGTTGTTGAAATAGAAATGGGTCAGGCGTTCGCCATGGGTGAAACCGTTCGGATGCATCATGATGAACGCTCCGAGCTGCTCGGCCCTGGCAAAGAACGGGCGGAACTTCGGATCGGACAGTTCCTGCCCGTCGACGTTGGTCAGGATTTCGACGCCCTTCAGTTTCAAATCCTTCATGACATAGTCGAGTTCGCGGACCGCGATCTCCGGCTCTTGCAGGGTGACGACGCCGAGCCCGACGAAGCGGTCGGGTTTGCGCGAGCAATACTCCGCTACGCCGTCATTGGCGAGGCGATGGGCAGCTTCCGCGATTTTCGGATCGACCGAGTAATAACATTGGCCCGGCGCGGGCGCCACGACCTGGATGTCGATGCCCATCTTGTCGAGATCGAACAGCCGGCGGTCGATCGTGGTCATGACCTCGCTGATGTCCTTCTCCTGCTGTGCGTTGATTTCCCTGGTTGCGGCATCGGCGAAGTGGGCCAGCGGAATCCGGCCGATATCGACATGCGGTTGCGCCAGCTTGGCAGCCTGGGGCACCACGATATGGGCGTGAATGTCGATCGTGGCGGAGGAGGGCCGCCGGGCGAGGCCGTCGGCGTCGTGAATACGTGCAGCGGTGCGGCCATAACGGTTCTTGCGATCGATCATCTGAATTGACTCTGCGGTTAAATGGATCTGTGTGGGGCGTGGTTGACGGGATTACGACTTGGCCTTGCGCTGGGTCCAGCGGGTCGAAACCGCGGTAGCGTCGGCATCGCCGAGGCCCGCGGCTTCCGCTTCCTCGTAGCAGGCAAGCGCGCTGGCCGTGACCGGCATCTCGGCATGAAGGGATGCGCCGAATTGAACCGCGCAGGCCAGATCCTTGGTCGCGGCATTGAGACCGAATGCGGTCTCGCCGAGGGGCGCCCCGCCCAGTACCTTGGCGATAACCGGGCCACGGCCCTTCATGGCGGTCGGTGCGCCCGACGTGTCGGTCAGGATATCGATCAGCCGCTCGGCCGGAAGGTTGAGCGGCTTGCAGATCGTCAGGGCTTCGCCGAGCGCTTGCCAGTACACCAGAAGCGGCAGGTTGACCGCGAGTTTCATCATCGAACCGGCACCGATATCGCCGACGTGTTCGATGCGCCGGCACATTTGCTCCATGATCGGCATCGCCCGGGCGACATCCGCCTTCGATCCACCGACAAGGCCGAGCAACTTGCCTTCCTTCGCAGGCCCGACGGTGCCGCCGACCGGGCACTCGACGAAGGCGGCGCCGTGCTGCAGCGCGGCGGAGCCGTTCGCTTTCATGGTCTCGGGGCGGATCGTGCTCATATCGATCACGAGCTTGCCGGCGAGTTTGGCTTTCAGAATTCCGTTCGGCGCGCCGTAAACCGCTTCCGTTGCGGCGTCGTTCAGCAGCATCACGATGGTGACTTCACACCCGTCGACGAGTTCCGCGGGCGACGCGAACAACTTCGCGCCCGCATCGATCAGGGGCTTTGTCCTCGCCGAATTGCGATTCCATACCCCGATCTCGTGTCCGACCGACATCAATCGCTGTGCGATCGCCGATCCCATTCGTCCAGTTCCGCATATGCCGATCTTCATGGTCTGACCTCATTGAGAGATTGGATGGTTGTATTAGTGAGCATGAAAGACGCCGAGATTTTGCGCGATCAATTCTTCGTTGTTCAAGACCCCTACGGCCGGCCCGGCGAACACGCAGCGACCGGTGTTGAGGATGACGGCCTGATCCGCGACGTCGAGCGCCAGTTGGAGGTTCTGTTCGACCAGAACGATCGATTGTCCTTCTTCCTTCAGGCGCCGGATGATGCGACCGACTTCCGCGACGATTAAAGGCGCCAGACCCTCCGACGGCTCGTCGAGCAGCAGCACCCGTGGATTACCCATCAACGCCCGCCCGATGGCCAGCATCTGCAGTTCACCACCCGACAGCGTGCCGGCAATTTGAGCATGGCGCTCGCGCAGCCGCGGAAACATAGTGTAGATCCGCTCGACATTCCAAGGTTTGTCCGTGGTGTTGCCGCGCTGCTGGGCCACCGCAAGGTTTTCTCGAACTGTCAGCGACGGAAAGATGCGGCGGCCTTGCGGAACAAGGCCGATGCCGAGGTGAGAGATGCGTTCCGGGCTGAGCCCCTGGATCGGCTCACCGAACAGTCTGACCTCCCCATCCCTGGGTTTCAGAAAGCCGATGATCGTCGAGATGCAGGTGGTCTTTCCCGCACCATTGCGTCCCAACAGCGCCAGTAAGCCGCCCGGGGCCAGGGAAAAGCTCACGCCGTGCAGGATATGGCTGTCGCCATAATATGCATGCACATTGGTCAGGCTGAGTGCATCAGGCGCCAAGGTACACCTCACGCGTTCGCTCGTCCGCGATCACGGCGTCGCGCTCGCCATCGACGATGACGCGGCCATAATTCAGCAGCGTCACGGTTTCGGCAAGCTCGAGCGCGGTATCCATGTCATGCTCGATCATGATCACCGTGGTCTCCCGCGGGATCGAGGCGATCAGGGACTTCACCTGGGCACGCTCGGTGTTGGAAAGACCAGCCAGCGGTTCGTCGAGCAGCAGCACGCGCGGCCTTTGCGCCAGCGCCATCGCGAGCTCAACGCGACGCTTCTCCCCGTAGGCAATATCGGACACCGGGCGTTCGGCCAGATGCAGAAGTCCGACGGTGTCGAGTGTCCGGCGGGCTTCGGTCGCGAGATCGGTGTAGTGGGATAACGGCCGCCACATCTGCCAGCGCGATGGCCGCAATCCGAGCAGGCCGAGCGTGACATTGTGTTCCAGTGTGTCACCGGAAAACAGCGTGATGATCTGGTAGGTGCGCGACAGTCCGAAATGCGCGCGCCTGTAGGGCGTAAAAAACGTGACGTCGGTACCGAACAACCGGATCGCGCCGGCGCTCGGCCGCAGGTCGCCGCTGATCTGGTTGAACAGCGTCGTCTTGCCGGCGCCGTTCGGGCCGATGATCAGGCGGCGCTCCCCTGGTTTGATTGCGAGCGATATGTTGTGCGTGACGGTGAGGCCGCCGAACGCCTTCTTCAGGTTGACGACTTCAAGCGCGTAATCGGATGTCAGCCGGGTCATCGCGATCCCCCGCGCAGAGCCGTCGCGAGCTTGTTCAGGCCGGGAACGATGCCAGTCGGCATCACCAGAACGATGAACAGAAACACCAGGCCGAGCAGCATGTTCCAGCGTTCGATATAGGCCGAAGCGTAGTTCTTCAGCAGCAGCACCAGCGCCGCGCCGACGACGGGGCCACCCAATGTTCCGGATCCGCCGGCGATCACGCCGAGCAAGGCTTCCGCCGAGCTCGTGGTGGAGAGCGACGTTGGGTGGATATATTTGTTGTAGTAGACATACAGCAGTCCGGACACGCCGCCCCAGAAGCCGGCATAGATGAAGGTGATCCAGCGGATCATCCATGGATTGAAGCCGAGCGCCGCCATCCGGCGCGGCTGGTCGCGCACGCCCTTCAACGACGATCCGAACGCCGACGACACGAAAATCGCCATCATGAAGAAGGCGAGTGCAGTCACGATCAGCGCGAACCAGTAGAACGACGCGGCGCTGTCGAGCGAAAGGCCGAATGGCATCGGCCGGGTCAGGCCGGCGATGCCGTTGTCGCCGTTGGTTACACCGGACATGCGGTAGGCGAGGCCCCACAGCACCTGCGACAAAGCCAGTGTGATCATGAGAAAGCCCAGGCCCGTGGCGCGCAGTGCAATGACGCCGAAGAAGGCCGCCATGGCGGCGGTGCCGCCAATCGAGATAATAGCGGCCAGCCCATGGCCGAACCCGTACCGGCTCGTCAGCAGCGCCGAGATATAGGCGGCGACGCCAAGATAGGAGGCGTGCCCGAGCGAGGTCATGCCGCCATAGCCCACCAGGAGATTGAGGCTGAGCGCGAAGATCGCCGCGATCAGGATCTGGCTCGCGAGATTGATATAAAAATCGCCTGCGAAGGACGGCAGCAGTACGAGCAGGGCGGCCAGCGGCGCTGCAGCAATCCATTTCATGCGCCGACGCGCCCAAACAGGCCCTGCGGCCGGAACGCAATGACGAAGATCATCGGCAGGAACAGGATGATATAGGCCAATTCCGGAAACAGCGTGGTGCCGAACGTATAGATGAAGCCGATGATAAAACTGCCAATGAACGCGCCGAGCAGGCTTCCGATGCCGCCCAGGATGACGACGATCAGCGCCAGTGGCAGCATGTCGGCATCGAGCCCGGGATAGGCGGACAGGATAGGGCCACCCAGTACGCCGCCGGCGCCGGCGATGCCCGCGCCCAGACAAAACACGATCGTAAACAAATTCGAGACGGGGATTCCGACCGCGCGCGCCATCTGCCGGTCGTCGACGCCGGCGCGGATCATGGCGCCCAGCCGCGTCCGCTCCAGCAGGAAATACAGCGCGATCGCGGTGGCAACGGCGCAGCCCACCAGCACCAGACGATAGGTCGGAAACACGAAGCCGAACACTCGCGTCGGCGCCTGCAGGTTTCGCGGTGTCGGCACCGGAATGGAGTCGCCGCCCCATAATAACAGACACGCGTCGGAAATGATGAAGGACATGCCGAGCGTCACCAGCACCTGCCCAAGTGGATTGGTTTTCAGCCGGGTCAGTACCAGCCGCTCGAACAGGCCGCCGATGGCGGCTACCGCAATCCCGGCGCCGAGCGCGGTCACCCAGATATTCAGGCCATCGAAGGAGCGCAGCGCAGTGGCGCCGAAATAGGTGCCGAGCATGAAGAAGGCGCCGTGCGTCAGGTTCGCCAGTCTCATCAGGCCGAAGATCAGCGAGAAGCCCGAGGACAGCAGGAACAACAGACCGCCGAGCGACAGACTGTTGAGACCCTGGATGATCCAAAACTGCATCGTTTGCCGATCTCGTCCGGAAAGTTGCGCGCTTCGGTGCCCCGCGACGGAAGCGAAGTTATTGCTCCAGATTATTTGCCGGCGGATAGTCGCGCGAATAGACCGGATTCTTCAGGAATGCGGTCTTGTCGTAGGTCCAGAACTGGCTGACATCCGGATAGGTCTTGATGACGGAGTTGACCAGCCGCCCGTCCTTTCTCGTTACCTTGCGGATATAGACATCGCCGACGGCATTGCCGAACTCGTCGAACTTGACGACGCCGCGCACCGTCTCCGCGTTGCTGTTGCGGATCCCCGCCATCAGCGCCTTCTTGTCTTCCGCATTTCCGCTCGCGGCCTTTAGCCCGGCTTCCAGGACTTCACCGGAAACATAGGTGCCGCCGGCATAATAGCCGGGATCGTATTTGAACTGCTTGCGGAACGCCGCCGCGAAGGCCTTGTTGAGCGGGTTGTCCAGTTCCGCGGAATACCAGCTGGTGGTCACAATTCCCAACGCTTCGTCGCCCATATTGCGAAGTACGGATTCATCGAGCGCGGTCATGCCGCCGATCACCGCCATCTTGTCCTTCAGGCCATATTCGATGAATTGACGCAGGAAGCGGAAGCCGTTGGAGCCTGCGGTGCCGAGAAAGATCGCGTCCGCGTTCTTCACCTGCGCGACATAGCTGCCGTAATCCGGCGTCGCCAGCGGCGTGAAGATTTTCTGGACGATCTTGCCGCCATTATCCTCGAACCCGCGCTGGAAACCAGCGCACATTTCATGTCCATAGGCGAAATCATCGGCGATGGTGACGATCTTTTTGTACTTGAGTTCCCTGGCGGCATAATCTGCCAGCGGGTAGGCACATTGCGCCGACGTTGACGTCGCGCGCACAAACCACGGACTTGGATGCCGCTGCGTCATGTCCTCCGCGGCGGCGACACCGATCGTGGGGATCTGCTTTTCCGTGAGGTAATCAGCGATCGCCAGCGCCTCGAAGGCGGCGAGCGGGCCAATGATGCAATGGACATCATTCTTTTCGACCAGTTCCTGCGCTTTGGTCCGCGCCGTCGCGGGAGCGCCGGCCGTATCGGCGACAATCAATTCGACCTTGCGGCCACCCAGCGTGCTATCGCGTTCCTTCAGGAACATCGTCAGCGCAAGGTCCATGTCGATGCCGCCGGAGGCCAGCGGTCCGGTTTTGGCCGCCAGCAATCCAATGCGGACCGGCCCGCTGTTCTGGGCTAGGGCGCGATGAGGGAACGCCACGCTGGCGATACCCGCGCCGGCCACGCCGCCGACGAACTGACGCCGCGATATCGTCATTGGATCCTCCCCGGAACGCTACGAACTGGATACGTTTGTTATTTTTATTGCTTGAGCAATTTATCCGACGGAAGCCGTAAATGATCAAGTGATAACCATGTATTCGACTTCGGCGAACCAGATCTTTTCGTAGCGGGGAATGCGGGGACGTCCGAAAAGCCAGCGAGCGTGCTTTGATGCAGTGCGGTATCGCGACTTATTTCGGAGCGCGCTCGCTTGATCTGGGCGCCGTGACAATCGTTTTCTTCAGGACCTCGAACACGGCGGCCGTATCCTGGTCGCCCAATCCCATCGCCAGGGCTTTGGCGTAGACCGGCTGAGTCAGCGTAAACAGCGGGGTGGCGCAGCCGACCTCGTCGGCGAATTCGGCGATCACAGCCATATCCTTCTTCCAGGTCGACACCTTCATGGTCGCGGGCTCGTAAACGCCTTCGACCATCATCGGCGCGCGCATCTGGAACATTCGCGAGCCGCCGGCGCCCGGGCCGACCATGTCGACGACCATTTTCGGATCGAGCCCGGCGCGTTCCGCCAGCACCATCGCCTCGGCGGTGGCGACGTTGTGGATGGCCACCAGATGATTGGCGACGAATTTCATTCGGCTGCCATTACCGTATCTGCCGAGATCGGCGCTTTGCTTGGCGAAATCGGAGAACAGGCCCTTGCACCGCGCAATGGCGTTGCTGTCGCCGCTGGCGTAGACGATGAGATCGCGAACTTTTGCCTGCGCGCCGGTTCCGCTCAGCGGACAATCCAGCGCGATATGGCCGGCCTTCTTCAGAATGGCCTCGAAGCGAAGCTTGTCGGCGATGCTGAGTGTCGAGAGCTCGGCCACGATGCGTGGAGGCTGGCCGGAACCGGCGATTTTCTGTGCGACATCCTCGACGGCGGTGGGTGTAGGAAGGCTGGACATGATGATTGGGGCCTCGCGCACGACCTGAGCGACGTCGCCGACGATCTCGACATGGGCCCGCGCAAGCTCGGCACATCGCGCGGTGTCGGTGTCGAAGCCGATCACCCGCCATCCGCGCTCGACGAGGTTGCGCGCGATCGCGCCTCCCATGATGCCAAGCCCGATTATTCCAACAGTCTTGTCCATGAGATCAACCCCCAGGCAACGAATTCGGCATTACGGTCAGCGCTGGCCACGCTCTGAATAGTTGGTGGTCGGGTGACTGGCAATCATCAAGCTTTTTCGCAAGCCCAAGTCGGGTTGCCCGGGATCATCCTCCGAGCGGCCGCGGCGGATGCTCCGGGCAGATTAAAGGGCGGCGGTGCGGCTTGAACAATGGGTGATCAGGCGATAAACCGAAATCTGTATCGTCCGCATCGAGGCTGCAACAAGGGGCGAGCAAGGAACGCCAAAATGGCAGGTGCCGGCCGAAAACCCACTGCAAGCCTGCCCGAGGGGCCGGAGGCGGACGGCCCGTATGCCGCCATGATCGCCCGCGCCAGAGGCCTGATTCCGCGCTTGCGAGATCGCGCTTCCAGGACCGAGGAATTACGCCGGCTTCCGCCGGAGACCGAACGCGAGCTGCACGAATCGGGTTTGTTCAGGATCGTTCAGCCGAAGCGGGTGGGAGGCTCCGAACTCGACTATGTCGCGCTGATCGATTGCGGCGATGCGATCGGACAGGCCGACGCCTCGGCGGCCTGGAATTTCGCCAACCTGGCCAGCCACCACTGGATGCTGGCGATGTTCGACAAGCGCGCTCAGGATCTGGTCTGGGACAAGGACGTCAACGCCCTGATCGCGTCCTCCTTCATTTTCCCTGCCGGTCGGGCCAGGAAAGTCAATGGCGGGTATGTATTGCGGGGCAGCTGGCCATTTTCGTCGGGAGTGGATTCCTGCGAATGGAATATGCTGGCGAGCGTTGTTTCCTCCGATGATGAGGCTGACGGCATCGAGTACCGCATCTTTCTGCTGAACAAGACCGATTACAAGATCAATGACACCTGGAATGCCGCGGGACTGAGGGGGACGGGATCGAACGATGTCGAGGTCAATGATGCCTTTGTTGCCGAGCCGATGACGGTTGCGGTGAATGATCTCGGAGGGGGGCCGACGCCGGGAAGTGCGGTCAACCCGAATGCGCTTTACACGCTACCCGTATTCTCGCTGTTTCCCTATGTGC
>Ga0209069_10001248_pt1 | contig 12840 bp, 12 predicted proteins | sample Str013_2_FD_187202 | JGI IMG/M metagenome (GOLD analysis project Ga0209069, IMG submission 187202) | Freshwater sediment microbial communities in response to fracking from Pennsylvania, USA - Straight Creek_MetaG_SC_2013 (SPAdes) (version 2) | ecosystem: Environmental > Aquatic > Freshwater >...
GGGGTAGGACGGACGGCTCAGGAGAGCCCCGGATGTGCCGTTCAAGGGCACGGGACATCGTCACGGGCATGCAGCCGGCCGCAGTGCCTGGCGCGTCCATCGCGCCGCTCTCGGCCGTGCGTCAGTCGGCGCGCCGGATGTGCGGCGCCCACACGGCACGGCCGGAAGTTGCCCATCTCGTGGCCCATTCAATCTGCGACAGCGGGGGAAGCCGTGGGACGCCGATCCGGCGTCGTCCCTGGTAGCGGCACGTGGCGTGACGGGCAGAGACGACCTCGGACGCCCAGGTAGCGACTTCTAATCCGACGGTCGCAGGTTCGAATCCTGCCGGGGGCGCAACGGTGGGGTCGGGATCCGGGGTCAGAGCGGCCTGCGGTCGGCCAGGTAGTACCGACGCTGTGGATCGTTCGGACTGCTGCCGATCGCGATCACGAGCCCGGCGTCGATGAGCACGGCCAGGCGGGTACGGGTGGTTCGCGCTGTCCGCCCGATGGCAGCAGCCAATGAGGCGGTCGTGAGTCCGTTGTCGGCGCCGAGCCGGTCGAGGATCCGCCGGCCGACGTCGTCTACCTCGATCGCTAGAGGGTCCGTCGCGACAGCATGCAACGTGACTCGGACGCGGCCGCCGACCTCTTCGATCGCCGGCTCCGGTAGTCCCATGTCGCGGCATGCGGTCGTCATTCGCGGGATGCCGCTGCCCCAACGCTCGATGTACCCGAGCTCCCGGAACGTTCGCGCGATGACACGGTTTCGAACGCGCGACACGCCGTTTCGCATGTCCGCCACCGTCAGGCCGAACGGCAGCAGCCCAGGGTTCTCGATCTCGAGGCGATCGTCGTAGACGGCGACGCGGAGCGGGCCGCCGACTTGCGAGTAGTCCGCGTGAACGACGGCGTTGATGACCGCTTCGCGGACGGCCACCGGCGGCAGGGCGCTAGCCCGTCGATGACGGACGGCATCGATCACCAGGCCAGTCGCCAGCTGGCGTTCGACGAACGCGATCGCGGCGTCGACGACCACCGGTAGCGGCCCGTGCAGATCGGTGTTGTCGATGATCCGTGACCGGTCGGACCCGGCGAAGCGCCCTGCTTGGAGCCAGGCATCGGGGAACACCGCTGAACGGTTCCGGCCAAAGAGCAGCACGCCGCCAACCGTCGGAACGGCAATGCCCTGGTGCACCGTCGTCAGCCCAAGCGTGCTGAGATCGGTCCGCCGCAGCCGTCGGACGGGTGCGAACAACTTGGAAGCGGTATCGAAGTCGATCGCGTCTGCGCCGAGGCCGACCAGCGGTTCCTCGTCGTAAGCGATGTGCCGGGCGGATCGCCGCATCTCGGCGATGAGTGCTGGATCGGCTCGTCGGTTCGTCGAACCCAATCGAACGTAGACCCCGTCCTCAGGCCCGCCCGGGAGCAGGTGGTAGGGGCGGTTGTCGCCGAGGTGGACCTCCACGACGAGGAGTTGGGTCTTGCGCCACCCGACGAAGTCGACCTCCGGGACGAGACGCGGTGATATCCGATCGGCGATGAGGTTCATCAGTCGTTGCTCGAGTGCGAGCGGATCGTCGACGCCGATCACATCACGTGATCGGTCGGTTACGCCGATCACCAGTCGACCGCCTGCGGTGTTGGCGAAGGCGACGATCGTCTTCAGCGCCGGCGTGGGTGAGCTGAGGTCCCGCTTGTACTCGAGCTCCTTGCCCTCCGGTTCCCGGAGCAGTTCCTCGATCCGCATACTCGGAAATCTACTCGGAAGTACTCGGCAGCACATACGCTTCCGAGTAACCCGCGGTCCGCCGTGGTCCACGCAGTTCGGCCTCAGGCCCGCGGTTGATCTCGTGGCCCACCCAGTCTGGGACCAACGGGAAGGCTGTGGGACGTCGCCAGGTCGTTGGCCCTGGTAGCGGGCCGCACCGGGACGCCACGAGACGTTGTGGGCCGGCCGACCACCTGCGCGACGCTTTGACAGGCCGTTGTCGTACGGGTCGCGATCAGGGAACGACGACGGCGCGGCCTCTGATCTTGCCTTCGTGGAGCTCGCGGTAGGCGGTGGCGGCGTCGTCGAGCGAGTAGGTGGTGTACTCGGTTCGGATGAGGCCGCGGCTGGCGAGGTTGAGGAGCTCGACCAGTTCAGGTCTGCTTCCCCAATACGTCGTCTGCAGGCTCACTTCGTATGGCTGGGAGAAGAACGAGAAGGGCACGGTCCCACCAGCGATGCCGACGACGGTCACGTCTCCGAGCGGGCGCGCTGCGGCACGGGCGATGTTGATCGTTGCGTCGGAACCGACGAAGTCCAAGAGCACATCGGCACCTAGACCGGCGGTGAGCTCTTTGATCGCGTCGACGGCGTTCTCGTCCGATGCCAGCACGTGATCGGCTCCGAACTTGGACGCCAGCTCGAGCGCCTCGTGCTTCATGTCGACGGCGATCACTGTGGCCGCCGTTGTCGCTTTGACGATCTGCACGGCCATGTGCCCGAGCCCGCCGACACCGATCACGACGACGGTGGCGTCAGGCGTCATCTTTGGCCAGGACCGGCGGACGGCGTGGTACGGCGTCAAACCGGCGTCGGTCAGTGGTGCTGCGGTCGCTGGATCGAGGTTCTCGGGCAACGGCACGAGCAGCCGGGCGTCGGGCACCAACAGGTAGTCGGCCATCCCACCGTCGAGTCCGAGGCCACCGCCACCGCCGACGATCGGTGCACCGGCGAGGTTCTCGCAATAGGTCTCGATGCCGAGCCGGCAGCGCGGGCACGTTCCGCAACCCCACGCGCCATACACCGCGACGGCGTCACCTTCGCTGAATCCGGTCACGCCCGAGCCGAGCGAGTCGACCCATCCGGCGTTCTCATGCCCGAGCGTGAACGGCGGACCCCACGGCAGCGACCCGCCTTCGAACTCGTACATCAGGTGCAGGTCGGAGTGGCAGGCACCCGCTCCGCCCACTCTGACGAGCACCTCACCGGGGCCAGGTACGGGTTTCGGCACCTCGACCAGTTCGGGATCACTCTTCCAACTCAAGAGCCGCAGTGCCCGCATCCACAGTCTCCGTTCTCCGGCGCATGGCGCGCTCGACAACGAATCTAGTGGTACGTCGCTCGAATGAGCGACGCACCACTAGGCGTCGGATGCCAGTGGTCAACAACGGCGTTGGGTCGTTTCCGCCAATCGGCAATATCGTGCGGCGCATGGCTGGTTCTGTTGGTGGGCGTGCCGTCGTGTTCGACTTCGGCGGTGTGCTGATCACACCGATCACGAATCAGATCGGTGAGGTCGCGGCAGACCACGACGTGCCGATCGCGGTCATGGTCGAGATCCTCCTCGGGCCCCTGACGAGCGGCCAGCATCCATGGCACCGCGCCGAGCGCGGCGAGCTCGCGGTCGCCGAGATCCAAGGGCTTCTCCAGCCCTGGGCCGATCGCCACGGTGTCGCACTGCGGGGCGACGAGCTGGCAACGATCCTGCGAGGCGACGGCTACGCCATGGTCGAGGTGATGACGGCCAAGGTCGCGCAACTCAAGCGATCAGGCGTCACGACCGCGCTACTGACGAACACCTTTGCCGAGTTCCGCCCGACGATGGAACGCGACCTGTGCTTCGACGACTTCGACCACATCGTCGAGTCGTTCGCCGTCGGCGCCCGAAAGCCCGAACCGGCGATCTACGAAGCGACTCGCGCGATGCTCGGCGTCGACCATCGCGACATCGTCTACCTCGACGACTTCATCCACAACATCGAAGCTGCCCGAGACCTCGGATGGACGACGATCCACGTCACCGATCCGCACTCCGCCATCGAGTTGATCGACGAGCTCCTCTGATCGACTCAATCGCAGCCGACGAGCATCGTCGTCGATGGCGTCGTTGCGGCGGGCGCCGACGTCGATTGAGCGCCGTCGCCGACAACGGCGCAGTTCTACGGGCGGGCGCCGAACTGGGGGCCGGAGCGGCGGCCGCGCTTGATCTCGTAGACACCGGGCAGCGTGCGGACGCCGACGACGTGCTCGAGCAGTGCGACGGCATCGGCACCGGTTGGCGGCGGCGACACGATCGGACCGAAGACACCTTGGCGCGGCTCGCCCCACGCCAGCACCGGGGAGCCGACGTCAGGACCAGCAAGGTCAACCGCCTCGCTCGTCGATGCCTCGATCGTGGCATCGAGACCCGCATCGTCCATTGCCGACACCCACTCGTCGGCCCCGACCGCGGCGACGACGTCTTTGACCAACTCGCTTGAACCACTGCTGCCGTCGTGGAACGTTCGCCGGCCGTACTCGGTGTAGAGCGCGCCAATCAGGTCATTGCGACCGGCGGCGCGCAGCGCGGCGATGACACGATGAACCTGCTTCGCCGCCGCCATCGGTGCGCGGTACTGCTCGGGAACCTCGCGCCCGGCGTTCAACACACCAAGGCTCAGGCTGCGCCACTCGACGTCGGTCCCGGTTTGAGCGGCGGCGTCGACGAGCCAGCGCGATGTCATCCACGTCCACGGACAGGCAGGATCGAAGTAGAAGGTGACGTTCTTCGGTGTTGACATCGCGGTTCCTCGAGTTCACTGGTGTCTGGCGGGCTCGGCAAATTTCGTATCGAACGATCGGCATCATTGCGCGCGCAACGACATCAGCTGCAACCCGCTCGCGTTCTCTTGCATTCCCAATCGACGATGACGCTGACGTCGACGCGCCTCGATCATGCGCCAGCGCGGGCGAGGCCGATCTGCGGCGCCGCCCAGCTCTTCAGCTCGGGCATCACCTTGTCAGCGAACAGGTTCATGTTCCGGCGGCCCTCGTCGTAGCTCATCCCGCAGTACGCGAAGTTCGGGAAGAACCCGGCCATTCCGATCTTGTCCTTGATCACTTCGAGCTTCTCCAACACTTGCGCCGGCGTGCCGTACGGCATCAGCTTGACGAAGTCCTCGGCAGCACCGTCGGCGCCGTGGCGGTCGATGTACTTCGTGATGTTCGTGTAGAACTCGTAGCCCGACACACCGGCATGGGGTGCGGCGGCGAGCTCGTAGTGCTTCAGCACCGTGCCGTAGTAGCCGCCGATGTAGCGGTACGCCATCTCCTCGGCGCGGTCCGCGCTCTCGTCGACGAAGCAGAACCCGCCACACATCGGTGGCGGCGGCTCGGTCCCGTTCTCGGTGCGGAAGACATCGTTGTAGACGCGGAAGTCTTCTTCGACGGCGGGCCACGGCTTTTGGGGGATGACGAGCAGGCCGATCCCAAGGCGGGCCATGATCGGCATCGATTCCGGCGACACCGCCGCGGCATACGTGCGTCCCGTGAACGAGTGCTGCGGTGCAGGACGCAGGTCGCGCCGCGCTTGCTTGATGAGCGCACCGTCGTACTCCAAGTAGCCCTGTTCGAGTCCAGTGATGATGCACTCGGCTGACTCGACGAACCGTTCGCGGCTCGTGTTCATGTCGACACCGAAGCCCTCGTACTCGCCGCGCGCCAGGCCGCGCCCGATGCCGAGGATCATCCGGCCACCCGAGAGGTTGTCGAGCAGCGTGATCTGCTCGGCGACGCGCATCGGATCGTGCCACGGCAGCACGATCACGCCGGTGCCTAGTTGGACGCGGCTGGTTAGCGCGGCGAGGTAGGTGAGGAACTGCACCGGATCGGGACACATCGTGTAGTCGGAGAAGTGGTGCTCGACAGTCCAGATCGAGTCGAAGCCGAGCGCTTCGGCCTGCAGCGCCATCGCGACTTCTTCGTTCCACACCTCGGCATCGCTGAGCGCGTTGTCCGGGTTCTGGAAGATGACTCCCATTCCGACGTGCATGACGCTTCCCCCTCGCGTTGTGGCGTGCCGACCATCGTAGGACGGCGACGAGGACGGGCGACACTCGACGAGGCGGCGATGACGATGACAATCGCGATGAACGTTGCCTCGATCGAGCTCGTAGTGCGAACCGAGGTAGCACGCGCCGCGGACGCCGAAGGCTTTGGTCATCGACGCGCTGATGGCGCGCGCCACCTCACACGAACGTGAGGGCGCCTGCCCTCCTCGGAGAACAGGAGAGCACGATGAGACTTCGTCGAACGATCGGCGGCGTTGCTGCCGCGGTCAGCATCGCTTCAGTGGGCATCGGGTTGCAGGTCCACTCGGCCAGCGCGAGCACACCAGTGGCACGCGCCCGGCTGATGTTGGCCGACGGAACGAGGATCGGCTCCGTCCGGTTCTGGGACGACGAGCATGACGGGACCACGCTGGTCCGCGTCTCGATCGCCGTGCCGGCAGGCAAGGCGGCGCCAGGAGCGTTCCACGGCTTTCACATCCATGCCAACAACGACCCCGCCAACGGGACTGGATGCATCGCCGACCCGGCCGCCGCTTCGTCGACGTGGTTCACATCGGTAGACGGCCACTTCAAGCACGATGCCGCCGAGACGCACGCCGGTCATGCGGGTGACCTCCCGACGATCTACCTCGATGCCCACGGCCGCGCCGAGGCTCGCTTCACTGTCGATCGCATCACGCCGGCGGAGCTACCGGACAAGGCCGTGATCTTGCACGCCGGCGCCGACAATTTCGGCAACGTTCCTGTCGGAGCAGCGCCCGACCAGTACACCGCCAACTCGGCGGCGGCGACGACGAAGACAGGCAACACCGGCAACGCCGGTGACCGCATCGCCTGCGGCGTGATCCGCTAGTGCTCTGGCACTAACTGCTGGGAGGGGGAACAAGGCCTTCCCCCTCCCAGGCTGTGCAGAACCCCGATCTCGAAGGAGAATGAACGAACGCTGCGTTCGCTCCGTAGACCGCTACGGCCGAGCTGTGCGTTGGGAGCCGAGTGGACGACGAGATCAACGAGCTGTTCCGGGCGTTCGACGCCGGGGAGCTCGACGAGGAACCGGGTGACAGCCAGGCGCCGCTGACCGCGGCCGAACGCGATCGGCTCGGTCGTGTCGCCGCGTTCGTGGCAACTGCGCTCGATGCGCCGCTGCCCAGCCCTGGCCTGCGCACCACCGTGCTCGCGGCCGTTCGCGCCCAAGCGACGACCGATGCGCAACCCGGCCCGGTGCCCGTCGTCGCGCCAGCACGCCAATCAGACGCCGATCATCGATCGGCGCATCGCATCCGGCCGCGGCGCCGGCGACGTTGGCAACTCGTCGCCGCGGCAACGGTGGCCGCGGTTGCTGCCGCAGCCACTGTCACGATCGTCGTCCGGCGCCCTGCGGCGACGCGCGTCGAGTTGGCGGGCGCCAAGCTCAAGCCGACTGCTGGTGCCCTCGCACCCGACGCCGAAGGCGAAGTCGTCGTGTTCCCCGGTCGCAACGGCGAGATCATCAAGGTCGACGCCGAGCACCTGCCGGTGCCGACGAATGGACAGATCTACCAGTGCTGGCTCGTCGGACCTGGCGACACGCCGGACGCTCAGGTGCGCGTCGCCATTGGCACGTTCCGCACGGCCGACGGGACGATCTTGATCGAGTTCCCGAGCGCCGTCGACCGAACCAATTACCCGACGTTTGCCATCACGCTCGAACCAGATGACGGAGATCCACGTCAGAACGGTCCGATGATCGTCGAAGCGACACCGGTGCCGGACGAGCCGAGCGCGTCGAGCACATCGAGCACATCGAGCACACCGGGGACGACTCGATGACGGTCCGCACCGACGTCGACGACGCCCGGCTGCTCGGGCTCATCGCCGCCGGCGACTCGGATGTCGCGCTCGGCGAGCTCTACGACCGCTACGAACGCCGTCTCTACGGTCTTGGTCGCCGCTTGCTCGGCAACAGCGGCCTCGCCGAAGAGCTGGTGCAAGAGGTCTTCGTCCGCCTCTGGCGCGTCGCTGGCCGCTTCGATGCCGAGCGCGGTTCAGCTTCGGCGTTCATCTTTGCCATCGCCCGGAACCTGGCGATCGACCTGAGCCGGCGACCGTCGTCGCGCCCGATGAACGAGCTCGATCCGAACACCAAGATCGACGACCACGTCGACCAACTTGTCGCCGCGCTCACCGTTCGCCAAGCGCTCGACAGCTTGAGCGAGAAGCACCGCGTCATCGTCGAGGCGCTGTACGGACGGGGCGAGCGCGCTGTCGATGTTGCCGATCAGCTCAACATCCCCCAGGCCACCGTTCGCACCCGCGCCTTCCACGGGTTGCGAGCGTTGGCCGACACGCTCGACAAGCTTGGCTACGACGCCTGATCATGGTCCGTGCGTCGTCACATCGCGGCGACGGCAAGCAACGCCGCGGCGTGCGCTTGGACGTCGGCCGGCGTCGTGATGTCGGGCAGCTCGACGAGGATCGAGCTCGAGCCGAGGGCGTCGTCGATCGGGCACCACATGAAGCCGAGCCTGCAATCGCCGCTGCGCTTCAACGTGCCGAGCTGTGTCGACACCTGGTAGGCGCGCGCCGGCTCCATCGACGCCCCCGACCCACCGATCCAGCCGTAATTCTGGTGGTAGTAGACGGCGAGCGTCGGATGCACGGCGAGCGCGAGGTCGTACACGGCGCGCTGCTCCGGCTCGGCCGGTGCGACCCGGTTCGGATCGTGGTGGTTGGCCAAGAAGCGCGTGTCGTGGGCGACGCCGTCAGGGTTGATCGTCGGCACGATCCACAACGTCACACCAGACGGAAACCGTTGATGGACGGCGCGCAGCATGACGCGCAGGCCGGCTTCCTCGTCGCCGTGCGTCTGGGCGACGACGAGCACGACCTTCGCTCCGTTGCCGTAGCGGCGAGCGATCAGTGGGCGACCTTCTTGCGATGTTCCGATCGTGCGCACCTCGTTCGCGCCCAATGCCGCGGCGCCCGGCTCGATGCCGAGGTAGGTGTACAGGGCGTCATCGGCGACGCCATTCGCAGTCAACCCGGCATCGAGTTGGACGACGACGATCGACTGGACGATGCGTCGATCGAGATCGGGTCCTGGTTCGCCACCAACGTTGAAGCCAAGCGCGTCGAGCGTGGCAACAAGACACTGTCGCGGTGCCGCGGGATCGATCTCGCAACCGAGCCCGGTCGACGTCGAGGTCGTTCGACTCGGACCTCGGCGGCCGTTGATCGGGTTCGTCACCGCGTCGAGGCTCGCGTCGCTCGTCGCCACGATGACGTCGGCGGGCACCGACGTCATCGTCATGACGTTGGCGATCGCCGCTGCCGCCGGTCGTTCGATGCGCGTGATCGGTGCCGGCGTCGATGTCGTCGGCGTGGTCGGCGCCACGGTGCTCGATGGTGGTGCATCGCTCGGGACCGCTGTCGATGTCGTCGACGTTGTTGCGTCGACAATCGTCGCCGCAACGGTGATCGACGCTCCGCTCGGCGCGCTGGTTCCCGACGTCGTCACTGCCGCCGCTGGCAAGGACGAGGTCACCGCAGTCGACGGTGATGGTGCGGCCGATGTCGCAGTCGGCGTCGACGTCGTTGCCAAGGGCATCGTCGTCGTCAGCGCGCCCGACGAGCCGGGTGGGCCGGCAACGTCAGGTGCCGTACCAGCCGAGCGTGACCCGCTCGACAGCGCGGCCGCCGCGACCACGACGACGATGACGATGACGACGACGAGCGCGGGCACAACGATGATCGGCCGCTTGGCTGCGCGCCATCGGCTGAGGTGTGCCGCCACCCCTCCATGTTGCCCGCTTTTGCGCCGCAGATGTGCGGTCCGATCGGTGTGGCTGCGCTTCCCCTGGTCAGACGGGCCTCGCAAGTGCCGACAACGACCGTGGCCGGACGCCGACGACGAGACGCCGATGACGAGGTACGTTCCCGCTCCATGGGACGCATGGACGGCAAGGTCGTGTTGATATCGGGGGCCGCTCGCGGTCAGGGCGAGGCCGAGGCTCGCCTGTTCGCGGCCGAAGGGGCGACGGTCGCGGTCGCCGACGTGCTCGACGACCTCGGGCGCGCCGTCGTCGCCTCGATCGGTGATCGCGCCTCGTTCCACCATCTCGACGTCACCGACGGTGCGCAGTGGGATGCCGTCGTCGCCGATGTCGTCAGCGCGCACGGGCGTCTCGACGTGCTCGTCAACAACGCCGGCATCTTTCGCAACGGCTCGCTCCTCGATGGCACCGACGATGACTGGCGTCTCGTGATGGACGTGAACTGCGAGGGCGTCTATTTGGGGATGCGCGCCGCGGCGCGGGTGATGGTCGAGCAGCGCAGCGGTGCGATCGTCAACATCTCGTCGGTGGCCGGTCTGTGCGGTACCAACGGAGCGTTCGCATACGGTGCCAGCAAGTGGGCGGTGCGGGGGATGACGAAGTCGGCGGCGTTGGAGCTCGCTCGCCACAACATCCGCGTCAACAGCGTGCATCCGGGGATGATCGACACGGCGATGATCGGCGAGATCAACCGGCCTCCCGACAAGATGCTGCGGGGCGTGCCGATGCGGCGGATGGCCGACGCATCCGAAGTCGCCAACCTCGTGCTCTTCCTCGCGTCGGCCGAGGCGTCGTACGTGACTGGTGGCGAGTACACCGTCGACGGCGGTGTGATGGCTTAGGTCATCACACGCGGACGCGAAACGGGGCCGACGCGTTGACTCGCGTCGGCCCCGTTGCCGGTCTAGTGAAGATCAAGCGAACTTGATGTCGACGTCCAGTTGCTCCTGACCGTCGATGGTGACGTTGAACGTCGCCTTGTCGCCGGCCTTCAGCGTTGCCACCTGAGCGCAGTAGCTCTGCAACGTGCCGTCGAGACGGTTGCCGTTGATCCCGACGATCACGAACTGCGTCCGTCCGAGCCCGAGGTTGGCGGCCGGCGTCAACGGCACGGCGGCAGTGGCGATGATGCCACGGGGGACGACTGGCAAGTTGAGATCGGTGAAGTCGGACTCGGCGCTGGGGAACTCGAGCGTCAGCCCCGTCCAGCCCCGCGAGCTGCCCTCGGCGAGTTGCGCCGTGATCTCCTTGACTCGATCGACGCCGATCGCAAACGCCTGGTTCTCCTTGCTCGAGTCGCCGGCCGAGTTGACGCCGACGAGGCGGCCCTTGGTGTCGAGCAGCGGGCCACCAGAGTTGCCGGGGTTGATGGCGGCATCGGTCTGGACGATGTTCGGCAACCGAGGCACGTCGAGTGCTTGCTCGGAGAACTCGGTCTTGACGACCGAGACGATGCCCTCGTTGGCCTGCAGCACGGGCTTCGGCGCCGGGTTGCCGGGGTAGCCAACGGCAACGACGCGGTCACCTTGCTTCATGTCCGCTTGCGATGCGAGCGGCATCGTTTCCAATCCGGCGACATCGTTGACCTTGAGCACGGACAGGTCTTCGCACGGTGAGCTGGCGACGATCGACGCCGAGCGCTTCCCACCATCGAGCCCGACGGTGTAGCTCGTACCGGCGTTGACGACGTGATGGTTCGTCACGATCAGGCCCCGCTTGGCGTCGAGCACCCAGCCGGTGCCGCGCCCGCGAAGCTGGCCGTCGACATCTGATTCGACGCTGACGGTGCGGGGCTTGGACTTGCTGATGATCTGCTGCGCCGACAACGTCGTGCTGCGGTTCGAGATGAGCACGAAGCCGCCGACGACCGCTCCGGCGACGACCGCTGCGGTCACCACGAGCGGCACCTTCGAGCGTCGCGTGCCGCTGGGACCAGTCGCCGACGGCGGGGGCGCCAGCGGGCTCGGCGACGGCATCGGGATCGGCGGGGCCGGCATCCCGGTGACGACGGGGGCCGGCGCGGCGGCGGCGAGCACGACGCTGGCGCTGGTGTCGATGACGGTCCCGGCGCCAGCGCCAGGCTCGGTCCGGCTGACGGCGATCGTGTGCCGGCCGATGCGGATCTGCTCGCCACCGTGGAGCATCGTCGGTCCGCTGACGAGCGTGCCGTCGAGGCGGGTGCCGTTCGTCGAGCCGAGGTCGGTCAGCTCGACGTCGCCGTTCGCCATCCGCGTCAGGCGGCAATGCTGGCGCGACGCCTTCTCGTCGTCGATGACGAGATCAGCGGTGCGCTCGCGGCCGATGACGAACTCGTCCGAGTCGATGCTGACGACCTTGGTCGGCGTGGCATCGTCGCGGGTCACGGTCAACCACATCGTCGTACGCTCCTGGATGGTGTCGCCACCGTTGGCGGCGTTGTTGGTAGGGAGGGCGGCATCGTTTCGCATGGCCTGTGTGACGTGGCCGAAGGCGGAGCGGTTCGCAGAAATCTCACGAGGGCGCGTTCGTGACGAGTTTCGTGGCGAGTGTCGCCCACAGCTTGGTGGCGACGCTGGAGTCGTTCTCGTCGAACGTCCGCCCCAGCAGCGAGTAGTTGAGCAGGACTGCCGAACGTCCCTTGGTGACGACGCCGACGATGGTGTTGATGGCTGGAACGCCGGGGGCTGTAACCGTGAAGACGAACACGGCTGCCCGGTCGACCAAGGGCAGCTGGCGTTCGATCGGCTGCTGAGTGGTGATCGTGAACGGCACACCTTGAACGACAAGCTTCGGATCTGGACACTCGCGCGCCCCCTGGAGCAGCGCGTCGTAGTTGGCGTTGAGGTCGTCGATGGTGGCGTAGGTGAGTGCAGTCGTGATCACCTCGGCCCGCTGCAGGTCGGCGCCCCGATAGGCGTCGGTGTGCGCAGAATTCTGCTCATCGGGCGCCGCCACGCCACAGAACGGCTTGTCTGACGGGGTGAACGTGCCTGCCTGCCAGTCGGTCAGACCGGTCTCGTTCGCGACCTCGTCGAGCGTCAGCACCGTCGCGGCAAGCTGGCCAAAACTGAGAGCGGCAACGCTCGGGTTCGCCGGTGGCGCCGTTGGCGGCGTCGTCGGCGTTGGCGGCGTTGTCGGGGTGGCCGTGGGCGGTGGTGTGACCTTCGTGGGCGGAGTCGTCGGGCTCGTGGCGCCCGACGATGAGGTCGTTGGCCTCGTCCCGGTGCCACCGCCCGATGGCGTCACCG
>Ga0209069_10001250_pt1 | contig 12818 bp, 9 predicted proteins | sample Str013_2_FD_187202 | JGI IMG/M metagenome (GOLD analysis project Ga0209069, IMG submission 187202) | Freshwater sediment microbial communities in response to fracking from Pennsylvania, USA - Straight Creek_MetaG_SC_2013 (SPAdes) (version 2) | ecosystem: Environmental > Aquatic > Freshwater >...
ACCTCTACGCAATGTATTAACATACATTCTATTCTTCACTTTTACGGGGCTCATTGTCCCTGCAAGGGTAGCTTCGCAAACAGTCGATTACGGAAAAAGTTACATCAATATTACAAAGGGTGCTGGCGGGGGAACGATGGAACCGAATGATGTACTCCAAATCAAAGCAACTTTTGTAGTTAAGGCCGGTACACTCGACAGCTGTGCATTTTTTGACAATATACCCGCAGGTACCACTTATATACCTGGTACCCTGGCGGTGCTTACCAATGAAGGTAAAATATACAAAGCCTTTACAGACGGAGCCGGAGATGATTGTGGCTCCGTTGTAGGAACGGCTGTCCGCATAAATCTTGGTTATAATACCGCCGCGGGAAAGCAGGCCAATGCCTTCAGGCGCGGCGAGATAAAGAATACGGATAAACCTTCTTTTTACCTGGGTACCTGTATTATGGTGGCTTCTTACCAGGTAAAGATTATTGCCCCGCTGGGAAGTATCATCAACCTGGGCGGAGGTTTTGTTACTTCCAAAAGTGGTCTGTTACCAATCACCACCAATACGTTTCCTGCAGATAATGTGGCCATTTTCACCAACTATGGTTTGTGTTCAAATTCGGTAGGTACCAACTCCATTGGAACGGAGTTTAACGGAACATTTGGTTCGGGAAAAAATAAAGACAGGGGAACATCTGCGAATGTGCCTCCCAGTTATACCTATGCAACTTTTGCTGCAGCCAACCCACAGGATTATTTTTATGGTATTTCCAATAACACCAGTACCACGGGTGCCGGTTATAGTACGGTAAATACATGGGCCAAACCAGATGCGTCCGTTCCCACCCACCGCGTATTTAATGTGTGGGATATTATTGGCGACCATACCGGGGCTGTTTCTCCCACATTGGGTAACCCTCCAGCCGATACAGTTAATAACAGCAATGGAGGATATATGCTGGTTATTAACTCCAGTTACCGGATAGACTCTGCATTCAAACAAACCATCACAGGTTTATGTCCAAATACTTATTACGAGTTTTCATTGTGGATTAGAAATATCTGTTCAAAATGCGGATGTGATTCCAATGGTAAAGGCGCCACGGGCGGGGCAGGTTATATTCCCAGCGGTGTTGGCGATTCATCAGGCGTGCACCCCAATTTGACTTTTGCCATCAACAGTGTCGACTATTATACTTCGGGAGATTTGCCCTACACAGGTTTGTGGGTAAAGAAAGGGTTTACTTATCTCACTGGTCCGGCAGAAACTTCCTTTACCGCTATGTTACGTAACAACGCACCGGGTGGAGGTGGTAATGACTGGGCCATTGATGATATTTCTATTGCTACCTGCACACCCAACCTCACCATGAATCCTTCACCCAATGTAAATGTTTGTTTAGGTAACCAGGTTGATATGAATGCGCTGATCAGTTGCTTCTTTCCCAATTATATTTACTGGACCTGGGAAAGAAGTACAGATGGTGGCGCCACATGGACCAATACCGGAGTGAGCGGTACCGGAACACCTACACTGGTAGGGGCCAACTGGCAGTATACCGCCACCTATCCTACCTTTTTGGCGGATAGTTCCGTACACAATAATTTATTCAGGATAAAAATTGCTTCCACCCCTGGCAACCTAAGTGATCCCAACTGTTCATTTACGGCCAGTACACTGATAAGGGTATGGGTAAATAATTGTTCGTTCGTACTACCCGTAAAGCTTACTTCCTTCAATGGAAGAATAGAAAATAATTATAATAAATTGACCTGGACAACAGAGAATGAAACCACCACCACACAATATGATATAGAGCGCAGCGTGGATGGAATTCATTTCAGTTCCATTGGTATTGTACCCGCTACTGCGGGCAATGGCAACCCGGGCGCTTATGCTTTTAATGATCCATCTTCTTCCGGCGGTCCTGTGTATTACCGAATCAAATTAAAGGATGGAGCAAATTACCAGTACAGCAGGATTATTACATTGAATGCCGGGGAACTAAAGTTTGAAGTGGTATCCACTCTTAATCCATTTGATAGCTATTTATCAGTTAGTATCAATACACCAGCTACCAATAACGCAGTCATAACACTGTTTGATAGTTTTGGCAGGTTGGTGAAACAACAAAATGAAACATTGCAGGCAGGTCCGAATAAGGTAATAGTGAGCGGCCTGTCATCATTAAGCAGCGGACATTATATATTGTCTGTGAAAACGGCCGATAATGTAGTGAACAAACAAGTTATTAAAATAAAAATTTAGCATGATAGTCCCTCCCATTAAGGGAGTTGTTGGTCCGTACCCTATTTTGTAATTCCTTCAATATCCTGGTAAATCCCTATGCAGTTGGTACCTACCAGAATTGATAATAAGAATCTCCAGAATACGGGTTTTACAAAAAGGCCCTGCTTGTCCAAGCAGGGCTTATTATATTGAAGATTGCCTCCATATTTATGGATGGGAAAAAGAAAGTCTTCACTTATCGGTGAAGCCTTCTTAATGTCTTATAATAATGGTTTAATAAACCTGTATCCTTGTTGTATTCAAAATATAATTGGGTGTAGTAAAAGGCGTACTCGGGTATTCCATATATTTTATCATACCCTTGCCCCTGGCAAACCATTCTTCTGTTCTAAATACTTCAGTGGGAATATTATTATATACGTACATATAACTTAGCTGCACTTTAATCACATCAGGATAGGTTATACCAGCAACTGTTGCAGGTACTGCTTTTGCCAGTATTTGTCCCTGTATCCTACCTGTAACCGCCACAGTTTGTACTGTACCCTGCTTTTCAGTCTTCCAAATTACACCAGGTGCAAGATTGTCATTTAAAAAGAGGTATTCAACTGCAGTAGGCACATCAAAATTGAAAATATTTACACTGTCAGTATAATATTCATAGTATAATCCGCCTCCCTTCCTGTAATATAATGAATCGAAAAAGCCATTTATATAATCATGGTAAGTAAATATACTGTATGAAGTACCGCCAAAAGCTTTAAAGGCCCCGGTACTCAATGTATAGGTGCTGTCGGAAGTTGTTCCACCTTCCAGCATGCTGGTCCAGTTGGAACCTGGTGTAATGGGGAAATAATCTCCTGGAGGATTGGTAAAATCAACCAATACCTTGGTACATCCATTCAGCGAAACGGTTACAGAGCCAGCAATGGAATCTGTACTGCATTTGGCTTTCCAGGTATAGGTACCCACTGGCAATTTAACGGTAAAGGAACCGGCTGCGCCACAGCTGGTAGGTTCTGTTTGTGTAAAAGTGGTTATTTGTCCGCTCTTATTGCTTACTGAAACATTAATAGGCGTGGCGCTGGTTCCACCGCCACAACCGGCCTTGCTCCATAGCATCACTTGCCCGCTGTCAGTAACAGGAGGTGTTACCACCGTTGAACTTGATTTAAATTTCCCTGTAAACTTTCCATCAGTAATTGTAACAGGCGCCCCGTTTTTGTCGACTGCCTTTCCATTAAAGGTTCCGCTGATACTGGCCGAATCAATATGGGTAATGGAAATGGTGAAAGCACCAGCAGCGGTAAGATCATTCTGATAAATGGTGGAGCCACTACGCTGGTAATCGAATGAACACTGCGGGGTTAAATAGGTTCCAACTTTTAGGCCTGGTGCAAATACCTGTAAGGAAATATTGTCCGTGCCATTGTCTGAAACACCTTCAAGGGTAAGAAACAATACACTGTTGAGCGTATCAACAAATGCCGTGTCAATGGGTCCCTTGAATTTATTGGCCCCTTCGGTAAATGACCATTGTGCGGTGGTGGCTGTCAGGCCCTGCCCATTTTCAACACTGTATTCCTTTTTACAGGCAAAAACCAGTAAGGTTAAGGTAGCAAAGACTAAAAACTGCTTTAAACGCTTCATAAGTTGTTGGTTTGTTTTTCAATGGTCCTGTGTTAGCTTTTGTTAAAGACCCCGGTACTGAATGCAGGCCCTTATATTTGATGGTTTTACGTATTTTTTACCGGAAGGGTTGGTTGACTTCGGTAACCACCGTAAAATACCATTATCATTTATAAAACCTGCACATTGTCGTTTACCGGCGCACTGGTTTCTGCACTCGCCTGTTCCTGTTTTTCTTCCTTTTTGAAGAAACGCTTCTGGAAAAGCAAAATTGCAATTACGCCAGCCGAGATGGAGGCGTCTGCAATATTAAAGACGGGGCTGAAAAAGGTAAACCTTTCTCCTCCCATAAAGGGTACCCAACCGGGCAGGTATTTATCTTTTATAATAGGGAAATACAGCATGTCCACCACCTTCCCATGCAGGAAACCTGCATAACCACGGGGCGGAAATAGCTGTGCAACATGAAAATGGGTGCTCTCATCAAAGATTATCCCGTAAAACATACTGTCAATTAAATTACCAAGTGCCCCGGCAAATATGAGGGCTGCGCAAATGATAAAACCGCGGTGGTATTTCCTGCGGATAAAATTTCTAAGGATAAATACCCCGGCAATTACTGCCACCAGCCTGAAAAGTGTGAGCGCCATTTTACCCCAGTCCCCGCCCAGTTTCCATCCCCAGGCCATGCCCTCATTCTCTACAAAATATACCTGGAACCAATCACCACCCACCGGGCGAAGTCCTTTGTCGTATGGAGTTAGCATGGTATGGTATTGATCCCAGTCGTTGCTCAGTGGCATATGTGTCTTAACCCATACTTTCAAAGCCTGATCCACCACTATTATTATGAGTATCAGCAGTACAATTTTTCTAGCCTTCACTTTTCGATTTTTAATTGGCAAATATAACGGTTTCGGGGCCAGTTGATTGCCCAATAAATGGAAGGCATGTTAAAAATTGATAATATCAAAAAAGGATCGTTTGGCCTTGGCAAAAAGTACAAGTGTGCGACACCTGCCCGGATGAATCCATTCCGAAGGGCAAGAATGCTGATGGCTGTTATCAATGCCGGGTAAATAATATTACTCCTCAAAATAGACACGCTTCACTCTTTGGGAAACACCGGTCATGATTTCATAGGGAATTGTTTGTGCCCAGCTTGCTACCTGCTGTACCGATAGTTTTTTACCAAATACAATTACATCGTCGCCTTCTTCCACATTTGGAACATCGGTTACATCCAGCATCGTCATATCCATGCAAATACTGCCTATAATGGGAACCTGCGTTCCCCTGACCAGCATTTTACCGGCGCCGTTGCTAAGCCTTCTTGGATAACCATCCGCATAACCCAGCCTGACAGTAGCGATTACTGAATCGCGTTTTACGACGCCCTTCCTGCCATAACTCACGGTTTCACCGGCTTTCAGGTGCTTGATTTGTGCTATGGTGGTTTTTAAAGTAGATACTTCTATCAAATCCAGCAGATGAGTAGCCGCGCTGTCTATTCCATACAAACCAATCCCAAGACGCACCATATCCATTTGCAGATCGGGCAACCTGACAATGGCGGCCGAATTGGCGATATGTTTTATACATGAATAACCCAGTTCGGCTTCCAGCAGTTTCGCAGCATCGGTAAACAAGCGGGCTTGTTGTTTGGTAAAATTATCCGATTTGGGATCCTCGCTGGCTACCAGGTGACTGAATATGGTTTGAACCTTGCAGGAACTGTTTTTTAACTGCTCTGCCAGTTGATGAATAGTACCCACGTCAAAGCCAAGCCGGTTCATTCCTGTTTCCAGTTCAATATGAACCGGGAACTGTTGCAAGCTTTCTCTTCGCAGAAAAGCATCAAAGGTTTTTAAGAACTCAAATGAATATATATCCGGTTCCAGGTTGGATTGCACAAGCGCATCGAAGGAATTCTCATCCGCATTCATAACCATGATGGGCAAAGTAATACCGCCCTTTCTCAACTCAACACCCTCATCTGCGTAGGCCACCGCCAGGTAATCTATTTTCTGAAACTGCAATAAACTGGCTATTTCATAACTGCCACTGCCATAGGAGAATGCTTTTACCATCGCCATTATCCTGGTAGATGGCTTTAATAAACGATGGTATTCCTGCAGGTTGTGGGCGACAGCTGTAAGATTGATTTCAAGCACAGTCTGGTGTACCTTCTGTTCAAGTAAAGGAACTATTTGTTCGAATGCAAAAACACGCGCGCCCTTCAGCAGGATGGTTTCACTTTGAAAATGGATATGATAAAAATCTTTACGAAACGCTTCAATACTCTCGTAAAATTGTGTTTCGGGTATGGTGGCCGTTTCAAATATATTCTTGTTTCGCAGCAACTGTGGACCGATACCAATAAACCGCTGTATCTTTTTTTGCTGCAGCATGGTAACCACCAGTTGATACAGTTCTTTTTCGCTTTTGCCACTCTGCAGGATATCGGAAAGTATTACAGTCTTCTTCGGGTGCTGCTGCTGCTGGGATAGAAAATTTAAAGCAATTTTCAGGGAACTGAGATCGGCAGAATAACTATCGTTGATAATGGAACAGTTATTAATTCCTTTTATCAATTCAAGTCGCATGGCCACATTGGCCAGCTTATGTATATGTTCTTCAATATAGCGGTAATCTTCACCTAAATGCAATAACACACAGCAGCAGGTAATCACATTTTCCAATGAAGCATCATCGGTAAACGGAATCTTAATGGAAAATTCTTCTTCCCTGTATTCTGCGGTGATATAAGTAAAGGAATCATCTTTCAGCAGTGAAGTAACACGAAGGGTGGCATCTGTCTTTGTGCTCCAGCTGAATACATTCAGTTTGTCGTCGGGTTGGTTGCGCAAACGCTGTATTAAATCGGCAACGCCCTCATTTATTTCAGGGTAGTCGCTGCAGTAAATTAATGTATGCACATGTTTAAACAACTGCAGTTTTTCTTTTACTTTCTGGCGCTGGTTGAGGAAGCCTTCGCTGTGTGCTTCGCCTATATTGGTAAAGATGCCAATGCTGGGCTGGATGATTTTTTCCAGTTTATCCATTTCACCACTTTGCGAAATACCTGCTTCAAACAGGGCAAGTGTATGCGAACTGTTCATTTGCCATACACTTAATGGTACACCTATTTGGGAGTTGTAACTCTTGGGACTTTTTACAATACTGTATTTGTCTTCCAGTAATTGACTGAGCCATTCTTTTACAATTGTCTTACCATTGCTTCCGGTGATACCTATGACCGGGAATGAAAAAGACTTACGATGATGCGCAGCCAATTTCTGAAGTGCATCCATAGTATCTTTTACCACTATAACGGATGCGTCGGAAGGAAGTGCAGCCAATGATTCATTGTCGACAATAAAGTTGCGTACTCCTTTTGAATAAACTTCCGGTAAAAAAATATGACCATCTCTCCTGGGCCCTTTTATAGCAAAGAATAAGGAATTGGGGGGAAACAGTATTTTACGGCTATCAAGCAATAGGTGCTCAATAGTAGCACCGTCCGCCTGTTGCAGCCATTGACCCTTTACTATTTTACAAATTTCTTCAATTGTATACACAGCCAGGAATTGTTTGGTAAAATATGCCTTTTTTTATTACTCTTCCTCTTTAGAAGCCACCTGGATAGAATATAATACCGAAGCTACCAGGCAAACAACGATAACAATAAGGGAAATATAAACAGGTATATGGATATTGATGTACTTTATTTCGGCCAGCATTTTCAGACCGATGAATATCAGTACCATGGCAATACCCTGTTGCAGGTGGCTGAATTTATTTATTGCGCCCTGCAACAGGAAAAACAGGGAACGCAAACCCAGCACCGCAAATATATTTGAAGTATAAATCACCATCCTGTTTTGCGAAATGGCGAATACGGCGGGAATAGAATCTACCGCGAATATCACATCAGTAGTAGCCAGCATAACAATGACCACAAAAATGCGTGTATAAAATTTCTTACCGTTTTTAACGATGGTCAGCTTACTGCCATTTTCTTCTGCCGTCAGGGGCAATATCCTTTTCATGAACTTGTAAACCCGGTTGTTCTCCAAATCGGGCGATGCTTCCTTATCGGCTGAAAACATTTTTATTCCCGTTATTACCAGGATGGCGCCAAAAATATAGAGTATCCAATTGAACCTTTCCACCAGTTCAATTCCAACGGTGATAAAAATAATGCGCAGGATAATGGCCAGTAAAATCCCGATAAGTAATACTCTTCCAAAATTCTTTTCCTTTATTCCAAAAAATGTGAAGATGAGAATGAATACAAATATGTTATCGATGCTAAGGCTCCATTCCATTAAATAGGCGCTGAGGTATTCAATGGATTCTGTATGGCCATCCTGCAGGGCTACGAAAACACCAAATACAAGTGCCAGCGATACCCAGAATATTGTTTGCAGCAATGCTTTTTTGGTAGAAACGACCGTAGCTTTTTTACTCATCAAACCCAAATCGAAAACAAGGGCCAATACCAATGCAATTCCAAATACAAGATAAGTTACCTGCACACGTGTCATTATACTGATTGAGTTGGTTGCAAATATAAATCATTACTGCAAGGGAGGGCCAATAAGGACAAGGGTTTGCAACAGGTCCCGGGATCAGCGCTGGTATTTTCTTTTGCGCAATACCTGGTAAAGTATCCCAAACAGGAGAACGAGCAGCAAGGGGAAAACAATGGCGATTAATTGCCAGGTGGTTTTTTCTGTTTCCAGTTTCTTTTTATCGAGCAGCCGAAGTGTGAAATCTTTCCCCCTTGTTTCAAGAATACCGGAATTGTCTACCAGGTATTCCAGGCTATTCATTACAAACTCGCCATTGGCATATTTGTACTTTGTATAAGGATTCATTCCCATGGCAAGGGCGCCTTCGTTCTGCGTTACAAAATTCGTGGCGATGTCGCCATCCGATATGACGATCATTTTATTGTCGGATTCATTGTGTGCCTTAAATGTTGCATGGGCCGCATCCAGTGCATCTTTTATAGAAGCAGTAACCCGGTTTGTATACAATGAACTGAATTTTCCTTCCAGCAATACCGCAACGGGGATATATGATTTTGTAAATGTCTTGATGTCTTCTGCATTTTGAATACTGTTCCATGCAACTTTTGCCGGGGAGCTAAGTATGCGGCTGGCGTCAGAGGTGGTAAGTAAAACCGTTTTCTTTATACCCGCTGCCTTTACCATGGTATCAATGCTATTGGGGAATTGGGTAAGTACATAATCCAGGTTTTTAGAAATCGGGTTATTGTTATTGCTGCTCACTAAAGGAAAATAGGGCCATGGCAGCAACTGAATTTGTGGTTTGCCACCTGCCGTTCCTACCACCGATGGGTTTTTATCACAATTAAGATCCTGTACCAGGTCGAGGTTGATACGCACTCCGTATTTAAACAATAAGTCTTCCAGGTTTAAGGCCCTGTCGAAGGCGATGAATTCGTTTTGTACGCGCTGCAGGCTGTCCATTTCCGCATAAAGGTTATCTATCATCCACATTACTTTTCCTCCGTTCATTACGTACTGGTCAATCTTTAATTTCTGATCATCCGTAAACTTTTTTATGGGCTTATTGATGATGAGGGCATTGAATACTTTTGGAATAGCGGGAAAGCTGTCAATGTGAAAGAAGGCAAAGCCATATTTTTTCCTGATATTATTATCGATCAAATCTTTTATCCTGTCGGAAAAGATTTCACCATTTCCCAATAAGTATCCGATTACCTGTACTGAATCGGTAGTTACTTTTTGAATGGCGCTGGCAAATTTATATTCAAGTGTTGCTTCCACCCGGTTGATGGAACCTTCATCTAATCCTGAGCTTTGTCCCGACAATAAATCTACAGCGGTGGCCCTTCCATTGCAGGCTATGAGGGCGCCCGGAACCACTTGTCTTTGTTCTTCTCCTTCACCCTCTTTTACCTGAGCATTAATTGTATAAGGTTTTACTCCCAGTCTTGCTATGGAATCAAGGAAATATGCTTTGGATGAATCGGACAAGCCTTGCCCTGCTTTCTCAAATTTGAATCGGATATTAGCCTTACCATAATCCTTTAGCTCACTTAATAAGTCCTGAGTGCTGTTGCGCAATTTTTTAAAACTGGCGGGCATATCGCCATCCAGGAAGACAGTGATGCTTACCTGTTCATCTAGATTTGCCAGCATTTTCCTGGTAGGAGCAGAAAGTGTGTATCTTTTTTCCGCTGTCAGGTCGGCACGAAGATGAATAAAGGATGCTGCAATATTGATAAGAACCAGTCCGGTCAGCAATACAATCCACCAATATTTTGTTGCCAGTATTTTCTTCATTATGGTGCTTATCAGGGTTTACGATTTACAAGGTTTCGCTGGGTAAAGAACAGGAAAAATGCAATCACACTTATAAAATAAATTACATCTCTTGTTTCAATGACGCCACGGCTAATACTGCGGTAATGGTAATCGATACCCAGCATTTCGAGGTAATAATCCGCGCCTGAAGTGAAAGCCGGGATACGACTGATGGCATTGAACCCGGAATATAATAGGAAACAGGTAAAAGCGCTGATGATAAATGCCACCACGGCATTATTGGTAAAACTGCTGCAACAGATTCCAATGGAAGTAAATACTGCCGCCAGTAGAAACAGGCCAATATAGGAGCCAATGGTACCACCCATATCAATACCTGCATTACCGGCGCTGAGAGCCTGCACGCTAAAGGCATAAATCAGGGTAGGGATGAGCGCCAATACTACAATCAGCAGGCAACCTGCATATTTGCCCCATACCAGCTGGCCATGGCTGATGGGTTTGGTTTGCAGAATTTCATAAGTGCCTCCTTTGAATTCTTCCGACAAGCTGCGCATGGTGATGGCCGGAACAAGAAATGTGAGTATCCAGGGGGCCAATTCAAAAAACTTATCAAGTGTTGCATAGCCAAAATCGAGAATACTGGTGTCGGGGAAAACAAAAAGGAACAATCCATTTAATAAAATAAAGACCGCCAGGGCGATCATGCCGGTAAGACTGCTGAAAAATTGCCGGAATTCTTTTTTACAAACGGGCCACATGCTTCAAAAATAATGTATTCGATGCACAGAGAAACGCATAATGATATTTTCCATTGCATTGAAAGGCATTTTTGATGTTCCTGGTTTGAAAAGGGATATTCCCCTAGATGTTAAAAGAGAGTAGAACAAAATCAATTAATTTTCCCAATGCAGCATAACAAACAATCAACTTGTCACATTATGGAAGGGGTAAAAAAAATTTTTCAGAATACATATTTACCCTAAATTCGTTGCCTCAACTGTATGACCTTATCTAAGATATTATGGTTTAGGCCTATAGAAATAACCAAAACCAACTGCAATGTTTAATCCCGCTTAATCAAGGCGGGATTACTTTTTACAGCGACGTCTCCAGTTTGTATAAGGTGCGGTGAGAAGCTTCACAGAGCGGAATGAACCGGCTGTAAAACGCCTTCCATCCGGGAAGCCTGGTAAGCAGGCACCGGGAAGGCTCCAGTTCAGCATAAGTAGGGTAGGATAATTCAAGTACAATGGTATATCCTCTTCCGGTTAGATCCGATAAAAGTCTAGCCCTTATCGCCGGGTTCTCCTTCACCGCTTTTTCAAGAAAATCCTTCCATTGTGATTTGGCTTCTGTGGCCATGCCGAATTTGAGGTGAAACTCGTTTCGTTCAATGTACATAGCAGTTTGTTGTATTAAAGAAAGTATGAATAATAAAAAAAGTCCTTCCATATGGAAGGACTAAGAAGTATATCAATTTGATTGTTGGTAGAAAATTAAACGGCAAAACTTTCACCACACCCACAGCTCCTGCTGGCGTTGGGGTTGCTAAAATAGAAACCTTTTCCGTTTAGTCCGTCTGAGAAATCCAGTGTTGTATTAACGAGGTAGAGGAAACTCTTCAGGTCAGTTACCACTTTCACATCATTGTCCTCAAATACCTGGTCCATTGGTTTGGTTTCGTTGTCGAAATCCAGTTTATAACTCAGGCCTGAGCAGCCGCCACCCACTACGGAAACGCGCAGGAAGTAATCCTTCTCTGCTATTGCCGCATCCTGCATCAGGTGCTGTACTTTTTCTTTTGCCTTATCGCTTACAAAAATCATTGTTCCCCTGATTAATGAATTACACTCTCTTCAAACTTGATGGCTTCCATGCCATTCTTAATACGGTAATCGTTGATGGCTGCTTTGATGGCGTCTTCTGCCAGAACAGAGCAATGAATTTTAACCGGTGGTAAATTCAATTCTTCCACAATATCCATATTGTCAATCTTCAGGGCATCGTCCACGCTTTTACCTTTCAGCCATTCTGTAGCCAAAGAGGAGGATGCAATGGCAGAACCACAACCAAATGTTTTGAACTTGGCATCTTTAATCATGCCGGTAGCTTCATCAACTTCAATCTGCAAACGCATAACGTCGCCACACTCAGGTGCACCTACCAAGCCGGTACCAACATTCTTCTTTGCTTTATCAAGCGTACCCACGTTCTTTGGGTTTTGATAATGGTCGATTACTTTTTCTGAATATGCCATAGTAGTATGTTTAAGTTATTCCGAATGATTTAATTTATTATTAATGATGCGCCCATTCAATTGAATTCATGTCAATTCCTTCTTTATACATTTCCCACAGCGGGCTCATTTCACGGAGCTTTGTTACTGTTGTGGAAACCTGCTCAATGGTATAGTCTATTTGCTCTTCTGTCGTAAACCGGCCCAGTCCAAAACGCAACGAAGAGTGTGCCAAATCATCCCCCAGTCCCAGTGCTTTTAACACATAGGAAGGTTCTAATGATGCAGAAGTGCAGGCGCTGCCCGAACTCACTGCAATGTTTTTATTGAAACCCATCATCAGGCCTTCTCCTTCTACATATTTAAAAGAAATATTACTTAC
>Ga0209069_10001251_pt1 | contig 12812 bp, 15 predicted proteins | sample Str013_2_FD_187202 | JGI IMG/M metagenome (GOLD analysis project Ga0209069, IMG submission 187202) | Freshwater sediment microbial communities in response to fracking from Pennsylvania, USA - Straight Creek_MetaG_SC_2013 (SPAdes) (version 2) | ecosystem: Environmental > Aquatic > Freshwater >...
CTCAGGTAGTCTACAATTTTTTCACCCGTCACTCTTTGCACAATCGCCGAAAGCATATACGGCGCTACCGAATTATAGAGAAATACTCTTCCGGGAGTATCCACCAGCGGTAATGATAAAAAGTATTTCGCCCAATTGGATTGCTGCATGGTGCTTGCAGTTGGATCGGGTTTTTGTCCCACAGACATCGTGATCAGGTCTTTTAGCGTCAACGCTGCCAGTGCCGGGCTAACGGTTTCGGGTAAGTCATTTGGAAAGTAAGAAATGACTTTATCCGACAGCTTGATCTTTCCTTCTGTCACGGCAAAACCCACTGCTGTAGAGGTGAAACTTTTACTGGTTGAATACATGGTGTGCCGCAGGTTAGCGGCATAAGGATTCCACCATCCCTCTGCGATCACCTTACCGTGACGCAATATCATGAGACTGTGAAACTCGTTCTTACTTCCTGCAACGGCATCCAGGAAACCAATGATTTCTTTAGACGATACACCTTCTGCTTCAGGATTACTCCTCGGCAAGGGATCTTTGATTTGTGCAAACGACGCGATGGTAAACAGCAACAAGGTTGCAGGGACGATGATGACTCTTTTTGAAGATATGCGCATAGCAAACATTATTTCAGGATGAAACGAAGTCTCCAAATATAAGCGGAAAATGGAAAGCTTATATGTCAGCAATATATACCTATGCAGGTTTATTTCCGGAACGACTATACCGTCCATCGACCGGATCAAACCAGCTGCGAAATGGTTACCGCCAAGCATACAGGCTACAGCAATGAAATGGTTATTGTGTTTAGATTTGTATCAACCCCTTAACCCCCCATAAAAGCCATTCAGGTGGCCAATGCGGGAGAATACCAGTTACCATCGAATCTCATCCTCCCTGTAAGAAATCTTTCCTGCGCACGCTGCGTATCGGAAGGTACCCGGATCGTTCCTGTAAGACGACCCGGGTAATTTCTTTCCTTCACATTGTTTATCGACCGGAATGTCTATGTTACTTATTCAATCCGTCAATAATCACTAATTTCGGAAGGGCCGGGAATGATTCGATGGCCTACTATAGGGGACACTCATAGCAGTTCCGTATAAACGCCATTCAAAAAAACGGTAATCAGATTATTGTGCGAAAAAAACTCCAATTCCTTGCCTTCATCTTTTTGCTGTACTTATCCAGTTCTGCCCAGGACCGTTCATTGGATAGTCTAATTCACTGGGTGGATACCCATAACAAAGTAGATTCTCAATATATTCATACACTTCATCGAATCAGCTACCGGCTTAGTGAGAAGGATGTCAAGCAATCATTCAGATATTATGAAAAAGTGGCGGCGCTGAGTGATAGCGTGAATTTTATATTTGGAAAAGCGCTCGCCCAGATCAATCTGGGCATTTTGTTGACCAACTCAGCGAATTATGTAGCCAGTAACGATGCATATTTTAAAGCCATCGACTACGCTGAAGCCTGCGGAGGTCTGCGTTTGAAAGCAGTATCCCTGAATAATATCGGTGATAATTTCAACACGCTGAAAGATTACCAAAAATGCAGGGAATATACCAAGCAGGCAATTGAGATCAATACGGAACTCAAGGCGTGGAGAGGCGTGGCTATAAATTTCGAACTCCTTTTTGAATGCGATCTGGCGGAAGGAGCTTATGAAGAGGCCAGGAATAAGTTGTCACTCGGGATGCCCTTTGCCTTGTTGGCAGGCGAAAATTATATACTATCTCAGTTCTACCTGGGTTTTGGAAAACTACAGGCTAAAGCGAATCACCCGGATTCAACGGTCTATTATTTTACCAAAGCCATGGACCATGCGAAAAGTGACAATGATGTTGGTAACCAGTTGCAGGTTTATCTTTCAGAAGTTGAATATTACAAGGACCTCAAGCCGGCAAAAAAAATTCAGTTGCTCATGACAGCGCTTGGCCTGGCTAAAGAATTAGGTAATCTGGAAAGTATATCCAATGCTTCCAAACAGCTCTCATCAGTGTATGATGATTTGAACAACAAGGATTCTTCGCTCTATTTTTATCGCATGCATCGGGCAGCCGCCGATTCCGTATTCTCTGTTAATAACACAAGGAATGTAGTCATCAAAGAGTCCGAATGGATGATTAAACGCCAGGAAATTGAAAACAGGCATCTAAAAGAGGTGGCCGCAATGCAAGGCAGGGAACTCACCTTTAAAAACATACTCCTGGTACTCGGCATTATCGCATTCCTGCTTACGATCGCCATTGCATTTTTCATCAACCGCTCTATCGAATCGAAAAAGAAAAGAGAAGACTCTTCGTTCAAACAAAAAATTTCAGAAACACAGATGCAGGCGCTCCAGGCACAGATGAATCCTCATTTTATTTTCAACAGCCTGAACAGCATTGAAAATTTCATGATGAAAAATGATAAGCGCATGGCCATGGACTACCTGAGTAAGTTCTCTATGCTGATGAGAATGATTCTTGACAGCAGCAGAAATGAACTTGTTCCATTCGATAAGGACATGGAGGCATTGCAACTGTATGTGGAGCTGGAACAATTGCGCTTCAACAACAAATTCAGTTACCAGACTATAGTGAGTCCAACCCTACTGCAAGGTGACTATAGTGTACCGCCATTACTCATCCAGCCTTATGTGGAAAACGCCATCCTTCACGGTATCTCTCCCAGCGAGCGGAGTGATTTGAAACTAGTCGTAGCGGTATCCCTGGAAGACGATTATATTATCTACACGATCCAGGATAACGGAATAGGCAGGGAAAAATCCGCATCTTACAAGGAGCAAAACAAACCTTCCCACAAAAGTATGGGTATGCAAATCACGTTGGAACGCATCAATATTCATAATCAAAAACTTCAGTCGAAAGGTGAAGTGACCATTACAGATCTTTTCGATGATCTGGGAAAAGCAGCGGGTACCAAAGTACAGGTCCGATTAAAAATCATCTAACATGGAATCATTAAAAGCCATATTGGTTGATGACGAAAAGAACAGTCTGGAAAATCTCCAACAGAAACTCCAGGAGTTTTGTCCTTCCATTCACGTCATCGCCGCCGCGCAACGTCCCGAAGAAGCTATTTTTCTTATCAATCACCACAAGCCGGATGTCGTTTTCCTGGATATTGAAATGCCCCGCATGAGCGGGTTTAAAATGGTGGAGGAATTGAAAGATGTGGATTTTGAAATCATTTTTATCACAGCCTATAACCATTACGCAATTGATGCCATCCGCATCAGCGCATTCGACTATCTCGTGAAACCGGTGGCAGTAAAGGATCTGCAAAACAGTACCAATAGACTGCTTGAAAACCGACTACGCCAAACCAAAGAAAAACTGGAAGTGTTGAGACAAAGTTTAAGTGAGTCCAGATCGCAGGAAGACAAGATTGCTATTTCTACTACCGAGGGAATTGATTTCATACAGGTTAAAACCATCGTTAGGATTGAATCCAATTCAAACTATTCTAAACTGGTATTAAACAACGGACATTCTATTGTTGTAACGAAACTGCTTAAAGATTTCGAAGAGATGCTGGTCAAATACCGGTTTTACAGAATCCATAATTCACACCTGATCAATTTGGTGTGTATTAGCAAATATATCCGAGGCGACGGAGGCCAGGTAGTTATGCAAAATGGTGATATTATTGACGTAGCAAGAAGAAAAAAAGATGAGTTCCTCAAGCTCATAAGCGGCTAGAAAATAATCCAACTACAAAATTCATTTGGTTCGCAAGCCCGGGAGTTATTATATTTGAGTAACTTAAAAGTTACTTATTATGACCAGAGAAATTAAACACACTTACTTTTTTCGACAGGCGCCTAAAAAAGTTTGGGAATATCTAACCAATTCTTCGCTGATGGAACTATGGTTAATGAAAAATAACTTTCAACCCATCGTCGGGCACGAATTTCAATTTCGAACCAACCCTTTACCCAACTTTGGTTTTGATGGAATTGTTTATTGCAAGATTCTGGAAATTGTTCCCTTCCGTAAGCTCACTTATTCCTGGAAAGGTGGTCCGGGCAATGGTGAAATGACCATGGACTCTGTAGTCTATTGGACAATGGAGCCTTCCGGCTTGGGCACTAACTTACACCTTCTGCATTCCGGCTTCGAAGGAATGGAAAACCTTTCTATATTTTATGCAATGGACGAAGGATGGCTCAAGAACATTCGCAAAATCGATGAACTTTTAAATGCAGTAACCCATGGCAAAACCAAGGCTTGATGCTTTCCAGGTGATCGCTGATCCCAGCAGGAGATATATGCTTCAACTGCTTTCCAAAGACAGTATGACCATTAATAACCTGGCCTCCAATTTTGACATGAGCCGTCCTGCAGTATCGAAACATATCAAAATCCTCAAAACTGCCGGATTCATTTCAATCCAGGATATCGGACGGGAACGACACTGCATGTTAAAACAGGATGGCTTTGATGACTTGCAGGCATGGATCAACTACTTTGACCGGTTCTGGACCACCAGGCTCAAAAAATTGGAAGCGATCCTGAATGCCAGGGCAAAATAACCCTGCATTGAACCACACAACCCGGTCAATCTAAAATAATTTCAAAAAATATTTGCGCAAGCAAGTGCTTGCATATATATTTGCAAGTAAATACTTGCATATTATGGAAGCCAGAAGGGATGTTTTTCAGGCCATCGCAGATCCTACCCGCAGGGAAATTATTGGAATGGTCGTGGGGCAATCACTCAATCTAAATTCGATCGCGGAGAAATTCCAGGTCAGCCGGCAGGCTATTTCCCTTCATGTTAAAATCCTGAATGAATGCGGGCTTCTCATTATCCGTCAACAGGGCCGTGATCGATATTGCGAAGCAAAATTGGATTCGCTAAGTGAAGTGTCCGTATGGATCGAACAATACAAGCAGCATTGGGAAGAAAAATTCGATTCATTGGAACGCTATCTACATAAACTTAAAAAAACGAAGAAATATGCCAAACGAAAAAAATAACACTGCCGACCGCGAGCTGAGAATCTCTCGCTTATTCAATGCTCCTATTGACCTGGTTTGGATGGTATGGACCGATCCGAATCACATCAAGAATTGGTGGGGACCGAACGATTTCACCAATACAATTACTAAGATGGACATAAAAGCCGGTGGCGAATGGCACCTCGTAATGCATGGTCCGGATGGAACAGATTACAGGAATGAAAGTGTCTTCAGGGAAGTTATCAAACACAAAAAAATAGTGTATGAACATATAACCGGCCCGAAATTCATTGCCACCGTAGAATTTGAAAAACGCGGCGACAGCACTTTTATAACCTGGCATATGCTCTTCAGAAATCGCGAGGAGTTCTTACAAACCGTGAAAACATTTAAAGCAGATGAGGGCCTGAAACAAAATATAGAAAAGCTCGCCGAATACCTGCATAAATTACCATCCTAAATGAACGATACATTTATATGTTGACTAAAATTTCATTTATTGCCGGACTGGTACTCCTGCTGTTTTCCTGCCAGCGCAATACGCCTAAAAACAATACTGATGTATCAGAAGCCAATACAAACAATGCGCACTCCGAATCCGGCTACCGGGATGTGCACGGACTCCATATGTATTATGAAGTATATGGAAAAGGCGAACCCCTGGTGTTGATTCATGGAGGTGGTTCAACCATTCAAACATCTTTCGGAAGAGTAATTCCGCTCCTGTCGAAAAACAGGATGCTTATTGCCGTGGAGCTTCAGGCGCATGGGCACACCCGTGATTTCGACAGGCCGGAAAGCTTCGTGCAGGATGCAGATGATGTTGCTGCATTGCTGGATTCGATAAAGATTACCAAAGCAGATTTTTTTGGATTCAGCAATGGAGGTAACATGACCATGCAAATAGCTATCCGTCACCCTGGCTTGGTGAATAAGATTATAATTGCTTCCGCGTTTTTCAAGAGAGATGGGATGCGGCTTCATTTTTTTGAATGGATGGAAAAAGCGACGTTTGAAACGATGCCGCAGGAGTTGAAGGATGCATATATGCAAGTGACCCCCGATTCGGCCGGTCTCCTCAGGATGTTTTCAAAAGACAAAGCAAGAATGGTTGGATTTTCCGATTGGAAGGACGATGATCTACGTTCTATCAAGGCACCTGCACTCATCATTTCCGGGGATCAGGATGTCGTTCGTCCTGAACATGCCGTTGAAATGTTCCGACTGATTCCCAACTGCGAACTCGCCATTGTTCCCGGAGGTCATGGAAAATACTTGGGAGAAATCACTACTTTAGCAAAAGGTCATGCTGATACTTTACGTTGCGTCCCATTGATTGAGGATTTTTTGGATAAGCAGTCTAAATGATTCGGCCTACATTGGTTTTCGTTTAAACAAATTGAAGGCAATGACAGAACTAAAGCCAATACTGATAGACGAAGACAAAACAAAAGAGCTTTACGCAAATCCTTATTGTCAATCCCTTTTTGAAGCTTACCCCGCTTACTATTATAAGGTAGGTTATGATCCCCCCTGGATTGGGTATTTCGTTTTGCGCGATGAGAAAGTAATCGGCGTAGGTGGATTTGTCAGTAAGCCGGTGGATGGCAGGGTTGAGATCGCCTATGGAACCCATCCGGAATTTGAAAACCAGGGCATAGCTTCCTTTACATGCCGTCAATTGATTTCCATTGCCAGGGCAACCGATCCGAGTGCCATCATCACTGCTAAGACTGCACCGGAGATGAATGCCTCTGCAAAAATTCTGCAAAAGGCAGGATTTCAATACACCGGTGTCGTGCAGGACGAAGGCATCGGCGATGCATGGGAATGGGTGTTGACAGAACCTTAAGGACTAAAGGTTTCAAAAAGATGAAGATCCCAATATACACAGAGAGATTATTAATCGGCGCGCTCGAAAAGAATGATCACGAATTCATCCTTGAACTGCTCAATACAAAAGGCTGGATCGAATTTATTGGCGACCGCTATGTACATTCAAAAGAACAGGCATTCGTTTTCATCGAAAAAATTAAAACCACGCCAAATCTCAATTATTGGGTTGTAAGATTGATAATCGACCACACAGCTATTGGTATTGTATCATTTTTAAAACGAGATTACCTCGAATATTTTGATATCGGCTTTGCATTTCTGCCACAATTTAATGGGCAGGGTTATGCATATGAGGCCGCCAAAGCGGTTTTAGATGCAGTGAAGCAAGATCCCAAACACGCAATCATCCTCGCTTCGACTTTGCCAGGAAATCAAAAATCAATTATGCTACTAACGAAACTCGGGTTCAGGTTTGATCGGGAAATAGAGGCTAATCAGGAGATCCTGAGGGTTTACGCTCATGATGCAGCAATTTGATAAATTTGACAGTTCAGATTTAAACGATTGCAGCCAATTTCATCTGTCATAGACCTTTCATTAAAAATATTATGAGTTTCAGCATCCGCCCTGCTACTGCAAAAGATCTTGATACCTTACTAACCTTCGAACAGGAAATCGTAAAGGCCGAGCGTCCTTTGGATCCCACCATTAGAGATGGCACACCGCATTACTATGACCTCCAAAAACTTATTGCTTCCACTACGGCAGAAGTTTTGGTCGCAGAAATTAATGGTGAGGTAGTCGCCTCTGGTTATGCGCTGATCAAAAAAGCACAGGATTATTTGAAGCACGACGAATTCGCTTACCTCGGATTTATGTATGTTAAACCCACGGAAAGAGGTAAGGGCATTAATCAGGCTATCGTGGATGCACTCACAAAATGGGCCGCATCAAGAAACATCACAGAGATTCGTTTGGATGTTTACGACCAAAATATAGTTGCCAAAAAAGCCTATGAAAAAGTCGGCTTCAAGCCACATATGCTGGAAATGCGGCGGGAAATTATCCCTTAGGTCTGAATCACGGATTAAGCGGATTAAGAGATTTCACAGATTGAATTTGATAGTTGAAAACTATGATCAAAATTAATTCCCTTCCATGAAACAGGTAAAATGGTTTGAGCGTAATTTTAAATTTGACGCAGTCCAAAATACTTTTCTATCCATCCTGGAAAGGTTAGCGGGTACCCCCGTACGGTTGGAAGAAAAATTCAAATCGATCCCATCCTCCATATTGAACGAGCAGCCTGGAGGCGACTGGTCCATCAAAGAAAATCTTGGCCATCTCAGCGATCTCGAAACACTATGGCAGGGAAGACTCGAGGACATTCAAAACGGTGCGGTAGAAATGAGGCCGACCGATTTGCAAAATACTGCCACTACACAAGCCCATCACAATGACAGATCAGTAAACGAACTGCTCTTCCGTTTCAGGAGTCTCCGCGAAAAGACCATTCACTTACTGGAAGGTATAGACGAAGAAACTGTTTTCAAATCGGCACTTCATCCCAGGTTAAAAACACCGATGCGAACCATTGATCTGTTCCTCTTCGTAGCGGAACACGATGACCATCATCTTGCCACGATCAGTGAATTGACGAGGCTCTTGAAGAAATGATCCCGACAGCCCACCTGAAATGAGTATTTTAGCGGTACAATAAATATGCATGAGAGTCTTTGCCACATTGGCGTTGATCATTTCCACTGTGATTTCATTCGCCCAGGTTTCGAAAAGTGCAAAGCCGAAATCGGGGAAGCCTTTCGTGCTGGGAACCATCAGGGAAATTCAATCTGATGTGCTAAAGGAAAAGAGAATCCTGAATATATATCTTCCGGAAGGATACAACGTCCGTGACACCGTTAGATATCCGGTTGTTTATTTATTGGACGGATCTGCAGACGAAGATTTTATTCATATTGTGGGCCTGTATCAATTTAACAGTTTCCCCTGGATCAACCGGGTACCTAAATCCATTATCATTGGCATTGCGAATGTGGACCGAAGAAGAGATTTTACCTATCCAACAAGCATTGTATCTGACCAGAAAAAATATCCAACCACCGGCAAATCTGAAAAATTCATCCAATTTCTTGCTAATGACCTGCAACCTTTCATTGATCATCAATACAAAACCAATACTAACCGAACCATCATCGGAGAATCACTGGGTGGCCTGTTGGCTTCGGAAATATTACTCAAAAGACCAGAATTATTTAACCGATACATCATTGTGAGTCCAAGTCTTTGGTGGGATGATGGTTCGCTAATAAAGACAAAATCGATCCCATTCCAAAATGGCTTTAACCGCAAAACCGATGTTTATATTGGCGTTGGCAAGGAAGGCCAGGCTCCCGGAGACATACCCCATTTTATGGAAGAAGATGCGAAACTACTTGTCGAAAAACTAAGAGGAACGGGTAACTTGGAGCTAAAAATTTATTTCGATTACCTGCCGGCCGAAAACCATGCAACGGTGGGGCACCAGGCCGTATTCAATGCGATGAGGCTTTTATATCCGGCACCTAAAGATAATTAGTGAGTATCTCATTTGTCGATACCAGCCACTGTGAAATGAAAGAGTGTCCGGACTGAAGAACTGATCTATTGTAAAAAATGTTGGATGCGTTTTAAACTCAGACCATATGATCTACTTGTACCGGTGCTGGTATTATTGTTGATCTTATCCTTCTTTTTACCCCAACACAATCCATTGGAAATATATCTCTGGAGCTCTTACTATAGAGTTACACTGCGAACGATTTGCCTGATATCTGTAATTTTTATGGGATTCTTTTGGTTGTTATACAAGTTAACCACTCCTTTTCTCCTTTCAACGCGGTTAACCTGGTTTCACATTCTGATAACCATCGCGATCGCATTATTTCTGGTAATTGCTCCACTCATCAATGAGTCTATTTTCAGTCCTCCAACGGAGCCTATGGTACAGTTAAACCACCCAAGGTTTTTTGCGTCCAGGAAGATTGCCAATCCATTGGCAATCCTTTTCGTCATTTTTTGTCTGAGCCAATTCATCTATCTGGCAAATCTCAGCGCCGGACTACTGAAGAAATTTTTCTAAAGAAATCGGAACCCGGTTTACAAATTTTCAAGTTCTGCAAGTCCGAAAGATAATGGTCTAATTCCCGCTCCCTCTGCACACCTTCTTAAGATAAAATAAAACTAAATTGCAATAGCTCCCTTTCGCGGGCAGATTCTCGTATCGTTAAAACAAAACATAATGATCCTGCAAAACAAACAGGCCGTAGTGTATGGAGCCGGTGGCTCTCTTGGCGGCGCCGTATCGAAGGCCTTGGCGGCGGCGGGTGCACGGGTTTTCCTCACGGGCAGGCGTCTTGTGTCCATAGAAAAAGTAAAAAATGAAATCCTTCAATCTGGCGGAAAAGCCGAAGCTGATGAACTGGATGCATTCGACGAAAAAGCAATCAACCTCCATCTCGAAAAAATTTTACAAAAAGCGGGGGCAGTTGATATTTCCTTTAATGCTGTAGGCATAGATGTTATACAGGGAATGCCTCTGGTAGATTTATCTCTGGAAGATTACGTGCACCCGGTTACCGAAACCCTGAAAACCCGTTTCCTTACAGCGAAAGCTGCAGGCAGGGTAATGATCAAACAACGATCAGGCGTTATTCTATCACTCACCGCCACGCCAGGAGGAATCGGTTATCCCTATACGGGAGGATTTGCTGCGGCTTGTAGTGCTGTAGAAAGTTTCTCCAGAAACCTTGCCGCAGAGCTGGGTGTGTACGGTGTTCGGGTTGTGAATATCCGATCAGGCGGTTCACCGGATTCGAAAGTGTTCCAAGATGCTATACTCGACAGGCCAGAAATAATGGATGGCGTTCTGCGATCTATGGAAGGAGATACCATGCTGAAGTCGCTGCCTTTAATGGCCGATATTGCCAACACCGCCGTATTCCTCGCTTCTGATATGGCCGCTAAAATAACGGGTGTAACCATTGATGTTACCGCGGGCACCACAGCAGGATTGAATTACAGGGTGCCACGAAAAGAATAGGCTTTATCCTATTTGATCTTATATTTAACCCTGCTAACCTGCGATATACCCGACATCACATCAAATTATAAATATCATTTATGAAAAAAATTACTCTTTGTTTTTCAGCAGCTGTCTTGTTCATGGGGTTTACATTTAAAGGTTCACTCCACCAGGCAGGATGGATCTCTTTATTTGATGGCAAATCCCTCGATGGCTGGAAGGTTGGTGACAACGCGTCCACGTTCCACGTAGACAGCGGTATGATCATCGTACATGGAAAAACCGCTCACTTATTTTACGATGGGGCCGTGCAGCAACATCATTTCAAAAACTTCGAATTCAAGGCGGATGTAATGACGATGCCGGGTGCAAATTCAGGTATCTATTTTCATACTCAATTCCAACAAGGTAGCTGGCCGGCAAGAGGATATGAAGTGCAGGTAAATAATTCTCATACCGACTGGCGGAGAACAGGAAGCTTGTATGGTATCCAGGATGTAAAAGAAGTGTATGTTAAAGACAAGGAATGGTATACTGAATCTATTAAAGTGGAAGGTAAAAGAGTTGTGATTTCACTGAATGATAAAGTCGTCGTTGATTATACCGAACCCGCAAATGTTGTTCAGGAAAGAAAAGGAGATTCTTTGAGAGTAATTTCCAGCGGCACTTTCGCGCTGCAGGGTCATGATCCCAATAGCGTTGTTTACTTTAAAAATATTATGGTGAAACCGTTGCCTTGACCGCTGGTTATATACACCACAGAACTAAAACTATTTATTTCAACATCTCAACTATTTTCCCCGCACTCCTCACCGCCATGGCCACACTGGTGAGCGTGGGATTACCGGCTGTTGACATCGGTATTACTCCGTTGCCACCCACAAAAAGATTGTTGTAGCCCCAGACTTTTGAGAAGCTGTCACAAACTGATTCGCCATCATTCTCCATTCCCATCCGAACAGTACCTTGAGAATGGAGCGATGTTCCCGAAGGCATCAGCGTTTGCTCACCTTCTTTTATTTCTTTGCCAAATGCCGCCGCCGCTTTTCGTTGTACCAGCTTTGTTTTCTCGATTGCTTCTATATCCTTTTCCGTGAGCTTGAATTTGATATTCATCTTAGGCATCCCAAAAGAATCATTTTCGGTTTCGGAAAACTCTATATGATCATCATACCGAATCTCCTTAGTACATCCCCAACCAAGACCTACAATATGTTTTGGATTGCCATGCGTTTCTATTTTAAGCGGAGATGCATCCATGTGCATGATCTGACCATGAAAAGGATGAGCGGGAGCATCAAAGGGAACCCAAAAAACACCGACGGTTGGTTCTTTCCTTATCAACGGATCATACTGCTTACCAATTTTTTTATCGACGAGGTCGTCATGCAATTCAACAAATGCAAAAACAAAAGGATGCTCGTTTAAATAATGTCCCAATGCTTTTGGTCTGATACCGGAAGCCCAGAGTAATTGCGGAGTTCGAAACGCATCGCAGGCGGTAATATAGATTTCTGCTTTTACGAGTGTAATTGCTTTGGTTGGCAAATGCTCAATTTCAGCGCCGGTAATTTGTCCATTCTTAACTATTAATATCCTGCAAATGGTTTCCGATCGCAGTTCGAAATTTTCGCGATGTCCAGGCAAAGCCAATGACCCCAGGATAATATCCGGACCCACCCAATACTGTTCTCCATATTCATTCGGAATACAAGCCAGTGGCATGGGCTGAACTTTCCTGTCGGGCGATTGTCGCTCATTAAATATGCTGCCAAGAATATTTTGAATGGCCAGTCCTTCGGAAGAAGGTGTAAATGCCTGTTGCGTTACATGCAGTAGTTCCTCTGCTTTTGAGAATGCCTCTTCGTATTCATCTTGTGGAATAAAAGCTATACGTTCCGCATTGCCTGGACGTGGGCAGGCAC
>Ga0209069_10001252_pt1 | contig 12809 bp, 13 predicted proteins | sample Str013_2_FD_187202 | JGI IMG/M metagenome (GOLD analysis project Ga0209069, IMG submission 187202) | Freshwater sediment microbial communities in response to fracking from Pennsylvania, USA - Straight Creek_MetaG_SC_2013 (SPAdes) (version 2) | ecosystem: Environmental > Aquatic > Freshwater >...
GCCTCGTACGGCGGGCGCCCTGCCCGGTGTTCGTGGTGCGCCCGACGGTGCTCACCGAGGTGCCGCGGTCCGGCGACGGACAGGTCGGGGCCACAACAGAGGAGGCCGCTCATGCGCGCCGAGGTTGGCGACGAGGTCGTGGTCGATCGCAGCCGAGTCGGAGCGCCGCCCCGCAAGGGTGAGGTGCTCGAGATCCGCGATCCGCAGGGCGAGGTGCACTACCTCGTGCGGTGGGACGACGGCCACGAGACGATCTACTTTCCGGGCCCCGATGCCCACGCGGTCCACCTGGGGCACCCGGATCAGACCGGATGACTGACGGCTAGTCAACTCTGGGGCTGTCGCAGCCGGTGGGCCTACACTCGCCGCGGCGCATGGTCGATGACACCACTTCCCTGAGGGTCCTCCTCGAGACCGTCCTCGCGATGGGGGGCGACGATTCGCTGCCCGCCATTCTCGACCAGGTCGTGCGCGGCGCGTGCCGTCTCACCGGTGCGAGGTACGGCGCGCTCGGCGTGCTCGGCGACGGCTACCTGTCCGAGTTCCTCACCACCGGCCTCACCGACGACGAGCGCGACGCCATCGGTGAGGAGCCCAAGGGCCGGGGCGTGCTCGGCGTCCTGATCGACGACCCGCGGCCGATCCGTCTGGAGCACCTGGCCAAGCACGCGGCGTCGTACGGCTTCCCGCCCAACCACCCCAAGATGGAGTCCTTCCTCGGAGTGCCCATCCGCGTCCGCGGCGAGGTGTTCGGCAACCTGTACCTCTGCGAGAAGGAGGGGGGCGAGGAGTTCACGACCGCCGACGAGGACGTGGTGGTCGCGTTGTCCACCGCCGCGGGTGTCGCGATCGAGAACGCTCGGCTCGCCGAGGACCGCGATCGGATGGAGCTGGTGCAGGAGCGCGAACGCATCGGACGCGACCTGCACGACTCGGTGATCCAGCGCCTGTTCGCGACCGGCATGAACCTGCAGGGCGCGGCGTCACGGGTGAGCGACGACGACGTCGCCCGGCGGCTGCAACGCGCGGTCGACGAGATCGACGAGACGATCCGCGAGATCCGGACCACGATCTTCGCCCTGGGTCAGCGGCCCGACGACCAGGGACCGCGCGCCGAGCTCCTTGCGCTGGTCGAGTCAGCGGCGGCTCAGGGCCATTGGCGCCCGCGCGTGGCGTTCGACGGGCCGATCGACAGCGCGGTCTCCGAACAGTTGGCGCGCGAGCTGCTCTCGTGCACGCGTGAGGCGCTCTCGAATGCGGTGCGGCACTCGGGTGCGACCCGCGTCAACGTGCGCGTCGCGGTCGAGCACGGGATGCTGCGACTCACCGTCGACGACGACGGCTGCGGGATGGACCCGGAGGAGACCCGTCGCAGCGGACTCCGCAACATGTCACGCCGGGCCGAGGCCCTCGGCGGCACGTTCGAGGTGCATGCCGAACCGGACTCGGGCACCCATCTCGACTGGCAGGTCCCGATCTAGCGAGACCGGCGTGGTCGCTACAGCGAGTGCTCGCCGAGCTTCGCCACGAACACCGCGGCCTGGGTGCGTCGTTCCATGCCGAGCTTCGCCAGCAGATTCGACACGTAGTTCTTCACCGTCTTCTCGGCGAGATGGACCTCGTCGGCGATCTGGCGGTTGGTCAGCCCGTCGGCGATGAGGGCGAGGATGCGCCGCTCCTGCGGCGTGAGGCGGGCGAGGCGCTCGTCTTCCACCGGGGGCTCCCGCAGCCGCTCGAGCACGCGCTTCGTGAGCGCGGGGTCGAGGAGCGACTGACCCTGGGCGACGCGGCGTACCGCGTCGACGATGTCGGTGCCCTTGAGCTGCTTGAGCAGGTAGCCGGCCGCACCGGCGACGATCGCCTGGAACATCGCCTCGTCGTCGGAGAACGACGTGAGCATGATGCACTGGATCTCGGGGTGGGCCGAGCGGATGTCGCGGCAGACCTCGACGCCGTCGCCGTCGGGGAGGCGCACGTCGAGGATGGCGACGTCGGGGCGCGTCGGAGGGATGCGAGAGAGCGCCTGCTCGACCGTGCCGGCCTCGCCGACGACCTCGATGTCGTCTTCGGACTCGAGCAGGTCGCGCACGCCGACCCGGACGATCTCGTGGTCGTCGAGCAGGAAGACGCGGATCGACGATGGCGTCGTTTCGGGGGCGGCCATGGAGGCGAGGGTAGCGGACCGGCGACCTCGACGGCCGCCGAGCGGGGGTACCACCGGGGGTACCGGCGCGGCCGATTCCTGACACCGGTCAAGGACTTTCTGCCCTGTCGAGTCCCGCAGGGACTGCGGCACCCTGCAACGGTGAGTGTGTTCCTCTACGACTTCTGTCCCGTCGAGCAGCCCTTCGAGCTGGTCGAACCGCGGCTGCGGGAGGTCGGCGAGGCGTGGCTGGCGGAGGCCGCGCGGCGGGCCTTCGCCGGCGGAGGCGAAGGCGAACTGCACCGGGGCGAAGCCCGGGAGCGGCACGACGCACTGGTGGTGCCGGTGACCTGGAGCGCACAACCGGGCGGCGCGGGGGTCGGGCGGCTCGACGGCGATCTGCAGCTTGCGCCCCTGAGCGCGCGTCGATCCCACCTCAGCCTGAGCGCCACGTGCGGTTCGGGTGTCGAGGAGGACCGGCGCCGGCTGCAACGGGCGGCCGAGGCCCAGGTGCGTGAGTTCCTGTCGATCGTGGTGCGGTCACTCGAGAGCGGGGTGGCCGCGTCGCGGCGGTGAAGCACCTGCCATCAGCACGGGTGATCGCTGTCGGAGATCGATCGCTGCGGTCGATTCGGGTCCTTGGTCCCATGCGGGCGTGACCCTCGGCCCTGTCCGGTCCCCGTGCCGGTCGTGGAGGCTGCTCCGGGGGGATGACCCTTCACACCCAGATGGGAGCTCAGGAATGGACAAGCGGGGAACGCGCAGCGAAGACGCTGCGCTCGGCATGGGATCGTGGGTGTTCGCCCTGCTCGCCGTGTTGTTGTCGTTCGGCGCCCTGATCGTCGCGGGGCAGGCGTTCGGCAAGAGCAACGACGCGCAGAGCGCGGCCGACAAGGCCAATGGCGTCTCGGTGAGCCTCACCGAGTTCGCGATCACGCCGTCCGAGATCTCGGCGCCCGTGAACGGGACGCTGACGGTGAAGAACAACGGCACCGTCCAGCACAACTTCGCGATCAAGGGCACCGACAAGAAGACGAGCATGATCTCCCCCGGCAGTTCGGAGACGCTCGATCTCTCCGGCCTCAAGGCCGGTCAGTACGTCGTGTACTGCCAGGTCCCCGGGCACGAGGGCTCCGGCATGAAGGGCACGCTCTCCGTCGGCGGTGCCTCGGGATCGTCGATGGGGGCCATGGACATGAGCACGGGCACCGTGGCCGACGCCGGGGTGAACACCAAGGCGAACGACGCCATGGACGAGCAGATGGCGGTGAACACGAAGGCGTTTCCGGCGAAGACCGAGGGTCTCGGCGCTCAGCCCCTTGCGCCCAAGATCCTCGCCGACGGCACCAAGGAGTTCGACCTCACCGCTGAGATCGTCCAGTGGGAGGTGTCGCCCGGCAAGAAGGTCGAGGCGTGGACCTACAACGGTACGGTTCCCGGGCCCACGATCCAGGTGAACAGCGGCGACAAGGTGAAGGTTGTGCTGAACAACCAGCTGCCCGAGTCGACCGTGATCCACTTCCACGGCATCATCGTCCCCAACTCGATGGACGGCGTGCCCGAGATCACCCAGCCCCCGGTCAAGCCGGGTGAGACCTTCACCTACGAGTTCACGGCGCAAGGTCCGGCAGTGGGCATGTACCACTCCCACCACCACGCGCAGAAGCAGGTGCCGAACGGTATGGCCGGCGCCTTCCTCATCGACCAGGAGCCTGCGCCGGCCGGTGTCACCGTCTCGCAGCGCATTCCCATGGTGCTGAACGACGCGGGCACCATCGGTCTCTCGTTGAACGGCAAGTCCTTCCCCGCCACCGCGCCGATCGTGGCCAACTTCGGCGAGTGGGTGCAGGTCGACTACTTCAACGAGGGTCTGATGATCCACCCGATGCACCTGCACGGACTGCCGCAGATGGTCATTGCCAAGGACGGGTTCCCGCTGGCGAACCCGGAGATGGAGGACACGGTCATGGTCGCGCCGGGTGAGCGGTACTCCGTGCTCATCCACGCCGACCAGGTCGGCGTGTGGGCGTACCACTGCCACATCCTCACGCACGCCGAGACCGAGCAGGGCATGTACGGCATGGTCACCGCCTTCATCGTGAAGGACCCGAACAAGCCCGCTTGATCACGACGGATCCGACCAACACTGCACTCGGCGGCCGCTCCGGCGGCCGCCGAGTCGCGTCGGCGCCCGGTGACTCGCGGGGTTGGTGGTGCTCAGCCCGTGGGGAGCGACGCGCAGTTGCTCGGCGCCGGCTCGCCGCTCAGGCGGCCCTGGATCCACGCGAGGATCTGCTGCTCCGCCGCCGCATTCTCCTCGTAGTGGTCCTTGCCGCCGAACGTCGCGTACTGGACCGTGTTGCCCATGGCGCAGACCTTCTTGACGTACGCGTCGGTGAAGATCTTGTACACGACGTCGTCGGACTTGCCCTGGTACACGAACTGCGGTGCGGTGGTCGCCACGTTGCCAGCGCTGTCGCGGGTGAACAGATCGGCGAACGGCGCCACGTCGGCGGGGTTGCGGCTGATCACCTGGTCGACCGGCTGCTTGAAGGCCGCCAGCACGTCCTCGTAGCACTTCGTGTCGACGATCTTCGCCGCCTTCGCGAGGGCCTGGGGAGTGAGCACGTCGGCCGCCTTCGCCTGGGGGAACGCCGCCTCGATGCCCTCGAGGCCCATCACCACGAAGCCCAGCGTGTCGGGGATGGTCGCCGCCGCCGGGAACATGGCGGCGACGTCGGTGACCGGCGCCCCGGCGACGATGCCGCGGAGGTCGAGCTCCGGTGCGTAGGTCGGCGCGATCTCGCCCGCGAACAGACTGGCCTGGCCGCCCTGCGACTGACCCCACACGACGGTCTGCGTGTTCGCGTCGGAACCCGGGAGGTTGCGAGCCGCGCGCACGGCGTCGAGTGCCCCGCGCGCCTCGCTCTCACCGACGAGATACGGGTGCGTGCCCGGCGTGCCGAGTCCCTCGTAGTCGGTCGCAGCCACGACGTATCCCGCCTTCACCAGCTCGCCGATGGCCGGCATCTGGGGGACCCAGTTCGTGGCGCGCGACGGCGCGCAATTGTCGGCGATGCCGTGGGTTCCGTGGGCCCAGCTCACGACCGGTCGTCCGCCGGCGGGCGCCTTGCCGTCGGGCACGACGATCACGCCCGACACCGCGATGTCGTCACCCGCGAGGCTGCGCGAGTGGTAGAGCACCTTCCATGCCTTCGCGCCCGGTACGGCGCGGTAGGGGGCGGCCCAGATGATGTCGCCGGGCTCGCCGGGGGGCAGCGGGTTCGGCGCGGCGTAGAACCGGATGCCCGCGGGTGCGCGCTTCACACTCTTCGGTGACTGCTTCGCCTCGGTGGTCGTCGTTGCGCCGGCGGCGGGCGTCATGGCGAACGCGAACGCCGCGATCAGCAGCAGCGCGGCCACCAGGCCGCGCCTGCGCCCATGAACTCTTCCGTGTGCGCTTCCGCACGGTCGCCCGCGGTGTCGTCGCCCCGTCACCAGCCGTCTCCAACCTTCATGACCCGGCCACCGTGCCCGGCGGCGGGGAACAGCCCCGTGCCCAGACACTTCGGCGCGGGTTGCACCGGACTTGACCACTGCGTGCCAAACTGCGGGCAGCCGAGGCGGCAGAACCTGCAGAAAGTCTACGGAATTGGGGCAAGTCAGTGAAATCGTACGCCGGTCGCAGGGGACCGTACAGAGTGTGCCCGTTGCCGACCGCTGGTGGGTGGCAGGCGTCATCGCCGACAACTTCCCCCTCGACCGCGACTCCCCCCTGCCCCGGCCTCTCCGCCGTGTCGGGCACTGGATCCGCCTCGTCCTGATCGACCGCCCGCTGACCAACGCGGACCGGTCCGCCATCCTCACCCTCGGGGCGCCCTCGGTCGTCGGGACCGCGGCGATCTGCGTGGCAGCTGCCGTCGTCGCGCCGTGGCTCCCTCGCTGGGTCCGGCGGACCGCGTTCACTGCGTTGGTCGTGTGGGCATGGCGCGACCGGAACGCCCTGCGGGTGATCGGGACGCGGCGGCTGCTCCGGGAGCAGGCGCCCGGCGCGGTCGTCGTCAGCGACTTCGTGGCGTTGGAGTCGGGCGCGGGGAGCACCTGGCTCGTCGATGCGTTGGAAGCAGTGGGTCGGGTCACGCCCTATGCGGTGCTGCTGCCGGGCCGGGCCGACGAGCGCCGCAACGCGGCACGCGAACGTCTCTACGTGGCGCGCTTCGGGTTACGGGTCGCGGCGCGGACGGAGCTCTCCGGGGAGTCCGTGACCCTGCTCGTGCGCGACGGGAATTCCGACCGCCCGGTCTGAACTGCCGGTCTGACGGTTGGGCGTGCTCAGTCGTCGCTGCGAACGCCGCGCAGGCCGAACCAGGCGAACTCCGCGATCCACGACGCGAGTTGGTCGGGGTCGAGGGTGCCCTCGGGGTCGGTCAGCGCGTGACGGCTGACCCCTTCGGCGACGCCGACCAGCGCGTGGGCCAGCACCATCCGGTGCTCCTGGGAACCGTGGATCTCGATGAGCGTGCTCACCGCCGCGGCTGCGTCGTTGAGGACGCGATCGACCACGTCGGCGAACTCTGCGTCGTTGCGCGCCGACGCGCCGAACAACAGACGGAACGCGGCGCGGTCACTCTCGACGAACTTGAAGTACGCCGAGAAGCCTTCCTCCACCCGGGCGCGCCCCGTGGCTGCGCCGGCGGTCGCACTCGTGAGCACGGCGAGCAGCCGCCCGCCCACGTCCTCGAGTACGGCGACGAACAGCGCGCGCTTCGACGCGAAGTGCTGGTAGAAGACCGGCTTGGTGACGCCCGCCGCGAGCGCGAGGTCGTCCATCGCCGTCGCGTGGAAGCCGCGTTCCGCGAACTGCACCTTGGCGACGTCGAGGAGCTGCCGCCGGCGTTCCTCCGGCGCGAGGCGCGGCGCCGAAGGGCGCCGGTAGTCGGTCACCCTCGCGTGCTCGACTTCAGCGGCATCTCGTAGCGGTTCACGACGCCGAAGTTGTCGGCCCACTGCGCGTCGAGTTGCGCCTTCTCGTCGGCGGTGAGCGGCAGGTCGGAGGCGGCCGCGAACTCGCGTACGTCTTCGACCGAGACGCAGGTCGGCAGCACCGTCGTGAAGTTCGGGTCGGCGAGGATGCCCGCGATCGCCGCCTGGGCGATCGTGCGGCCGGTGCCGTCCCACAGGAAGGTGAGCGCTTCGGCCTTGTCGAAGTTGTCGAGCATGTTGTCGCGGTTGCGGTGGGCGCGATGGTCGCCCGGAGGGAACACGGTGTCGCGCGTGACCTTGCCCGACAGCGCGTCGGACGCGTGTGGCACTCGCGAGATCAGACCCACTTGCTCCGGCACGTTGGGCTGGCTGCCGAAGGTGAGGCCCGGCTCCTGCTCGATCACGTTGAACACCGTCTGCAGCGACACGATCGGCCGGTTGCGGATGGCTTCGATTCCCTCGTCGACCCAGCCGATGGCCGGGCCGAGCGCGACGCCGAGCTCGCGGATCTTGCCCTCGGCGCGGAACTTCTCGAGCTCGTCCCACAGCGCGTCGTCGAGGATCGGGTCGATGCGGGTGTTGTGAAGTTGGTAGAGGTCGATGCACTCGATCCCGAGGCGGCGCAGCGACCCCTCGAGTTGGGCGCGCAGCGACTCGGGGCGCCAGTCGTGGGGGCGCTCGCTCTGACCGGGCCACTTGCGGTCGGCCTCGATGTCGTAGCCGCACTTGGTGGTGAGCACGATCTCGTCGCGGTGCGTCTTCAGGATGTCGACGAGGAGGTCCTCACCGAGGCCGCCCTCGCCGTAGACGGGCGCGGTGTCGATGAAGTTGATGCCGCTGTCGAGTGCGGCGTGGAGCAGGCCCTGCTTGTCCTCGACCTCGCCCCACCAGTTGCTGGCGAGCGTCCAGACGCCGAAACCGACTTCCGAGACCTCGAGGTCGCTCTTGCCGAAGCGGCGGTAACGCACGGCGGGCTCCTTTCGCCCGACGGCCGGGCGGCTGCGCGATGTGTGAGCCCGCGAAATCTACTGCTGAGTAGCGGGCGGGACCCCACCCGCCCGGCGAGCCGCTTCCTCGCGGTCCTCGCGATCGGCGGCGCGCAGTCCGTAGCCGAGGACGATGGGGATCGGCAGCACGATGCACGCGCCGATCAGTGCGACGACGGTGACGGTCACCAGCCAGCCGGTGAAGCCCGTGATCGCGGCGGCGATGAATGTGACCACCGCGAGCAGCAACAGGCTGTACCCGACCCGCTTGGCCAGTCCGACCCAGTGCGCGATGCGGCGGCGCTTCTCGAGGACGGGATCGGTCACCACGTGCCCCATCCTGCCTCGCGGAGCACCCGCTCGAGCCGCGCGGGGAGGTCGGCGAGGGAGCAGTGCGGTCGCACCAGCTCCACGTTGCGCTCCAGTACCTCGGGTCGGGGGTGGTGCAACCAGTCCTGCACCCCGGCGACGTCGTCGACGCTGAGCAGCTCGACGCCGAAGCCGCGCAGCTCGTCGAGCACCGGGTAGGTGCCCACGGCGATCGGTCGGCGGTGTGCGATCGACTCGATCACCGGGTTGCCGAATCCCTCCCAGGTGGAGGGGAACAACACCAGGTCGGCCGCGGCGTACGCGTCGGGCGCCGAGTGCGCGCGGCCGATGGTGACCGGCACCGCGGATTCCGCGACGAGTCGCGCGAACACGTCGTCGTAGCCGTCTTCCGCGGGGCCGGTGATCCAGAGCTTCACCGAGCGGTCGGGTTCACGCGCCGCGAGATCGGCGGCGAACGCGATCGCCGCGGGGATGTTCTTGCGGGGGATCGCGCGCGTCGGCTGGAGCAGCACGAGATCGTCGGCCGCGAACCCGAACTGCGCACGCGTGGCGTCGCGGTCGCCGCGCGGGGGCTCGAGGTCGAACGCGTTGCGCAAGGTGACCGCGGCGAATCCGCGGTTCTCGAGCTGCACACGCGAGTGATCGTTGATCGTGACGTGGAGCGAGTCGTCGCGCATCGGCGGGATGTTCGGCGGGCACGCGAGCCCGGCGCGCTGCCACGGCAGGTCGTGGTGATGGAAGATCACTCGGCCTCGGTGCGCGTCGAGCACCTCGGCGGTGATGCTCGCGGCATCGGGGTTGATCGGTAACGAGCAGAGGTTCTCGACGACCACGAGGTCGGCGCCGGCGATCGCCGCCGACAACGCGGCCGGATCGGCCGTCGCGCCTTCGGCGGGATCGATGGCGAGGAACGGCAGCCAGGTGTCGTCGGGGCGCAGACCGTCGTCGAGCTCACCCGCGATGCGACGCACCGAGAAACCGAGCTCGTGGAGCGCCCACTCCCACTTGCGGGTCTCCACGGCCACGCCGTCGGCGCCGCCGAGGCGGTAGGAGATCTGGACCGCGTCGAGCGAGGAGGTGGTTGCGTCGCGGGTCACGGGAAGAGGATACGGAGCGCGGTGCGCGCAGCCGTCAGCGAAGCGTCGACAACGCGGTCAGCGGGACGCGCGGCCGCGCTCGAGGCGCGAGAGCCGGCGGTTCGTGGCGTCGAGCAACGCGCGCACGACGGCGTCGTCACGGTCGCGGCGCACCACGGCCGATCCCGACACCACGAGCTCGACGGGCGGGTCGACGTAGACCACGGTGACCACGGCGACCCGGCTCGGCCCGAGCCGGGTGATCTCCGCGGTGGCGACGTGCACGGCCTCCGCGGCGGGCTCGAGCTGGCGCACCGCGTCGAGCGCGGCGGTTGCGACGAGCTGGGCACGAGCGAGGCTGGCCACCGAACCCTCGGCATACCCGGTGTGCTCGCGGTCGCCGTCGACGAGCACCACACGGACTTCGGCGCGCACCCCGACGGCTTCGACGTTGATCGAGCCGACCCGGGCGCGGTGCTCGGAGCGCGGGAGCTCGATGCCCACGGGCCCGTTGTGTTCGTCGGTCTCGAGCTGGGCCACGCTCACGATGCGGTGGTCGAGCTCGATGCCGAACACCGTCTGGGCCACGGCCCGCACGTCCCGGACCGTCTGCTTGGCCGGCTTCGAGTGGTCGGCGAGGACGTGGACCTCGATCGGACGACCCACCCGGTCGGGGACGATGCGCACCCCGAGGATGCCCGTCAAGCGGCAGAGCTCGTCCTCGAGCTCACGCAGGTCCAGAACGTCGTCGGGCTGCCCACCGCCAGGGGCAGCGTCGCCCGACCATTCGTTGCCCATGCCCACTCCAACATCCCCCGGACCCGCACAGTCCCTGATTGGGCACAGCATACGGCGAATCGACCACGCTCCGTGGGGTTCCCTGTTGTTTCTGTTGTTACAAGTCATCGATTGTTGGCAATGTGACCTAGTGAGGGCTTGCGTGGCGGACGAATCCGTAGAAAACTGTTACTCCCGCAACTGCGGGGACCTTTGGGAGGAGCGGAAAGACGTCTCGGGGTGGAGACGGCAGGGCCTCGGCTCAGCACGAGAACACAAGCGAACACCTGAAGCGCAGCGAACAACCCATCGGGCACACAGCGACGCCTGGAGGGAAGACGAAGTTTCAGGGAGTCCTCGTGAAGAAGACGATGTTCCGCGTTGCGACCAGCGCGACAGCACTGGTCGCAGTGCTGCTCGCCGGTGGCGCACTTAAGTGGAAGTAAGCCATACGGAAATGCTCACTTGCCGCTGAGGCCCTGCCTTCTCTACCCAAGACGCTTTGCCCAAACGATTCATGGAAACCGAAACTCGCAACGAGAAGCTGATCAGTCTGACCGTGGTTGTTGCCTGCGGTCTTGCGGTTGGGCTCATAGTCGCAGCGTTCCTGCGCGCTCCAAATTACGGATCGACTTCGGCGTGGGCGGGCGTGTTGATTCTCGGCGTCTTCGCGATCGTCGCGAGTAGTTCAGATGTGACCGCGCGTGACGGCGTCGGAACGAGCGGCGTCGTGATGGTGCTGATGGCCTCGCTCCTGGTCTTTCGTTCGTATGGGTTCTTCGTAGGCCCCGCGCTCGTAGCAGTACTCGGGTCACTTGACGTTCGCCAGATCACCCAGCGTGCGTGGATCAAGATCCTGTTCAATGCCGCCACGGACGCAATCGCAATGCTTGCGGCGACTGCTGTGTTCTGGATCGCGGCGGGTGACTGGACAGGAGTCAGCCCGCAGTTGCTGCTTGCGCTTGCATGCAGCGCCGCCGTCTATCTGATTCTGAACTCCGTTTTCATCAGCGTTCCGGTGTCGCTGAGTTGCGATGAGCCCTACGTGACGGTGCTCCGCCAAGGGGCGATCTTCTCGTTCGGTGCGTTCCCGTTTGCGATCTTGGGGTTCGGGCTCGGGTGGGTGTACCTGGAGTTGGGTGCGGCGGTCGTGCCGCTGCTCTTGGTGCCGATCCTGATCGCGCGGCGTTCGTTCGCGTCGTACCTGGAGCTGCAGGCCAGCCAGGAGCAGACGATCGAGACGCTCATCCTGGCGCTCGAGGCCAAGGACCCCTACACGTCGGGTCACGCTCGCCGGGTCGCGATGTTCGCCGGGTATGTCGGCGAGGAGCTCGGGTTCGGGCCGCGTCGCATGGAGCGCCTCCGGTATGCGGCGCTCATGCACGACATCGGCAAGTTGATCGTCCCGAACCAGTTGCTCAACAAGCCGGGTCGCCTCACCGAAGCCGAGTTCGAGCGGGTGAAGCGTCACGAACCGGTGTCGGTGGAGCTGCTGCGCCGCATCGACTTCCTTGCGCCGGTCGCGGGTGACACCACGACCGAGGCCGCCGAGGCCGCGGTCAAGGGTGATGCCGCGCTGATCGAGCCGGCGATCATCCACGTGGCCGACGCGTTCGACGCGATGACCTCCACCCGTTCGTACCGGCGTGCGCTGAGCCAGGAGACCGCGTTCAACGAACTGCGCAACGGCGCGGGCACGCAGTTCAACGCCACGGCCGTCGACGCGCTCATCTGCGGGATCGAGCGTCGCGGTGAGGTGTACGGCGACGGGCACGAGATCGACACCCACGAGTGGGCCGTCGCCCCGCCCGAAGCCGGAACCGGCTCGGCCGGACTCGGGGACTTCGTGCCCGAGGAGCAGGTGGCCGGCGCGTGAACCGCTGGGCCCGGGTCCTCGTCCTGTTCGGCGGGGGCGCGGCGGTCGCGCTCGGTGCGGAACTCGCGCAACCCGGCACCCGGTGGGCTGCACTTGCGCTCATCGGCGGCGCTGTCGCCGCGGGTGAGCTGATCGAACTGCGTCCCCTCTACCGCCAGGCCATCCCGATCTCGTTCGCGTTCATGGTCGTGCTCGCGCGCCGCGCCACACTCGGCGAAGCAGCCCTGGTGCTCGCCGTCGCGCTGCTCGCGACCTTCCTCGTGCGCAACGAGCCGTCGACCGTCGAAGGTCGGCTCGCGCTGTTCGTCGAGCGGTTCGTCGAGGGAATGTCAGCGGCGCTGGTGTACCGCGGGATGCAGGAGGTCTTCGGCCTCCCGATGTCGCGCGCGCAGTTGCTCACTGCGCTGGCGCTCGCCGCGGTGGCGCCGGTCGCGATCGCCGAGATCGCCCGCATGGTGCGCGAGCGTCACGTCTCCGTTCCGATCAGCGGTCGCACCGCTGATGTCGCGCTCATCACCAGCGCCACGCTCATGGCGGTCAGCGACCTCGGCGTCGAGGGACACGGCGGCATGGGGCTGTGGGGGCCGGCGGTGTTCACCATTCCGCTGCTCGCGGCCTGGTACTCCTACGAACACCTC
>Ga0209069_10001253_pt1 | contig 12803 bp, 14 predicted proteins | sample Str013_2_FD_187202 | JGI IMG/M metagenome (GOLD analysis project Ga0209069, IMG submission 187202) | Freshwater sediment microbial communities in response to fracking from Pennsylvania, USA - Straight Creek_MetaG_SC_2013 (SPAdes) (version 2) | ecosystem: Environmental > Aquatic > Freshwater >...
CGCCTTAACCACCGCTCTGCTCGGCGCACGCTGGCCCGCGGACGGCTTTGCAAAAGAGCCTTCGGGTGGCTCGGCTGGGATAGAGATCCCAGACGCGATGCGCGGGTTCCTTGATCAGGTTGGGCAGCACAACGGTTTGTACGAACAAGCAGGCCAGCAGCAGCACGAAGGGCGAGAAATCGATACCGCTGGTGCGCGGCAGCAACTGGCGGATGGGCCGCAGCAACGGTTCGGTCACCACGTGCAGCATCTGGGCGATCGAGCGCACCGTCGGCTGATAGGGATTGACGACGTTCCATTGCATCAGCCAGCCCAGGATCACATCGGCCCAGACCACATAGGTGTACAAATCGACCAGCCTGCTGATGAAAACAATCAACTCGCGCATTCTAACCTCGCCTCTGGAGTTCGGCCCCGTGCATACTGAGAAAGCGGGGGATACAGCAAGCCTTTTGCGGTTCCTGCCCGGTCACACGGCGTTTGCATCCAACGCACAGAACCCTAGGTCGGGTCGAGCGTTTCAGCGCGACCCGACGCGCCACGGCCGGCGCCAGACCTGTCGGGTCTCGCTGCAACGCTACCCGACCTACAGGGTTGCCCCGCCCTCCGGGTGTTTTGCCCGGCCGCTATGGCGGGCGGCGATTTCGGCCCAGGCGGACAGAAAGCGATCGACGTCGGCCTCCGTGGTGGTGGGGCCGAGACTGACGCGGATGGTGCCCTCCGCAATCACGGGATCGACGCCCATGGCGTCCAGTACGTGGCTGCGCTTAACCTTACCCGATGAACAGGCCGAACCGGCGCTGACGGCGATGCCGGCGAGGTCGAGCTGGATGACGAGGGACTCGGCACGCGCGCCGGGGAGACTGATGAGAGTGGTGTTGGCAAGACGACCGGGCAACTCGGCTTGCAGAGGCGATGAGAGATTGAGAGATGAACGTTGTTCATTACCATGAATATCCAGTAAATTACTCAAAAGTCTTGCGGATTTACGGATCGAAATCGCCTGTTCCAATCGGTCCCGCAACCTGGCGATACGGGGCATGTTAACCAGATCGGCCTGCGCCGCCTTGGCCGCCGCGCCGAAGCCGGCGATGGCCGCGACGTTCTCGGTGCCGGCGCGGTGGCCGCGCTCCTGGCCGCCGCCGCGGATCAGCGGCATGGGCGCGCGAGCCTCGTGCGCCAGCACCAGCGCGCCGACGCCTTTGGGGCCGCCGAGCTTGTGTGCGGAGAGCAATAGGGCATCCGCCCCGAGGGACTTAAGGTCGATCGGGATGCGCCCGGCGGCTTGCACGGCGTCGCAAATGAGATAGCCGCCGGCACCGTGGACCAGCGTCGCGGCTGCGGCCGCGGGCTGTATGACGCCGGTCTCGTTGTTGGCCAGCATAAGCGCCAGCAGGGGCGCGCCAACCGTCGATTCCTTTAGGTCAAGTAATTGTTTTAGAAAGACAAAATCAACGACACCGGAGGCCGTTACGGCGACCGGAAAAGTAGCGCTGGCGTCGAATTGGCCTCCGGCGAGAACGCAGGGATGCTCGATGGCGCTGACAAGAAATGTCGCAATCGGATGGGCGCCGGACCACTGCGGCGTCAGCGCCATAGTGGCCGCCTCGGTGGCCCCCGAGGTGAAAATCACGTTATGCGGCTCAGCCCCGACCAGTGCGGCAATCTGGTCGCGCGCCCGCTCGACGATGGCCCGCGCGCGCCGTCCCTCGGCATGCACCGAGGACGGATTGCCGGTTTCCTCCAGCGCTGCCAGCATGGCCAGCCTGGCCTCAGGCCGCAGCGGGGCGGTGGCGTTCCAGTCCAGATAGCTGCGCTGGGCCGACACATAGGCCTCCAGGATGGTTGAAAAATATAATCATATCAATGGGTTGAATTGTTCGAAGGCAAACATGGCCAAGCCGCGCTAAAAGGGTTGCAAAAGCCACCACAACCCGTGGTAAACAGCACGGTTTCCGGCCTTCCGAGTTCAGCGCTTGTCAAGCGCTTTTTAGGGACTCAAGAGCGGCCAAGTCAAGGTTTCCAGCGCCCCCCGCGCCCAACAGAAGCGACATCCGCCCATGCCTGAAGTCACTATCAACGGCCCGGCCGGCCGCATCGAGGCGCGCTACCACCACGAGGCCGCCGCCAGCGCCCCGATCGCCCTCATTCTGCCGCCGCATCCGCATCCACACCTGGGGGGCACCATGAGCCATCCCATTGTTTATCAACTCTATTATGCCTTTGCCGAACGCGGATTTTCCGTACTCAGATTCAACTTCCGCGGGGTCGGCCGCAGCCAGGGCGTGTACGACAACGGTCCCGGCGAGCTGTCCGATGCGGCGTCGGCGCTGGACTGGCTGCAAGTCTACAATCCGGACGCCCGCCAATGCTGGATCGCCGGGCCGACCTTCGGGGCCTGGATCGGCATGCAGCTGCTCATGCGGCGCCCCGAAATCAGCGGTTTCGTGTCGGTCTCGCCGCCGGCAAATCTCTATGATTTCAGCTTCTTGGCTCCCTGCCCCGCCTCCGGGCTGATGGTCAGCGGCGAAAAGGACCGGGTGGTGCCGCCGCAGTCGGTGACCGATCTGGTGGGCAAGCTCAAGACGCAAAAAGGCATTCAGGTCGAGCACAAGATCCTGCCCGGCGCCAACCACTTCTTCGCCGATCACATGGAAGTGCTGATCAAGACCGTCGGCGATTACGTCGACAAGCGCATGGCAGCCAGCGGATAGGTAACATGAGCCCGGGTGGGGCCGGGCTCAGGCGCTGGGTAAACCCTTCGGGGAAGCCAAGACTCAGTTGCCGTACAGCCAGTTGATGCGGTGGCCAGGGTCGTTGAACCAGCCGTGGTCGCGCGGCGGCGGCAGCAGATCGACGCTCGGTGCATCGGCGAAGGCGGGTTGGGCATTGTCGTCGATCTGGGCGCTGATGCCGTAAGTCTGGCGCGGAGCCGGCGTGCCGGGGCCGCGCTCCTCGACCAGCGAAAAGCCCGGATCGGCGGGGCGCGCGATGGCCAGGTAGGTCTGCTCGACCAGTCCGTCAAGGGGGCCGCGGCGGGTCTGGTAGCGCACCTGGCAATAGCCGTTCTGGCACGGGCCACAGGCCGGCAAGACGGTCGAATAGCCAGGAATCCGGGCCCGCACGCCATAGCCGTCATAGCTCATCAGCGGCACCGACTGACGGCGGCCGACGTTGACCACCTGGTAGACCGTCGCCTCGCCCAGGTCGTCTGCGGCCAGGAACTGCGTCTCGGCCCAGCCGGTCATATCGTCGCCATTGGACTGGCGGAAACTCAGCTGCAGCCAATGTCCCTGACGCACGCCGGTGGCGCGCAGATTGCGGGCGTCGAACGGCACGTCGGTGGTGAGGCCGGCCCAACGGGCGGGACCGGCCATGAGCTTGAGAGTCTGCGCGCCGGTGAGGCCGACGACGCGGAATTTGTCGCCGCCCTGGACGTCGGCGGCAGCGGGCAGTGTGGTGGCTCCACACAAGGACAAGGCGACGACGGCGGTGGCAGCGAGAGATCTGAGCGTGGGCATGGCCGTTAAAACTCCAGTGGGGATGGGCGACGGCGTTGAATTCAGTATGGTGATAGGACCACACCCGACCTGAAACGGCTCTGAATGGCCTGTTCATGTGCGGTACAGCTGGCCGGGGCTGGTTTCAGTGGCTTTTTCTGGAGGTTTGCAATGCCGCTTTATCGAGCAGCCGGGCTGACACGGCGCGACCTGCTGGCTGGCGCGGCTGCGGCAGCCGTGGCGATGCCCGGTACCAAGGCGTTCGGCATGGCGCTCCCGGCCTTGCCTTTGAATGCGATCGTGACGCGGGCGCCGCTGACCGGTGGGGCGGGACCGAAATCCGAGGTCTGGGCCTTCGGCGGAACCGTGCCGGGCCCGCTGCTGCGCGCCCGTCAGGGCGAGGAATTCGCCCTGCGCTTCGGCAACCGGCTGCCGGTCGCCAGCGCCATCCATTGGCACGGCCTGCGCATCGCCAACGCCATGGACGGAGTGCCGGGCCTGACCCAGAGCGCGGTCGCGGCGGGGGCGGAGTTCGAATACCGCTTCACTCCGCCGGACGCCGGCACCTTCTGGTATCACCCGCACGAGCGCTCGTTCGAACAGGTGCCGCGCGGGTTGGCCGGCGCGCTGATTGTCGAGGAGCGCGATCCCCCGCAGGCCGACCGCGATGTCACCTGGCTGATCAGCGATTGGCGCTTGGACGGCGACAACAAGCTGGTCGAAGGCTTCGGCTCACGCCACGACCAGGTGCACGCCGGGCGGCTGGGTAACCACATTACCGTCAGCGGCGACCCGCAGCCGGAGGTCAAGGTTCTGGCCAATGACCGGGTGCGGCTGCGCATCATCAACGCCTGCAGCGCCCGTATCCTGAACCTGCGGCTGGAGGCCAGCCAGCCCAAGCTGATCGCGGTCGATGGCCAGCCGGTAGGGCCAACCACCAGCTACGGCGAGGCCTTGACTCTAGGGCCGGGCAACCGCGTGGATTTGATGGTCGACATGATCGGCCCGCCAGGCCACGTCATTCCGCTGACGGAGATTTCGGGCGAGCGGCTGGAACTGGCGCGGCTGGTGTTTCAGGGGGCAGAACAGCGCCGCCCGGCGCCGCTGGTGGCGCCAGTGGCGCTGACGCCAAACCCGCTCAAGGAGCCGGATCGCAAGGACGCGCTGGTTGTCCCATTGGTCATGACGGGCGGAGCGGCCGGCGAGACGGACATGAGCGCGATGCAAGGCACAGGCGCGGTCTGGCAGTTCAACGGCACGGCCGGCATGATGATGGCCGCTGGCAGTGCTCAGGCAGCGACGGGCGAGCCCCTGTTCCGGGTTCCGCGCGGGCGGACGGTGCATATCCGCTTCGACAACCAGACGGTATTTCCGCACGCCATGCATCTGCACGGCCACCATTTCCGGCTGCTGGAGAGGCAGAACGGGCCAGCACCACAGCCGTTCTGGTGGGACACGCTGCTGGTGCAACCGGGCGAGACCTCGGTGGTCGGCTTCGTGGCCGACAATCCCGGTAAGTGGATGCTGCATTGCCACATGCTGGACCATCAGGCGAGCGGTATGGATGCGTGGTTTGAGGTGGCCGGGTAGTTCTATTTGGCTTCGAGCGATTTCCGAACCACGCTCAAAAAGCGTTCAGCTTTCATGATCACTTCTGTGGCGCTTTCGTCAGTTACCATCGCCCGAGTTGCGGTTTCGTAGTCGGCCGACACTTTGAAGTGGAACGCGGACGTCAATTCCCCAACAAGATCGCCAGGAATATCAGGGTCGTCGTTTGCCAACTTGTGAAATAGTATCCGCACACCTTTGTGAGTTTTAGCGATTTGATCCGTACGTTCGAATATCAACGCCTGATCAGCGTGAAACCGGGCGTGATAGGCCAAGCGTGCGGCTCGGCGAGCAACGCCAATGTTCAGAACTTTCTGGGCATCCGAAAGTGCCTCCTCGGCGTGTTCAAGAAAGTTGGCCGTTTCCCGCTTCATAGATCTCTACCGTCCTTGCGGATCTCGCGCATCAGAGGTGAATTCGGATCGCGCCAAGTTCCAGCCGCATGGGGCAAGGCTTCCACAATCGCCCCAGTTTCGCCCAGAATCGCAACTTCGATGTCGGCAATACGCCGGACTTCCTTCCAGCGGTCGGTGAGGCCGTTCAGAAACACCGCAATATCGTAGTCGCTGTCGGGACTTGCGTCACCACGAGCGCGCGAGCCGAACAAGACCACGCGCTCGATATCAGCGCCATAGGCGTCGTAGATTGCGTTTCGGAACTTGCTGAGTACGGGGTCGGTCGTGGTCATTGGCGTAGTATAGAGCCGATAAGGCTCTATTGCAAAGGGAACACGGGTTCTTGAAGGCCAGAGCTAATACGCCCGCCCGATACAAAACTCCACCACATCCATCAACGCGGTCTTGTGCCGGCTGTCGCGGAAGATCTCCAGCGCGTCGCGCGCGATCTTGCCGTAATGGCGCGCCCGCCCGATCGTATCGGCGATGGCGCCGTGCTTCTGCATCAGGCCGATGGCACGTTCCAGGTCGCCATCCTTGATGTCGCCCTCTTCCAGCGTGCGTTTCCAGAATTTGCGGTCGTCCTCGCTGCCGCGCCGGTAGGCCAGCACCACCGGCAGCGTGATCTTGCCCTCGCGGAAATCGTCGCCGACCGACTTGCCCAGGCGCGCCTGTTCGCCGGAGTAATCGAGCGCATCATCCACCAGCTGGAACGCCAGGCCCAGGTTGCGGCCGTAGGATTTCAATCCGTTCTGCTCGGCCGCCGGGCGCTCGGCGATCGCTGCGCCGACCTCGGACGCCGCCGAAAACAGCGCCGCCGTCTTGGCGTCGATCACGGCCAGGTACTCGTCCTCGGTGGTCGCCGTGTTCTTGGCCGCCGACAGCTGCATCACCTCGCCCTCGGCGATTACGGCAGCGGCGTTGGCCAGAATGCGCAGCGCCTTCAGCGAGCCGACGTCCACCATCATCTTGAAGGCTTGGCCGAGCAGGAAGTCGCCCACCAGCACGCTGGCCTGGTTGCCCCACACCAGCCGGGCCGTCGGCTTGCCGCGTCGCAGGGCGCTCTCATCGACCACATCATCATGCAGCAGCGTCGCCGTATGCATGAACTCGACGCTGGAAGCGAGTTGGATATGCCCTTCGCCAGCATAGCCGCACATCTTGGCGGCTGCTAAGGTCAGCATCGGCCGCAGCCGTTTGCCACCGGAATCGATCAGATGGCGGGCAAGCTCGGGGATCAAGTCGACGTTCGAGCCGGCCTTGTCGATGATGATGCGGTTGACGCGCTGCATGTCAGCAGCCACCAGCTCCACCAACGGAGTCAGCTTTGCGGCCGGATCGCGCGCCTCGTCCAGAACTGCGACAAGCCCCAATTTGGGTCTCCTGGCTGGCACTTGTGATTTGCCGCGACTATAGTCGCGGGGGGCGAGGGCCAGTCAAGGCAGAACGCCGCATGTGGCCACAGTCAGCGTCGCACAACGGCGTCAGAACGGGGTGATCGGAGTTATGCGCGAACTGTTGAGAACCAATGATCCGGTCCTGATCAGCGTGGTGGAGGCGGTGTTGTCGGGCGAAAGCATCCCGGTACTGGTCGCCGATATGCATATGAGCGTGCTGGAAGGCTCGATCGGCCTGTTGCCGCGCCGGCTGCTGGTGGCTGACGAGGATCTCGCGCGCGCCAGGGTCCTGGTGGCCGCAGCCGGCGTTCCGCATGATCATCTGACGCCCCCGCAGCACAACGGGGCAGCGTATTTCGATGTCTGACGTCCCGGCGGGCCACACCTCCGATGCATTCCTTGGTGGCCGATTGCAGCTGCTGCAACCCGAGGCCGGCCATCGCGCGGGCCTCGATGCCGTCATGCTGGCCGCCGCGGCTCCAGTCGGGACCGGCGCAGCGGTGCTGGATGTCGGCTGCGGCATGGGCGTGGTTGGGCTGTGTATCGCGGCGAGGGTGGCGGACTGTCGGGTGACGGGCCTGGATGTCAACCCGGAACTCGTCGCACTGGCGCTGGACAACGCATCGCGCAATGGCTTGGCGGAGCGCTATCGCGCCGTGCAGTCCGATCTGACTGGGCCGCAACAGCGTATCGAAGCGGCCGGCCTCAGCCGCGAGAGTTTTGACGTGGTTGCTGCCAATCCGCCGTTCTATTGCGAAGGACAAGTGACGGCCGCCCCCGACCCGGCCCGCGCCCGGGCCAATGTGATGCCTGACGGCGGGCTGGAAACCTGGCTGCGATTCATGACCACCATGACCAGGCCCGGCGGGCGGCTCGCCATCGTGCATCGGGCCGAGGCGCTGGGCGAAATCCTGGAGTTGCTGGAGGGACGGTTCGGCGCCATGACGGTGTTCCCGCTCTATCCGCGCGACGGCGAGGCGGCGCACCGGGTTATAGTCACTGGACGCAAGGCCAGCCGCGCCGGATTGACGCTGAAACAGGGCATGGTAATCCACGCCGCCGGCCAGCAGTTCACCGCGCAAGCCGAAGCCGTCCTGCGGCACGGCACGGCGATTTCCATGAAACCGAGGCGAGACGATCCATGACCCTGTCGCTCTTTCCCGAAACGCCTTATGCGGCCGCGATCCTGGGTGCCGGTAGCGGCATAGGGCGGCAAGCCGCGCTGCATCTGGCCGGCCAAGGCGTGACCGTTGCGGCGATCGATCGGGATTGGCCGGGCGCCGAAGAGACGGCGGCGCTGGTGGTCAAGGCAGGCGGCAAGGCGAGCGCCCATGCCGTCGAGGCGACCAACGATGCCGAGCTACGCGCCATCCTGGCCGAAATCGAGACAGACAGCGGCGGTCTGCAGGCCTTCGTCAATTGCGCCGCCATCACCGGCCAAACCAATGTGAAGGCGCATGACTTCGACATGGACGATTTCGACCGTGTCTACCGCATCAATCTGCGAGCGGCCTTGGTCGCGTCGCAGGCCGTGTTACCAGGCATGGTCGCTCGCGGCTATGGCCGCCTCCTGCATGTGGCCTCGATCGCCGGCAAGGACGGCAACGCCGGCATGGTGGCTTATTCGGCGACCAAGGCCGGGCTGATCGGCATGGTCAAGAGCATGGGCAAGGATTACGCCACCACCGGCGTGACCGTGAATGCGCTGGCGCCGGCCGTCATCCGCACGCCCATGGTGGCCGCGTTGCCGCAGGCCACCATCGACTATATGACGGCGAAAATCCCTATGGGGCGTACCGGAACCTTGGACGAAGCCGCCGCCATGATCGCCTGGATCGTTTCGCCAGCTTGCAGCTTTACCACCGGGTTTACGTTCGATTTGTCAGGTGGCAGGGCGACCTATTGAGGGTAAAATGATGCGCGACTTCCAACTCCCCGGCCGCTCCCTGGCCTACGGCACGCGCGCCATGGCGGCGACCTCGCAACCGGAGGCGACGCTGGCCGCGTTGGACGTACTGAAGGCCGGCGGCAATGCCGTTGATGCGGCCGTCACGGCGGCGGCCGTGCTGGCAGTGGTCGAACCGCAATCGACCGGGATCGGCGGCGACTGCTTTGTGCTGATGCACATCCCCGGACAGGGACTGAAAGGCTACAACGGCTCGGGCCGCTCGCCACGCGGGCTGGACGCCGATGCCATCATGGCGTCCGGCGATTTTCCGCATCATTCGGCGCATACGGTGACCATTCCCGGCGCAATCGATGCCTGGGACCAATTGTTGCGGGCGCATGGCACATGGGACCTGGACCGGGCGCTGGCGCCAGCCATCCGCTATGCCGAACTGGGCTTTGTCGTCACACCGCGCGTGGCCCACGATTGGATGAAGAACCGGGAACTGGTCGAACTGCGCGAGGGCTCCAAGCTGCATTTGCGGTTGAATGGGCGCATTCCTGTTGCCGGCGATCTGATGCGCTTTCCCGCGCTTGCCGAGACGCTGAGAGTCATCGCCAAACGGGGGCGGGACGCGTTCTATTCCGGCCAGATTGCAGAGGATATGGTGTCGGAACTGCGGGCGCTGGGCGGCTCGCACAGCCTCGACGATTTCGCGGCCCATCGCGGTGCGTGGGTGACCCCGATCAGCACCATGAGCGGGCCTTTGGACATCTACGAATTGCCGCCCAACGGCCATGGCGTTACCGCGCTGGTGCTGTTGAACATCCTCAAGCATCTACCGCCGCGCGGGGCCGATCCGCTCAGCGCCAGTCGCATTCATTTGACTCTGGAGGCAGCCCGCGCTGCCTATGCGGTACGCGACCGTTTCGTCGCCGATCCGGCTGCCGGTGCGGTCCCGGTCGATCATATGCTGTCGGACACACTCGCCCGTGACCTTGCCGCCCGCATCGATCGGGAGCGCCGGACCGCCGATCTCGGCCCCGTTCCCGAACCTAAGAAAAGTGACACGGTCTATCTCGCCGTCGCCGAAGCCAATGGTCTGGCGGTGTCCTTCATCAACTCGACCTACTGGCCGTTCGGCTCGGGCATTGTCACGGCCAAGACCGGCGTCACCCTGCAGAACCGCGGCCATTGCTTCAGTCTCAAGCGCGGCCATCCCAACGTCATCGCTGCGAACAAACGCCCGCTGCATACCATCATCCCCGGCCTGGCGATGCGCGCCGGCCGGCCCGAGATCGTGTTCGGTGTCATGGGCGGCGACTACCAGCCGCTTGGCCATGCCCAGGTGTTGACCAGCATGCTCGAACAGGGTCTCGACGCCCAGGCCGCCCTGGATCTGCCGCGCGTGTTCTTCGACATCGCCGGCCTTGTTCTGGAAACCGGCATCCCCGAGGCGGTGGCGTCGCAGCTGGCGGCCATGGGGCACAGCATCACGCGCGCGCCCGAGCCATTTGGCGGTGGGCAGATCATCGTCTATGATTACGCTGCGGGCGTGCTGAAAGGCGCGTCCGACCCGCGCAAGGACGGCTTTGCCGCGGGTCTCTAGGGCGCCAACAGACTACCGGATGGGGCATGACTGAGGGTGGCGGCACGACAGGCATGCGCTCGGTGCAGTTGCGCATTGAGGGCAACGTACAGGGGGTGGGCTTCCGCAACTGGACGCAGCGCCTGGCCAGCCAGCTGGGGTTGACGGGTTGGGTGCGCAACCGCCGCGACGGCAGCGTAGAGGCGGTCTTTTCTGGCTCGCAGGCCGCAGTCGAAGACGCGTTACAGCGCTGCCGCATGGGGCCGCGCTCGGCCAAAGTGACGGCGGTGACGGTGACCGGCGAAGGCGCGCCGGTGGTTGAGAGTTTTGAAATTCGGCCCGGCCTGTGACAGTTCGCTACCTGTCAGCCAAGACCAAAGGCCTTGCGTTCTCTTGGCAAGGCCTTGGCGCCATGGGCTTCGAGCGCACCCCCAAGGCCGGGGTTCGTTCCGCCTTAGTATTCCATCGTCGGCGGCAGGGTCTTGGCTTGGTCGACCCAGCTTTCCACCTGTTTCACGCCGGGCAGCTGGCGCACCAGTTTGTGCTTCTCGTTGGCGTCGGCCATGGCCTTGTGCAGGTTGGCCGGCACGCGCATTTTCAGTTCCTTGACAGTATCGACGCCGGCCTTTTCCAGCAGCTCGGAATATTCCTCCGCCACACCCTTGATGCGCATAAGGTCGCACATATTGGTCCACTTCAGCACCAGCGTTTCGGTGATGCCGGTGGTGGCGGCGACCTCCTTGCGGCCCTTCGGCGTCTTGCCGCGCTCCAGCAGTTGCCCGGTGGTCTTGATGCCGGCGGCACGCAGTTTCTCGCCAAAAACCTTGGCGATGCCTTCTATGGTTTCGATCGAGTAGCTCATGGCAGAACCCCTTGCTCGCCTCGCTGACGAGGCGGTTGGCGCGCTGCCCAAGTGCCGTGCGTATCGCAACTCGCGATGCGCCGCTGTGAAGCCCCGGCAGCAGAATCGAACACAGTCAATCTAGAGCATAATCCTCCTTGTGGGGAGATCGCCCAGCGACACTTGCAAATTGGGTTACCGCCATGCCGGTTTACAAATGGCTACGTAGTGGTTCAGATCGTCGCCAGCCACCAGTCCATATGAGTCGGCGACCTGTGATGTGGTGTCTGCAGCCCTTGCCCATTGGCGGTTGCCCGCTAGGAGCCGAGAATGTCTCAGACGAATGCGCCCGCGTTGCCGCCTGGGGTTGCGGCTAGCCCGATGGACTATGTTCAGGACGGCGCGGTGCTGCTTGGCTGCAGCCGCAGCGGCCGGGAATTGGCGCCCGAATCGATAGAACTCAAATACGCCAATCGCCATGGCCTGGTGACCGGCGCGACGGGCACCGGCAAGACGGTCACGCTGCAGGTGCTGGCCGAGGGCTTTTCGGCCGCCGGCGTGCCGGTGTTCGCCGCCGACATCAAGGGCGACCTGTCGGGCATTGCGACCGCTGGCGTTCGCCGCCCGGAGCTGGTCAGCCGCGCGGCCGAAATCGGTCTTGCCGACCGCTTCGCCAACAGCGCATTCCCGGTCGCCTTCTGGGACGTATTTGGCAAGGACGGCCATCCCGTGCGCACCACGGTCGAGGAGATGGGCCCGCTGCTGCTGTCGCGGCTCCTGGAATTGACCGAACCGCAGGAAGGTGTGCTCAACATCGCCTTCCGCTGGGCCGAGGACGAGCGGGCCGCCGGCGACAAACGGATGTCGATCCTTGACCTGCAGGATCTGCGCTCGATGATCGACGAAATGGGCAAGCGCGCCAGCGAGCTGCGTTCGAAATACGGCAATGTGGCCCCCGCGACGGTCGGCGTTCTGCAACGCCGGCTGCTGGTGCTGGAGCAGCAGGGCGCGCAGTCCTTTTTCGGCGAACCGGCGCTCGACCTCATGGATTTCCTGAAGTTTTCGCCCGATGGCCGGGGCGTCGTCAATATCCTGGCTGCCCAGCAGCTGATGGAAACGCCGAAACTCTATTCCACGTTCCTATTGTGGATGCTGGCCGAACTGTTCCGTAAACTCCCCGAGGTCGGCGATCTGGCCAAGCCCAAGCTGGTGTTCCTGTTCGACGAAGCGCATCTGCTGTTCAACGGCGCGTCCACGGCCGTGCTGGAGCAGATCGAGCGGGTGACGCGGTTGATCCGCTCCAAAGGGGTTGGCGTCTACTACGTTACGCAGAGCCCGGGCGATGTGCCCGATCGCGTTTCGGCCCAGCTCGGCAACCGCATCCAGCATGCGTTGCGCGCCTTCACGCCGAAGGAACAGAAAGCGGTGCGCGCGGCCGCCCAGACCTTCCGTCCCAATCCTGATCTCGACGTCGAGCGCGCGATCCAGGAATTGCAAGTTGGCGAGGCGTTGGTCTCGGTGTTGCAGGGCAATGGCCAACCTTCGATGGTGCAGCGCACGCTCATCCGTCCGCCGATGTCACGGGT
>Ga0209069_10001254_pt1 | contig 12795 bp, 11 predicted proteins | sample Str013_2_FD_187202 | JGI IMG/M metagenome (GOLD analysis project Ga0209069, IMG submission 187202) | Freshwater sediment microbial communities in response to fracking from Pennsylvania, USA - Straight Creek_MetaG_SC_2013 (SPAdes) (version 2) | ecosystem: Environmental > Aquatic > Freshwater >...
CCTCATCACCTGGGGCATCTCCACCCTCATCCGCCTCGCATTGTCGCGCTCGCGCGAATATCTCGCCGATGCGGGATCGGTCGAACTCACCAAGAACCCGGACGCCATGATCTCGGCGCTGCGCAAGATCGAGGGCCATGCCGTGTACGATGTGCCCTCGCGGATGGAATCGTTCTTCATCGAGAATCCGGTGTCCGAGCGCGTCTTTGGCCTGTTCTCCACCCACCCATCCATCGACGACCGGGTGGCCGCCTTGCGGAAATTCGCGGGCGGGGTAGGCTGACCCTCATGTCAGGGAGGAATTACGGAATGCAGAAACTGCTCGGTGTTCTGATGGCCGCAGCCATGCTGGGTTTCGCGCCGGCGCTGGCGGACCAGCCCAAGAATTTTGTCGTCAGCATCGACGGCACGGAGTATCCCATCGACCCCGGCGAAAAGCTGACCGTCAAGGGCAAGGGCGGCGCGGAATTCCAGCTCGGCCTGCGCCAGAGCGATGTCGGCACCTTCCACGGCGACTTCGTGTCGTTCCAGCACGGCAAGGGCCAGAACGTCACCTCGACGCAGATTGGTTCCGACACCAAACAGCACATGATCGCGACCAATCTCGGCTCGCTGGTGCTGGTGCAGGAATATGCCGGCATCGACCCGCGCAGCCTCGCCGAGTTGATGCTGAAGCAGCTCTCAAAGGACGACATCCGCGATGGCGGCGAGATGGAGAAGAAGCCTGGCAAGCGCGAGATCGCCGGTGGCGTGACGCTGGAGGGTCTCACCGCCAAGATCGTCATCAAGAAGACCGGCGTGACCCGCACCATCCGCATGGAGGTGATGACCGGCGGCACCAGCGATCACGGCATCGTCGCGGTCAGCCGCATCGACAACGAGGCGGGGCCAGACGATGAGAAGATGGTCGCGCGCTTCTGGGACAGCATGAGCGTGAAATATTAGAGCGCTTTCCACTTGATCTGGCTCAGTCTGTCATTTGAGGTCTCCCCTCCCCTTGCGCAGGGTAATCGCATATGGCTCCTTTTATCCCCTCTCCCCCTTCTTCGGGGGGAGAGGGTTAGGGTGAGGGGCGGCGGCGAGTCCTGCCGTTGCCTCGTTGTGTCAACGGCATTTTCCGCGCTGCCCCTCACCCCGGCCCTCTCCCCCTTGGCGTAAAGAACGCCAAGGGGGAGAGGGAATTTTCGTCCAAATGCGATGACCCTGCCGTGAGGGGGGAGGGTCGGAGGTGGGGGTCAAGACGCAAGCACATTGCTAATAACAGTGCGCCGCCGCCTAGGGCTGAAGCGCGCTAACACGGCGGCAATTGCTGGCCGTCCGGCGCCTTGGCGTCCGTCGCGACACGGGCCTGCCCCCGGTGCCACCGCAGAATCGCGAAACGCTGCGTGCGCAAATCCTGAGCTTCGACAACAGCTTCCCGGACAAACGTCGCCCCCGAAGGCATCTCGGCCTGGCTGCGAATGAGGAAGACCCGTGGCGCGGACAGTGACACGAAGCCCTGCGGCAACGCCTCTGCCGCCAGGGCGTTCGCTCCGCCCGGCGAATTCAGGGCATCGCTTGGTTGGGCGCCCGCCGGAACCAGCAGTACCCTGAGCAACTCCGGACTGGCCACGCGCGGATCAATGCCGGTCGTGCCGGAATAGACCGTGACCAGCGGTCCCATCCGCTCGGCCAGCGCCGGCGAAAGGCCCATGACCTCGTTGAGCTCCTCGACGGCGGAGAACGGGGCGTTCTTGGGTCCATAGGCCAGGCCCGCCTTGCGGTAGTCGCCGGCTTCGGCCCCGTTCAGGCGGCGCAGGCCGTCGGCATCCCGGAAATCGGCGATGCGGTCCACCATGCTGGCGGCGGCGATGTCCTTGGCGCCAAGCCCCTCGATCAGCCTGAGCAAAAGCGCGTCGGACGCGGTGTTGAGGTCGACCTTGCCGCTTTCGCTCTCGATGGCAATGGCCAAGCGGCCAGCGCCGGCCAACGCGCACCGGCGCGCGCTCCCGTCGATGGGCAGGGGTTGGGCCGCAGGCGGAGTAGCCATCGACCTGCCGAGCCCGAGGATGGTCAACCGCGCCCCGGCGTCGGCCAAGGCCTCGGCCTGCGCGTTGTCGATGGCGTTTGCCGAAATGAGCGCCGAGGTGCGCATCGCCATAGTCAGCGAGGCGGCAAGGGCCGCCAGAAGCGCCAGGGCCCAGATCACCACCACCAGGGTAAAGCCGCGCTGGCCGGAAAGCCGTGACCCAACCGCAGGCCCGCTACCGGAGGATCCGGACGAAGTTGTCCCTAGTTGTGGGCTTGTCCTTGTGGGTGACGCGCAAGGGCAGGTTGAGCTGCCTGCGGAATTCCTCGGTGACTGCGCGGGCCTCGGACTCATTGCGGACGACCGTCGGATGAATGAAGATCATCAGTTCCGTGCGCTTGATGGTGTTGTCCTTGTTCCTGAACAAGGTGCCCAGGACCGGAACATCACCAAGCACGGGGACCTGATCCTTGGCGACAGTATCGCTCTGCTGGATCAAGCCGCCAAGCGCCAAACTGTCCCCGTCGTTAACCGCGACGGTGGTCTTGATCTTGCGCTGGCGGATGGTCGGTGAATTGAGGGTTGAACTTGTGGTTGCCACCACGTCGCTCACCTCCTGCTCGATTTCAAGCACCACGCGGCCGCTGTCGCTGACGCGGGGCGTCACCGACAACAGCACGCCGGTGTTGCGGAACGAGATGGAATTGACGACGGGCGCGCCCGCCGAAGACACGCTCACCGCCGACTGGGTGGCGATGGGCACGTCATCGCCGACCTGGAGGACGGCCTTCTTGTTGTCCAGCACCATCAGCGACGGGGCCGAGATCACGTTGACGTCGGTGATGGCATTGAGCGCGTTAAGGGCGACCTGCACGTTGAGCGAATTGAGAAAATAGGAAAACCCCGGGAACACCGAGCTGACGGCGCCAGCCGCGGAGTCGGTGAACGTCGCGCTGTTCTGCCCCTTCTGGAAGAACCAGCGGACGCCAAAGCGCAGTTCGTCATTGAGCGTTACTTCGGCGATCACGGCTTCGAGCAGCACCTGGTTCGGCACGGAATCGATCTGCTGGAGAATGGCGAGAATCTTCCGGTAGTTCTTGCGGGTTGCGCGGATGAGCACCGAGTTGTTGGCCTCGTCAGCCACCACCGTGATGGCGGCCCGGTCGCCATCCGAGGCGACGGCGGCCTCGGCGGCTGCCGCAGCGGCGGGGTTGGCGATGTTGGCGCCGGCGTCGGCCGAAATCGGCGCGGTTTCAGGCTTGCCGCCACCTGCCCCCGGCGGCGTCACGCCCTCAATTACGGGAGCGGCTGCCGCATTGCCTGCCCCTCCGGGCGCGGTCGCCTCGACCTTGGGGGCGACCGCCAGGCTGTCCTTGCCCTCGTTGCGGTAGATGCCCTTGAGCAGATCGGCCAGCTCGCCCGCAGGCCGGTTCTGGATGTGATAGACGAACAGCTGTTTGTCTTGCGACTGGCCAACAACGTCGATGCGGCGAATCCAGTCGGCGGCCTTCTTGAGGTAGAGGGGCTGGGAGGCGATGACCAGCACTGCGCCAAGCCGCCGGTTGGCGATGAAGCGCACCAGCCCCTTGGTCGGGCTCGAACGGTCATTGGCAAAGATCGTATCGAGTTCCGGCACCAGCGATTGCGGATCGGCCGAATCCACCGGGAACAGCCCGAAGGACATGCCCCGCATCCAATCGACATCAAAGACGCTCACCGCGTCCAGCAGGGTCGTCAGCTCGTTGCGCGTGCCCGCCAGAACCAGCAGGTTGCGCGCCTGATCGACACGGACGATGGCGCCCTTGGCGGCGATGGGCTTGAGGACTTCGGCCACATCGGCGGCGGCAACGAAGTGCAGGGGAACAACCTGCACCTGCGATCCTGGCGTCGCCCGGTCCTTGACCGGCCCGGTCTCGATCGGTGCGCCCGTCAGCGAGGCGCGGTCCTCCGGCACGATCTTGTAAAGCCCCGCCTCAACCGAGATGGCCGCGCCCTTGGTCCGCAACACCGATTGGAAGATTTGCAGCGCGGTGTCGGCGGAAACCGGCGCGGCGGTGCGCACGGTGACCGTGCCCTTGACGGCGTCATCGACCGAGAACGGCACGTTGAGCACGTCGCCCAGGATGACCTTGGCGGCCTCGTTGATGCCGACATCGACGAGGTTGACGTCGATGTCCCCGTCAGTCGTCTTGGATGAGGTGTCCCAGGAACTCGCTGGCGGGCCAATGACCTTGCCGGTGCCGGGAAACAGATGTGGGCCCTCGCCAAGCGCGGCATCGCTCAGCGACAGCCCGTTCTGGTTTCCGGCCGCGCTGACTGGCCGGCGCGGGGAGGCAGGCGCGCCTTGAACACTCGCCGACCCGGTAGAATCGTCCGCGTGCTCAAGCACGCCCGTCCCGCAGCCGGGAAGCGCCAGTGTCAAGACAATAAGCAGGGTGCGCATTAAACCTGGGCCAAACCCAAGCGTGGCGGATCCTGACTTCTGGCCAGGCCCTGAGCCTTTCAATCCGGCACCTCAATAGTCGCCCAGTTTCAATCAGAGCCGAGCGCTAACACGATTCGGGAAACCCTCAGGGAGGCGGGGGTGGCGAAAGCTGGGGATAGTCGAGGGCAGCCGGCGGCGGCGCCTCAGCGGCTGGCGGGGGCGGCGCCCGGGGCCACCATCAATTCGGGCCACTGCCGGGCGTCTCCGGCGGCAAATACAACCGTGATGCCGATGAGTTGGGGCAGGGCGTCCCTATGCTGCCAGCTACCCGACCAGGCCGGCGCAGGGCTGGCCGGGACCGGGCCGCTGTACCTGATGGCCACATCCGCGACGTCTTCGACCAGGACGGTCTGGCGCAGCGGTTGGGTGTCTTGGTGCGCTGGAACGCTGTCGCTGAAGACGGCTTCCTCAAGCACCAGGCTCCGGCGGACTTTGCCGCTGGGCAGAGTCACAGGCGCCAGCTTCAAGGATTGGCGGAACAGGCCGCCACCGGCGGATGATCGCTGTAACGGCGCAACGAAGTCCAGGCTCGCGGCGGTGCCCGCAAAGGCAAAGGTGGCGAGACCTGATGGCGATTGCTGCAACAAGGGCATGGCGTCGGCCAGCCTTGCGGCGAGCACGGATCGCGCGGCGCCGGTCGCGGCGATGTCGTCGAGCTGCGAGCGGATCTGCCAGACCCGCCGGCCGGTGTTCAATCCCGCCATGATGGCCGCGACGATCAGGGCCAGCAGCCCCAATGTCACGACCAGCTCAAGCAGCGTGAAGCCCTCTTGCCCCCGGGACGCAGGCTGGCGGATGGCCCCGGTCACAGCGCGGGCGCCAGTTTGATGGTTGTCAGCTCAACCGATGGGCGCGCCAGGCTTGAGCTGCCCGGCCAGATCACTGTTGCGGTGACCCTATAGGCGGCCGGGCCCGATGCCGGAACCAGTCCGTGGCCATCGTCATAGCGGCTGACAGTCACCGTCCAGCGATACCCGCCTGCCTCCTCGCCGGACTGCGCGCCCAATTCCAGCCTCTTCTCGAGACCGGCGGCGGCCAGTCTTGCCTGCGCGATCTGAAGCCCGGTCTGCGCCCGCGCGATCCTCTGTTCACCCCATGCCCCCCCGGCGACGGCGCGGTAGAAGGCGGCAAGGCCAATGGCCAGGATCGCCAGCGCCACCAGCGCCTCGAACAGCGTGAACCCGTCCGTGTTCGAATGGATCGGCCGGTGGCTCATGGCGCCGGCCTGTAGACCCTGGACAGGCCCGTCAGCCCGTCGACCGCGACCACCCGCTGTCGGCTGCCCTGCCCGATCACGATCCTGCCGCCGCTGGCGCTGCCATCGGGATAGAACCGGATGCTGGCCGCGCCCTGGCCGCTGGAGGGCAGCCGGGCCGCCTCGACCACCACGGCGAGCTGTGGCGGCAGCAGCCTTGGCGCAAGCCGCCTGCCGCCCCGATAGGTGTTGGATTTGAGGTCGAAGTCGAGCGCCGTCTCGGTGTTGTGCCGTATCGCCTCCAGCCGCATCGCCGAAAGATCCGCACTCAGCCGGTAGGCCGTGCGCTCGATCAGCCCGGTCTCGGCGCCGCCGCGCAGCAGCGGCATGGCCACCGCGGCCACCAGGCCGAGCAGCGCCAGCACCACCAGCATTTCCAGCAGCGTGAAGCCGGCGTCGGCCCGGCGCTCTATGTGCCGTAAGCGGATCATCGGATCGCCATGTCGTTGACCCGTAGGATCGTCGTCATGACGGTGTAGATCAGGCCGCCGACGCCAAGGCCGATGAGGATGGTCAGCAGCGGCGTCAGCAGGCCCATCAGTAATTCGATGCGGCGCTGAAGCTCTGTCTCGGCTATCCTGGCGACTCGGGTGAGCATCTGGTCCAGGCGGCCCGTCTCCTCGCCGATGGCCACCAGCCGGAGCGCCTTGGGCGATACAACTTGCGTCCGCTCAAGCAGCAGCGAGAGGCTCCCACCCTCCTTGACGTCCTCGCTGATGCGCTCCATCACTGTGCGCACGAAACGGTTGCGCACCACCTGTGTCGAGATGCGCAGGGCGGCCGGAAGCACCACGCCGCCCTTGATGAGGGCGCCGAGGGTGTGGGCGAGCCTCGCCGTTTCAGCCCGGCTGAGGATGCCCGACAGCACCGGCACGCGCAGCGCCAGCCGGTCGCCGATATATCGCACCGGCTCGCTGCGCAGCGCCAGGGCCACGCAAGCGGCGGCAAGACCAGTTGCGGCAAGCAGCACCGGCCAGCGCTGAACGGCGGTATCGTGCACAAAAAGCAGGAACTGCATCGCCGCCGGCGGCTCGGCGCCGGAATCCTCGAACAGCGGCGCCAGGCTTGGCACCAGGACACTGACGATCAGGACCACCGCCGCGATGGCCATCAGCACAAGTATCAAGGGGTACGCCAGCGCCGTGCGCAAACGCGACTGCATGTCCGCGCGCCGGTCGATGAGGTCGGCCAGGTCCGACATGACGGCGCCCAGCGACCCGCTGGCCTCGCCCGCCTGGATCACGCTGACGCAGTATTCCGGTATCCTGCCGCCCTCCGCCCGCATGGCCTCGGACAGCGACGCGCCGCCACGCACCCGCGCCAGCAACAGCGTGGCGACCGGCCCCACGCCGCCGCCCTTGTCCGTCGCCAACAGGCCGAGCGCCTGGTCAATGGGCACATCGGCGCCGATCAGGCTCGCCAACTCCCTGGTGAGCGCGGCCAGCCGCGAAAGCCGCATGGGGCGGGCCGCGCGCTCGCTCCTGTCTCGCACGCCCGTGCGGGCGCCCATGGCGATCTCGGAAATATCGAAGGGATAGAGCCCGGCCCGGCCTAGCGCGGCGCTGACCGATGCGGAATCGGTCGCCTCGATCTCCTTGACCTCGATGCGTCCGTTGCCGTCATAAGCGCTGTAGTGGAAGCGTGCCATCACGTCACCCGGGTTGCCCTGAGCACTTCCTCGATCGTCGTCTCGCCGCGGAATGCCTTGCCCAGCCCATCCCGGTACAGCGTGGTCATGCCGGCCTTGACGGCTGCCTGCTCAATGGCGTGGTCGCTGCTGCGGGCAAGCACCAGTTCGCGCACCTCCTGGGTCATCGCCAGCAGTTCGGTGATGGCGATGCGGCCGGCATAGCCGGTCTGGCGGCAGGCCTCGCAGCCGGTGGGGCGCTTCAATGTGATGGTGGCGATGTCCAAGCCGGAGTTGGGCAGCAGCCGCTCGATCAGCAGCGGCGACACCTCCGCCGGCTGGGCGCAACGCTGGCACAGTTGCCGGACCAGCCGCTGCGCAAGAACCGCAGTCAGGCTGGAGCCGAGCAGATAGTCCTCGATGCCCATGTCGAGCAGCCGCGAGATCGTCGCCGCTGCGCTGTTGGTGTGCACCGTCGAAAGCACCAGATGGCCGGTCAGCGATGCCTGCACTGCGATCTGCGCCGTCTCAAGGTCGCGGATTTCGCCGATCATCACCACGTCCGGGTCCTGGCGCAGGATGGAGCGCAGGGCCGAGGCGAAGGTGAGGCCGATCTTGGGCTGCACCTGGATCTGGTTGATTCCCGCGAACTGGTATTCGATCGGGTCTTCGACCGTGCAGATCTTGCTCTCGGCATGGTTGAGCGAGCCAAGCGCGGTGTAGAGGGTTGTGGTCTTGCCGCTGCCCGTCGGCCCCGTCACCAGCACGATGCCGTTGGGCTGCGCCAGCACTTGCGAAAAGGCAGCGGCCGTCGGCGGCTCAAAGCCGAGGGCGGGAAATTCGAGCTTGACGCTGGAGCGGTCGAGGATGCGCAGCACCACGCTCTCGCCATGCAGCGTCGGCATCGTTGACACGCGCAGATCGACATCCCGGCCACGCACCACCGATTTGATGCGGCCATCCTGAGGCAGCCGGCGCTCGGCGATGTCCAGCCGCGCCATGATCTTGACCCGCGAGGTGATGGCGGCGCGCATGCCCAGGGCGAGGGATTCCACCGTGTACAGCGCGCCGTCAATGCGATAGCGCACGCGCAGCGTATCCTCGGCAGGCTCGATGTGAATGTCGGATGCGCCAGCTTCCACCGCCTTGGTGATGAGCTGGTGGACCAGGCGGATGACCGGCGCCTCGCTGGCGATGTCCTGCAAGCGCTCGATGTCGTCCTCGATGGCGTCCAAGCCGGCGCCAGAAGGCGCGGCTGCTTGCGCGCCGGGCCCGGACGCATCGCCATACAGCCGTTCAATCGCCTTTTCGATCTCGCTGGCGCTGGCCACCGCGCGCTGGATTGGCCGCTTCAGCAGGAAGGCGAGCGAATTCACCGCGTCGGCGTTCAAGGGATCCGACATGGCGACCGTCATGGTGGCGCCGTCGTCGCGGATCGGCAGGATGCTGTTGCCGCGCAGGAACGGCAAGCGCAGCGCATCGGGCAAAAGCGCAGTGTCCGGAAAATCGGTGGCGCTCACCAGCGGCAGCGCCAGCAACTCCGCCAGCGCGCCGGCCATGGCCAGTTCGTTGACCAGGCCAAGCCGTGTGAGCACCAGATCGAAACGCTCGCCGGACCTGGCCTGCGCGCGCCGCGCCCGCTGTGCCGAAACCTCGTCAATGATGCCACGGGCAATCAGGATCCGCGCGAGGTCATCGACGAAGCTCTGCCCGCGGGGGTCAGGCCAGGACGCTTTGGTGGCGGTTGCCAAACTAGGTCTCCGGCTCTCGTTTCACGGCCCATTAGTGGGTTATAGAATCCGCACAGCGTCCCAGTGAACAACCTTGACCGCCCCAGACGGAGCTTCGATATTCACCGGACTAACAAGTTATTGGGTCCGATCATAAATTCATGATAGAACTATTATGCGAACCCGGGCAAGGCTCTCGATAATTGGCACCTGGGCTAGTTTGTGGGTTGGTTGACAGATCGCGGCGTGCGGGAGGATTAAAGTGAACGTGGCGGACTCCTTCCGGCCGGTTGGCGAGGCGGCTGGCGCGTTCTGGCGCTGGTGGGGCTCGGAGCTTGCCGGCCTTGTCCCGGGGTTCCTGGCCAGACTCATGTCCCGCGAGCGGCAGGGCTTGGTGTTGTCTGCCGGAAATGGCGGTTTCCAGCTCTTGCATGAACGGGCAGGCCGCCGCGCGAATGAGGCACCCAAGCTGCTGGCCGGGCCCGGGCCGTTGCCAGACCTCGCGGGCGTACTGGCCAAACAGGTGTCCCGAGCGCCCAAAACCCTGGTTATCATCAGGTTGCGATGGGCCGATTGCCTGACCCGGCAAGTCTCATTCCCGCGCCAGGCGCGCGACAAGCTGCGCAGCATCCTCGAACTGGATATTGAGCGGGTGACGCCTTTCCGCCGCGATGAACTCTATTTCGACCACGCGGTTGCCGCCACCCGCGGCGCGGATGGCCGGCTTGATGTGTTGCAGGTTATGGCCGAGCGCGGCCTGGTCGATTCACTCTTGGATCAAGTTCGCGCGCAAGGCGTCGAGGTCGGCCAGGTGGATTGCTGGAGCGCCGATGGCAAGACGCCATTGGCCATCGACCTGTTGGGACCGGCAGCAGGCTCGCGGCCCGTAAATTCGGCACCCAGGAGTTCGATAACATGGGCTTTGGCGGCCTTGGCGCTGGCGTTTGCCGGTGGCGCCACGCTGCTGGATTTTGACCGCTACGAAACCGCGCTGGCCGCGCTGGAGACTGATATCCAGGCAAGCCAGAAGGAGGAGATCCGGCTGCGGCGCAACCGGGAAGGGCTGCTGAGCGCGCAGTCGGCCGCCAACCAGCTGCTGCAACGCAAACAGCAGCAGAGTGCGGTGGTGGCGATCCTCGAGGACGTCACCCGGAGGCTTCCCGATGACAGTTGGCTGACGAGCCTGCGGATCGAGGGTAGAACCATCGACATGGCCGGGTACTCTAAATCGGCGGCCTCGCTGGTGACCACATTTCAGAAGGCCGGGAGCCCTGGTGGCCCCGGCACCGTTCCGGTGGAGTTGAGCGCCCCCCAGCTCACCTCACCCGTGACATTCGATCTGACCAAGGAGCGCGAGCAATTCAGCTTGCGCCTCAATGTCGGCAAGGCTCCGGCGCCTGAGCCCGCCGCCATTGTCAAGCCTGGCCCGGGGCCGGAGTGACCGATGCGTATTAAGCCGCTGATTGTAAAGCGATTGCGCCAGGCTGGCGCGCTGCTGTTGCTGGCATCGGCGATAGCGCTGCCAAGTGTGCTGATCGTCCTGCCGGTCTTGGCGCGGCATCAACAGCTGGCCGAGGATGTTTCAGCGGGCCGGGCGAGGCTTGGCCGGCTCCAGGCCGCCATACAAACCGAGCGGGCGTTGCTCAAGCCGGGCGCCGCGCCGGTTGCGGCAACCGGGCTGTTTCTGGGCTCCGGCAATGAGGCGGCCCTGCTTGCGGCCCTGCAATCGCGGCTGGTGGACCTGGCGACGTCGAGCGGTGTCCGCGTGCTCAGCTCATCCCAGCTGCCGTCACGGGACGACAGTGGCCTGCGCGCCGATGGCGTGCGTCTCAATTTCCGCGCTGAGCTGGAGCGGGTGCAACGCCTCTTGCATTCCATCGAGAGTTCACGGCCACTGATGTTTGTCGAGGTGGCGGAATTGAGGGCGGATTGGTCCGCCGCTCCAGCGGGTCAACAGGTTGCGCCGGTCATTGACGCGGTGCTGGACGTCTATGCGGTCGCCGATCCGGTTGGCGCGGGCAAGGAGCAAGCGCCGTGACGCCAGCGCGCTCCAGGGGTCACATCTTGGTGCGCTCGGCCCTCGTGGCCTTGGCAGCCGGCTTTGCTGGCGTTGCAGGGGCTGTCTGGGTCAATCCGGTTGATACCGCGCCTGAAGCGTCCGCGGCTGAGCCCGCCGCTGCCGCCAGGCCAGGTTCCGGCCTGTCCCCGTCCGCGCCGGCACCGCTTCCGCCGGTCGAAATGCTGAAGGAAACCAGGGCCAGACCCCTGTTCTCGCCTGATCGCAAGCCTGCCGCAGCCAGCGGGGCCGTTGCCACCAGTGGGGCCGCGATCGGGGAAAGCGAGATCGAGTTGCTCGGCACCCTCGTCTCGGGCAACCGGGAGCAGGCCTTGCTGCGGGTGAAGCAGCCCGCGAGCCAGGAATGGCTCGCCGTCGGCGCGGTCGCCGCCGGCTGGCGGGTGGTCAAGATAACCAAGGACAAGGTGGTCATCGTGGCCGGGGCAAAGCACCGGGAACTGGTGCTCTACCCCGCCGCCGCGCCCCAGAAGAATTAACCAAATCCGGGGCCGCCCGCGCGGGCATTCGCGTCAGCCCGGCAACGCGCCCGCCCGTTGATTTTGCGGGGAAATAGCCCCGCACGTCAGGCCCAGAAAATCGTCAGACCTTGGTCGGTAAAAGCCGACCTTAGACCCAGTGACAGCATATTTCAAGTGATGTAACGATTTATTCATCAGATTTGATGGCGCGCTAGCTGCGGAATAGTTGCAAACAACGATTTTAGCCGGCGGCCCAAATAATCTGACCTGTCTTTTGATGCCTATGGCAACAGTGATGACACACTGGCGGCAACGTCAGCTCTATTATTGTTGTCAAATGAATGGAATTGTCTGGGATTGGTTTGCTCAAAGTGTGCAGCGGACCGATGAGCGAACTGGTTGTGAGGTGAATCTGGCCACTCCCCCGGAGGCCCGCTCCGGTCCGGTGGCGGCACCGGATGCGTGGCTGAATGACCTCGCGCTGCGAGGCAACCGTGAGTGAGCAAGGGATCATGTACATCTCCGACAAAGCGTCTCGAATCCGCCAACTCGAAGCCCAGCGTGCGCGCGACAACCGGACCGAAATCCGGCTGGCGCTCAACCAGGGTCAGGTCACCAAGCGCGAATTGTTCAAGTGGGGCATCTTCACCGCAACCGGCGCGCTGGCCCTGAAGAACGGCCTCAGCCCCTATGCCCGCAGCGCCTATGCCGCCGTTCCCACGGGCACGCCGCGCTCGCCGCTCAACAACGCCCAGAAATTCACCCAGGTGTTCCGGCGGCTCAACCTGCAAACCCCGATGCCGATGACGGCGGGCGCCGCGGATCCGATGACGGGCGCGAACAATTACTATTTCCCCGCCACCTCGGGCGAAAAATACGCGGCCAAGAAGACCTCGTATCACACCAATTTCACGGCCAACAAATCGGACCCGGCCTACATCAACCAGAAGAGCGGCCGGGGCCCCATCGAGGGCAGGCCGGACGGCCGCTTCTTCGAGCATCAGCGGTGGGACGAATTCTATCCGAAGAAGGGCTATTGCATGACCCTGGGGCAGGTCGCCCCCGGGTTCCAATATCACCCCAACCTGGCGGTCCAGGACGGCAACAGCGTCTGGTGCTACGGCCACGGCAACACCTATCAAGGACAATTGCCGC
>Ga0209069_10001255_pt1 | contig 12781 bp, 14 predicted proteins | sample Str013_2_FD_187202 | JGI IMG/M metagenome (GOLD analysis project Ga0209069, IMG submission 187202) | Freshwater sediment microbial communities in response to fracking from Pennsylvania, USA - Straight Creek_MetaG_SC_2013 (SPAdes) (version 2) | ecosystem: Environmental > Aquatic > Freshwater >...
ATAAAAAAGCCCTGCCGGAAGATCTGAAGCCCGCAACACCTGTGGCGGCTCCGGCAAGCACGCAGCCCCTGCAACTGGCCGCCTATGAGCGCCTGGTTATACTGGCCGACCGTATTGCCATTCCCAACCTGATTAGCCGCAGCAACCAGTCCGGTTTTAGCAAGGCAGAGATGCAGCAATTGCTGACCCAAACCATTAAGCAGGAATACGAACACAACCTCTCTCAGCAAATTTATGTAAGTGCCGATGCCTGGGAAGCGGTACGCAGCCTGAAAGACCAGAACATACACCTCATTAACCAGGTGGCTTCCGTATTACCGGCCGAAGCCAATGGCCTGGATCTGAATAAAAAAATCCTCGATTTTGTGCTGAACCAGCCACAGGGTTCTATGCACACCCTGGTGCAGGAACTGATTAGCGGAGAAGCCAAGAAGGTGCTGAAATAAAATAACTGACAATTAGGAATCAGGAACCAGCTTCTGCGGAACAAAATACCAAAGCGCAGGCTGTACGGGAATGGCACCCAGCCATTAAGCCGGGCTTCTCTCAGCCCCAAAATGCAACTATATACCCCTGCGGTTGTTATTAAACCGTTCCGGGGGGTTAACTTTGCAAAAAATAAATCAATAAAAAGATGGGTTCAGCAAACGGGATGAAAATTGCCCTGATAGGCTATGGCAAAATGGGAAAGGCGATTGAGCAGGTGGCTTTGCAGCGGGGACATGAAATTGTTTTGAAAATTGATGTAGACAATGCGGCCGATTTAACCGCCGCCAATCTTCAAAAAGCCGATGCCGCAATAGAGTTTACAGGCCCGCACAGCGCTTATGGCAATGTAATGAAATGCCTGGAATATGGCGTGCCCCTGGTTTGTGGCAGCACTGGCTGGCTGGATAAATTTGACGAAGTAACCGCGTATTGCAAGCTGCACAACGGCTGCTTTTTGTATGCCAGCAATTTCAGCGTAGGCGTAAATATTTTTTTTGAAATCAACAAGCGCCTGGCCGAGTTAATGAAGCCCCACACAGAATACAATGTAGCCATGGAAGAGATTCACCATACCCAGAAACGCGATGCGCCCAGTGGCACGGCGGTTACCCTGGCAGAGCAGGTGCTGGCTAAAATTGACCGCAAAAATAAATGGGTGAATGATGAAACCAATAACCCGCAGGAACTGTCTATCATCAGCAAAAGGATAGACCCGGCCGCAGGTACACACACGGTAAGTTATTATTCGGCCATAGATACCATCGATATTATTCATACGGCACACAACAGAACAGGTTTTGCCACCGGCGCCGTGCTGGCGGCTGAATTTGTAAAGGGTAAAAAAGGTATTTTTAGTATGAAGGAAGTGCTGGGGCTGTAATCATTTCAAAACAAAAGTCCGCGCAATGGCGTAGTTTGTAATTTGTACACTGAAAAAAATATAACGAATGCTCTCTAAAAAAAGTCAATACGCTTTTAAAGCACTTATGTACCTGGCGCAGAATACCGACAAGGGCCCGGTGCTGATTGCTGAAATTGCCAAAAAGAAAAAGATACCACTAAAGTTCCTGGAGAATATTTTACTGGAATTGAAAAAAGCCGGCGTACTGGAAAGTAAAAAAGGAAAAGGCGGTGGCTATTATTTTGCGGTGCCCCCTTCTCAGGTGCCGGTTGCAAAAGTATTTCGCCTGCTGGATGGCCCCATTGCGCTCTTGCCCTGCGTAAGCCTTAACTTTTATGAGCGCTGCAAAAATTGCGATGAAAAAAGCTGCGGCCTGCACGATATGATGGCCAATGTAAGAGATGCAACGCTGAAAGTGCTGGAAAAAAGAACGGTAGCAGATATTGCAAAGAAATAACATGCCATAGCAAACGATCAACCTTTTACATAAAAATTATAAGCACATTTAAGTCTGCAAATAAAACCCCTGTTTTTAAAACAGCCATAAATAGTTGTTCATCTCTTTAAAGTTTCCGGCTCAAAAATTACTGTTGCCCCGCTCTCACAAATAGCTCAGCCACCATTGCGTGTGCGAACTCTTATACTGGTTGTATTTTTTACACAGGGGATACAATGCCAGTACTACGCTTATCCATATCAGGTATACAATGCCCAGCGAATAACCAAACTGCGGTGGCCGGAATCCAAAAGGTACCTGAGGATTAAATGCATCTTTAAGCCCATAGCCCGAAGCAAAAAAGCAGGCCACAAAAATGAAGTGTATGAGGTAGAAATGCAGGATGTAATAAAACATCGGTACCCGCCCATAAATATTGAAAAAGGCAGTCCATTTATTCCGGCTGTTTTCAATAAGCGCCAGCACCAGCAAAGCCGGTCCAATCGTCATACTGCAATAGGCCAGCGACGGTGGATACTTATTGACATTCATAAAAGACAGCAAGCTAATTACCCCGTTTCTCTGCGGTGTCCACGGAAAAGGATCGCCATAAACATTTACAAGGCGAAGCACGATGAACAATGCCAGCAGGCCAAACCCCATCTGTAGTAATTTTTTTCTGCGAAAACCCGTTTGCGTTTGTACCGTAAATAATTTGCCGCAACAATAACCCAGTATCATAAGGCCCGTCCAGGGTAAAAAGGAATAGGCTACAAAAAGAAAATGAGTGGGGTTGAATACAACCATCGCATTTCTGCCATGCACAAATCCCCAGAATAAATTCAGCTGTTCTTTTCTGGCTGCTTCGGGGTAATCGAGCAGGTTGTGGGTAAAGAAGATGCACAAACCAATGATCAATAAAACGCGGAAAGGCAGGTAAACCAATGCGGCCAGTATAACCATACTGATGCCAATGGCCCAGATAACCTGGAAAATTATAAAATTGTACAACGGATTGAACGTAAGTGCCAGTGTGATGATGACAATTTCTACCAGCATCAGCCAGAGCCCTCTTTTCAAAAGAAACAGGCTTAATTCGCCTTTCGATTTTTTCTGACCATTTAAAAAAGCAGCCATCCCCGAAAGAAATACAAAGATGGGCGCACAAAAATGGGTAATCCAGCGGGTAAAAAACAAAGCAGGGGTAGTGGTGGCCATATTGGTTGGCTGGTCTGTCATGGCTGTTATGTGAAAAAAATCACGCACATGGTCAAGCGCCATGATGATCATGATTACGCCTCTTAGCACATCAATTGACTGGATGCGTTGCCGGGTTAATGGTAGTTCCTTCACATTAATAGCAATTGGTAACGGTTAAGATAAAATAAAAATAACACAAAACATGGCTTGTTTTAAGGGGTTTAAATTGTTTGAGCGCTATAAAAAGCAGTTCCGGCAATGCTGTAAACTTGTCTTGATGCGGACAAGCGGTTGTCTCCGTTTCCATTGTTTGTGCAAGAGGCCGCAATGCGGTTCATTACAGCCGCTTGTGAAGTTTTAACGCTCCTTACAAAGGGATGTCGTGTGCCGGACATGGTTTGCAAACAAGCCACAGTAATTTCGTTACACAATTCGATTAGCATGAAAAAGCCATTTTTTGTTTTCCCTTCAATTTCCTTCTTGTTTGTGGTAATGTTCTCATTCGGGTTTACGATGCCTGAAAAAATGAAAGCAGGATATGCACCCCAAAAACCCGGTTTTGCAATCGTAGAACTGTTTACTTCAGAAGGTTGCTCCAGTTGTCCGCCTGCCGACGAAGCGCTGGCGGCATTGGCAAAGGATTATCCTGCCAATGTATACGTGCTGGGTTTTCATGTAGACTACTGGAATTACCTGGGCTGGAAGGACGAATTCAGTACTGCAAGCTATACAAACCGGCAGCAGCAATACGCAGGTGTTTTTAATTTGAGCAGCATTTACACGCCACAGGTGATTGTTAACGGCAAGACGCAGTTCACCGGGTCTGATAAAAGCAGGTTGTACAGTACCGTGGCAAAAGAACTGAATGCGGGCAATGCTGCAACGATTGAACTGGCAGTGCAGGCGGGTTCCGCAAACGATGTAAAGATCAATTATAAATTTGAAGCCGGTAATAATACGGTTTTGTGCATTGCATTGTTGCAGTTAGAGGCCAGCAGTGTTGTAAAAAGAGGCGAGAACAAGGGCTTGGTGCTGCACCACATCAACGTGGTGCGTGATTTTAAAACAATGCCCGGCAACAATGGATCAACCCGCATCAGTCTACCGGCAGGTCTCTCTGCCAAAGACTTTGCAATCCTGGCTTTTGTGCAGGATAAAAATGATATGCACATACTTGCCGTTGCGGAAGCTGCCGTTAAATAATGTTGAAATGTACAAGGTGAAAATGTGGAAATAAAGCGGATGATTTTTTATTGTCACACTCCTTATTCCACAGGTATTTGCTTTTATATTGTCATCAGGCTACAGCCCCGCAGATCCGAATTGTCGGTACGGCCAATTACTTCAAAGCCGCCATCAGCCTGTATTTTACCGGCATCGTCTGTAGCAATAAACGAGCAGGAATACAAATTGGCAAGATCAATTACGTTGATGATACCATTGTCTGTATCGGAGATCTGTAATGGATCATCATCGGCCCGCAACAATACTTTCATCCAGGGAGGGCAATAGAAAATACCGTTGCCGGCAGAATAAGCCTGCGACAATAATTCCGTCATACCATATTCTGAATGAATGCTTGCTACGCCGAGTTTTGATTGTAAAAATCATGTACCTGTTGGCGGGTCCATTCTTCGCGACGGCCCTTCATGCCACCGGTTTCCATAACTATGGTATGCTTTAACTGAAAGGCATGTGCTTCGGCAAAATCGAGCAGGGCAAACGTAACACCTATCAACAATGTTTTTTGCTGAGCAGTCTCCAGCGTTTGCAAGGTTTGCGAAAGTTTCCCGTGTTCATATAAATAAAACCCGCTTGCCGGGTGCCCGCTCTGTTTTACCAGCTCATCCACCATTAGTACCAGCGAAGAATTGCCCCGCTCCAGGTAGGAGGGTAGCAGACCGATAATACACCAGCCAGAAACAGGCCCGTAAAATTGTTCAAAAGCCGTCAGAAAACTTTTACGGTACAGGGCCAGGCTTTTAACCAGGTGGCGGCTATTAATGGTTTGGGTGGTGCCGCTGCTCTCAAAAATGGCTTCCGGCTCAAAATGGCCGCTTACAACCAAATGTGATTTAAAGAAGCGGATGGGCAAAAAAGGAATCTCGTTCAGGGCTGTGACCCTTTTGGGCGGTCTGCCAACTGCATCGGCGTATTGTGCGTATAAGGTATTGCGGCTGTATTGTTGCCGGTAGGTTTGCAGGGCTTCGGCTTCAAACTGAGCCGTTTGCAGGCCGAAAATTTTATCATTCCATTCACCCGATATGTTAGGTAATTCAATAGGCATCGTCTAAATTTGTTGATAACATTTGAATATGAAAAAACGACTCATAGCTGGTATTGTGTTGATTGCGCTGATGGCCTGTAACAAGAATAAGTTTCAAACCAGTCCGCAAATCTCGATAAAATCCATCAATCCCAAAGTTGTTCCGATAGGTGGCAATATGGAAATAACACTTTCGTATACAGATAAGGAAGGTGATATCAGCGATACCCTCTTCATTAAGAAAATAAGACTGAACAAACAAACGACGGCTACAATCCGCGATTCGCTCCGGTACAAAATACCTGATTTTCCCAATTACGACAAAGGTGAGATTGGGCTGAGCCTGCAGTACGAAAACCATTTGAAATCTGCCATTCAGGCACCCGATATACCTGGCTCAAACCCACTGGCAAAACAGCCCGATACACTGAACATAAAAATTTGGATACATGATAAAGCCGGCAATGTCAGCGATACGGTATCCACCGGCCAGGTGATCATATTAAGGGCAGATTAATTTTTCCGTTTACCAGTAGTGCATTCTACATGCTGAAGCGTGTGTTCAATTTTTTTATATTCAGCAGTCTTTATATTGCGCTTTGCGCCGTTGTAATGGTGTACCAGTTGCGCTACCTGTTTCCGCAGGCAAAGGTTCCCGCTGTATTTTATTGCTTTGTTTTTTTCTCTACTATGTGCAGTTATAATTTTCACTGGTGGCTAACCAAACATTCTGCCACCGGTTCAGAAAGATTGCAATGGGCGGTAAAAAACAAGTGGCTGCATTTGCTGCTGTATTTTGCTGGCGGTATTGGCGCTTTTATCGCCTTTTTTCAACTTCAGCAACATTGGTTCTGGATAGCATTGGGTGCATTGGTTACTTTCCTTTATTCTGCACCAAAAATTCCCCAAAAATTGTTCATCGGTCTCCGGCGTGTTGCTGTTGGTAAAACTATCTTCCTTGCTTTTGTATGGATGTATGTAACTACGGTACTGCCCCTGCTTATCTCGGGCAGTACCTGGCAAAACGGCTTTACCTGGCTGGCCTGTGGCCGCTTTTTTTTAATTTATGCCATTTGTATTTTGTTTGATTACCGCGACCGCGAAGACGATAAAGCCGATGGCATCCGCAGCATGATAACCTGGTTCAATGAGAAAGGAATCGATCGCCTTTTTGCTTTGTCCATTGCCTTGTTTGCGGTCTTTACCGCCATACTTTATAACAATGGCATCCGGTTACCCGTTATACTGCTAATGCTGCTGCCCGGCATTATAACTGCAGGTATCTACCGGTATGCCAAAACGCATTTTTCCGATTACCTGTATTATTTTGTACTGGATGGATTAATGATGTTGTCGGGTCTTTTGATGATCATCGTTTATAATTAAGTATTTTTGACGCAATTGATAACCTGCCAGGCAGCCAAAACAACCGGCTCCTGAATACTATTTAAAATAAACAGCATACTAATATGGCCAAAGCAGTAAAAAAAAGCAAGTCTGTGATGACGGACGCGTCGATGGTTTTTTTGAAAAATTATATCAACAACGCTTCACCCGTAGGATTTGAAAGCGGTGGCCAAAAACTCTGGCTTAATTACCTGAAACCATATGTTGACACACATTATACAGATCCTTACGGAACCGCAGTAGCCGTCATTAATCCCACAGCTGCCTTTAAAGTGGTAATAGAAGCGCATGCAGATGAGATAAGCTGGTTTGTCAATTACATTACCAACGATGGCCTTTTATACCTCAAACGCAACGGGGGCGTGGATCACCAGGTGGCGCCGGCACAACGGGTATTCATTCATGGCAAAAAAGGACCTGTGCAGGCAGTCTTTGGCTGGCCGGCCATTCATACCCGCATGGGCAATTCTGATAAAGAACAAACGCCAAAAGTTGACAATCTCTTCCTGGATACAGGGGCAAGAAATAAGAAAGAAGTGGAAGCGCTGGGCATTCATATTGGTGCGGTGATCACCTACCAGGATGGGTTTACTGAACTGGCACATGATTATTATGTGGGCAGGGCATTTGATAACCGAATCGGTGGCTTTATGATTGCCGAAGTGGCCCGTTTGCTCAAAGAAAATAAAAAGAAACTGCCTTATGGTTTGTACATCGTAAATGCCGTGCAGGAAGAAGTGGGGCTGAGGGGCGCAGAAATGATAGCACGCCGCATTAAACCCAATATTGCCATCATTACTGATGTTACACACGATACCACCACACCAATGATCAACAAAATGATTGAAGGCGATATTGCCTGTGGTAAAGGCCCGTCGCTGGCCTATGCACCAGCCGTTCACAATAAACTGCTGGATATTGTACAGAACGTTGCCACAAAGTCGAAAATACCGTTTCAGCTGAGGGCCCTGAGCCGTAGTACGGGCACGGATACCGATTCATTTGCGTATGCCAACGACGGTTGCCCTTCTGTACTCATTTCTATTCCACTGCGGTATATGCATACTACAGTTGAAATGCTGCACAAGTCGGACATAGAAACAACCATTCAGCTGATGTATGAAACTTTGTTAACTTTATCGCCTCAAACAAACCTTAGTTACATTTGATGAAATTTTTCCTGCTTTATATTGATCCCGGCAGCGGCAGTTACCTGGTGCAGGTAATCATTGCGGCAGTGCTGGGGGCTGCATTTTATTTTAAAACCATCTGGCTGAGGATAAAAATGTTTTTTGGAGGAAGAAAAAAAGAACAGCAGCCTGGTAAGCAGGAAGGGCATGATTGATACCCTACAGCACCCGGCTTCTTTCCGGGACCCCGCAGGATTTATCTTTAAATACGAAGGCAAATATTACCGCCAGGTAAACCAGCAATATGCCAGTCATTTTGAGCATTTCAAAAGCAGCGGCTTGTATGATTTGCTGCTGGCACGGCAACAAATACTGGCGCATACAGAACTTACAGAAAATCTTACGGGCAGCGCTCAATGGTATAAAACATTGCTGCCGCAGCAGCTGGATTTTATCAGCTACCCTTATGAATGGAGTTTTTCTCAATGGAAAGATGCCGCTTTGCTGACGCTTGAACTGGTAAAAACAGCTATGCAGCATGGTATGATACTGAAAGATGCCACGCCCTTTAATGTTCAATTTGTGCAGGGCAGCCCTGTTTTTATTGATACGCTTTCATTTGAAAAATACGATGCCACAAAGCCATGGATTGCCTACCGGCAGTTTATAGAATGTTTTGCAGCACCGCTCTTGCTGGCCAGACACCGTTCGCCCGAACTGTTGAAAATGTTTCAGATCTACCCCGGGGGCATACCACTTCCGCTTGTTTCAAAATTGTTGCCGTTTAAAACCATGTTCAATGCAAATGTTTTTTTGCACATCAGGCTTCCCGGTTTAGTGGGCCAGAACAAGAAAAAAACAACCCAGCAACCGCAAGCGGCTTTCAGCCAGCAGAAATTGTTCAATATTATCAGCAATCTTGTTTCGTTTATACAATCCCTGCAATTGCCTTTCTCCGCTACGGCATGGAACAATTATTATGATGAGACTATCCTGAGCAATGAATACGCCAACGCCAAGATGGCCATTGTGGAAAACTGGTTGCGGGAGCTGCCCGGCACTTCTGTAATAGACATTGGCGCAAATACGGGGCTGTTTGCAAAAGCAGCAGCTTCCGCCGGAAAGCAGACCATTGCCATTGATGCCGACAGTGCCTGTATTGATAAATTGTATACCAGCTGCAGGCAGAACAAGGTTACAAATCTATTGCCGCTTTGTATAGACATCACACATCCTTCGCCGGCAATAGGGTGGGCCAATAGCGAAAGAAATTCTTTTACCGAAAGGGTACAGACAGCCATTGCCATGGCGCTGGCGCTGATTCATCATCTTGTTATAGGAAAGAACATTTCGTTTGAGCAGGTGGCCGATTTGTGCAGCAGGTTTACGGTAACCCTCATCATTGAATTTGTTCCCAAAAATGATCCCAAAGTGCAGTTGCTGCTGCAAGACCGGGAAGATATCTTTGGCAATTACAACGAACCCGCTTTTCTTGCAGCATTCGGGAAAAAGTTTACGGTTGTAAAACGCAGCCCGGTGCCGGGTACCGACAGGGTGCTTTTTCTGATGGAGCGCAGTTAAGCCGGTTCGGTGAACGATGTCTGCATTTGGGCGGGACTTTAATTTGCGGGTGTTGGTAACTGTTATGTTTGAATAAACCTTTTATAAAGAATGCAGCTGGCTAAAAAATTGGGTGCTAACTGGGTAATAGCGATATTGCTGTTCCTTTATGCATGCATACAAGTTTACTGCATACATCAACTGACCATTAATTATGATGAAGGTCTTTTTGCCAACTACGGTGTAACTATTCTGAAATTGCAGGGCAACAAGGATATTGTAAAGTTCGATAGTAAACTGCCGGTTACAGCGCTCAATATGCTGCCCAGGGCCATTGAGCAAGTTTTGCAACCAAATCTTAGGCGGCCAGGCTCTTATACCGATATTATCAACGGAAGGTATGTATCGCTGTTGGCGGCCATGGTGCTGGCTATCGTGGTATATTGCTGGTCTTTTGCATTGTATGGCCGCAGGGCGGGTTTGTGCAGTTTTTTGTTTTTTTTGATTTGTCCTAATTTTCTTGCGCATGCTGTGTTTGTTTCTTCGGATATTTTTGCCAGTTTGTTTATGACAACTGGTTTTTATTTTCTTTGGAAATATTGTAATTCGGGCGAAACAAAACAATTCTTTTTTGCCAGCCTGGCGGTAGCAATGGCAGAAATTTCCAAGTTTTCGATGGTGCACTTGTTGCTGCTTTTTCCGTTCTTGCTGCTGACCGTATTTTTTTTCCGGCAGCGGTACTTCCCAAAATTGCAACTGGATGCAAGAAAAATGGCGGCGCTTTTAATATTATTTGCGGTTGTTAACTGGTTTGTAATAAGTGCCGGGCATTTGTTTTATGGCATGTTCATTCCCCTGAATCATTACCAATTTCAAAGCGGCATTTTTCTGCACCTGCAAGCTGGTTTCGGCAGCGTTGCCAATTGGTTGCCGGTTCCTTTGCCTTCTTCTTACTTAAAAAGCCTCGATTTGGTAATACACCTGGACAGCCTCGGAGGCGGTGTTGCAGGCAATACCATCAACCCGCCTTATATTCTGGGAAAACAAAGTGTGTATGGTTTCTGGTATTACTATTTTGTTGCCATGTTTTTCAAAATGCCTTTGCCCGTTTTATTATTGATTGTATTAACTGCCGGCTTATACCTGCGAAAAATGCCAGCCGGATCGTTTTTTAAAAACGATTTTTTTTTCCTGCTGCCGGTCATTTACTTCCTGGTTTACCTGAATTTTTTTTATTCCACACAAATTGGCATCCGGCACATCATCATCATTTTTCCAATGCTTTATATTTTCCTTGGATTTTTCTTTCAGCAAATGGCAGGTATAAAAGGGCGTTGGTTTTGTTATGCGCTGCTGGCTTACCAGTGCATTTCTGTAGGCCGGTATTTCCCGCATTTTCTGCCGTATACCAATGAGCTGATTGCAGATAAAAAGATGGCGTATAAAAAAATAGCCGACACCAATCTTTGTTACGGCGAAGGCATTGGTTTTTTAAAAACCTACCTGCAACAGCACCCGGAAGCCCAATATCTTCCGCCGGGCATCCGATCCGGCACCATCATCATGGAAGTAAATGAGATCCTGGATCTGAAAATGGCTACCATGGGCAAGTACGATTGGGTAAAAGGGCTTCAGCCAACCGGCCATATACATTCTCAATTCCTTATTTTTGAAGTGAGTCCGGCCATGGCAGACTCTTTGCGAAAAGTGAATAATTAACTGATGGGAACAATCAAACGGTTTTTGAGCGGGTGGGGGATACACATTGTATTACTTCCTGTTTTTTTTGTGCTGCACAACTACCTGCAGTACTATGGTCTTGTTTCAATGGAAATTGCTTTAAAGACACTGGCTGAAATACTGGGCATCGTACTGCTTTTTTTTGTTTTGCTGCTGGCCTTTACACGCAACGCAGAACGAAGCTTTCAAATAACAACCCTGGTTTCTTTTGCAGTGCTTTTTTACGGCGTTGTAAAAGATTTTATTGGAAAATCGGCCCGTCTTCCCTTTGTAGCCAGTTATACTGTCTTATTGCCTTTGTTCATTTTACTGGTCATCGTTCTTTGTATAGTCATTTTTAAAAGCAATAATTTTTCCAGGATGAATTTTTTTGAAAACCTGTTGCTGCTGTTGTTTATTCTGGCTGATTTGGTTTCAGCTTTTGTTGCACAAAACGGATTTAATGCGCAAAGGAATATGCTGGGGAACAAATATTCCTTGCCAGATTATCCGGTAAAACCAGCTGTAAAACCGGATGTGTATTTTCTTCTTTTTGACAGTTATCCGGGCACCGCATTTTTGCGCAATTACCTTCAGTACAACAACGATACAATGGATTCGGCTCTTTCAAAAAGAGGTTTCAGGGTAATTGCCGATCCAAAGAGTAATTATAACCGGACTGCTTTTTCCATGGCCTCTGAACTGAATTTTGCGTACCTGAAAGGGATCGACAATGCCACCCGGTTGCGTGCTATTCATTACAACCAGGCACTGTATACTCTTCGCAACGCAGCAGTGCCGGAAGTTTTTATGAAGCTGGGTTATAAGGTTTACAATTTGTCTGTGTTTGAACTGGCCGGACAGCAGCCTCTTTACAAAGAAAGTTTTTTAACCCGTTCTCCCCAACGCATTTTATTATTCAATACTTTTATAGAAAGGTTCAGAAACGATCTTGCATGGCATTTTACAGGTAAGCATGCCCGTGGTATATTCAGGAAGTTTGGCGAGGTAAATGAGGCGGCAGTTTTTGAGGAAGAAATTAAAAAAAAGGAATTTACCGCAAAAGTTGTGGACTCTGCTGGCAGAATTCCGCAAGAGAAAACAATACAACCTAAATTTGTATATGCCCATATTTATATGCCGCATCCCCCTTATTTTTACGATGAAAACGGCAATAGTAATCCAACGGGCATTGTTCTTGACAAGCAATCTTATTTTAACAGGAAAATGTTTCTCTCTTATTTAAAGTACAGCAATAAAGTTATGACAGCGTTGATTGATAAAATAGTAAGCGGCTCTCCGGTGCCGCCGGTTATTATTGTTCAAAGTGATCATAGTTCTACCGATTATGAGGGCGTTCCCGATATCCCCGCTTTGTGTTTTAAAAATTATACGGCGTTTTATTTTCCGGATAAGCAGTATAATAGTATTTATGATACTTTGAGTAATATCAACACATTCCCTGTTTTGTTTAATAAGTATTTCAACACCCAAATTCCCCTGCAAAAAGACACGGCTACTTTTTTACGGTATTAAGCGGGTTATTGGTGGGGCCACTTTTGCATATTGTTTATTTTGCGCTTAAATACATCAGCTTGGTTTCAATTGTTAATAAAATAAAAACACAGCCAGTCTTTCTTTTACTGATTCCGGTCTTTTTTGTGCTGCACGGG
>Ga0209069_10001256_pt1 | contig 12781 bp, 17 predicted proteins | sample Str013_2_FD_187202 | JGI IMG/M metagenome (GOLD analysis project Ga0209069, IMG submission 187202) | Freshwater sediment microbial communities in response to fracking from Pennsylvania, USA - Straight Creek_MetaG_SC_2013 (SPAdes) (version 2) | ecosystem: Environmental > Aquatic > Freshwater >...
CGCCTTGTGGACATGGATTGAGAAGAAAGTGAGGAAAGGACACTATGCCCGCCAGAGCCAAAAGAACGTCGCTTGATAGCCTTGCTGAGCTCAAGGTCAATCAACCGAACCCGCCAACGCTTGCTGCTCCTTTAAGAGCTGTTGCTGAAACCAAGCGTCCGCGCGTGAAACAGCAGACAGCCTATCTACCCATTGCCGTATATCGGCAACTCCGTGAACTCGCCTTTGTTGAGGAACGGAAAATGCACGATTATCTACTCCAGGGTTTGGATTTAATCTTTCAGCAGAAGGGCCTGAAACGGATTTCTGAACTCACGGGTCAGCCAGGATAATTGTATACGCGTACAATTAAAAACGCGTATAGCAGGGAAGGTGGAGATGCCGATTTTCTATCGAGGAGCTGGGCCTGGCTCGTGCTGGGATACGAATGATGCACGGCAGTTAGGGTTTAGAGCGCAATCGCCGCAACTGATGGCAACGATGGATCGATTAATGAACCACATCGCTCAAACAACGGTCACCAGTCCGTTTGTGTCGCTGTCGCGATCATACGCCATCGCCCATGGCTATGCGATGGCTGGACCAGGTGGGATCGCGGTACAGGACCAACCAGGGTATATCGATGAGATTGAGATTGCTGAGCCGCTCCCGTTAGGTCTAGCGTTGCTCGATCTGATACGAGAACTTGCCGCAGTGCTTCCGGGGCCGCTCGACAGGATGTCCTACCAGCATGATGGTCGGGCAAAAGTACTCCTTGGGATGGTGCTTCCGAAGGAATTTCAACACATGTTGGTTTCCACGTATCCCCAACCCGGAGGAACGAGTGGGTCGCCCGTCCGGGTCACACAAGAGTTGGTGACGCTAGTGCGAGCCTTACGCGATGCAGAAATCCTGGCGGTCGGGAACATTCCAGCATCCTGTGTTTTGGCGCGTTCTCCTGTACATTAAAGGGAGGAGCAATACCATGAGAGAAGCGTGTTCTATTCCGTTGCAAGGACAAGTACAGGGCGGGGACGATATTGAATTTCTGGAAGCCGAGGTCTCTACCAAGTACGACATTCCATTTGCTGTGGTTCGCTACAGCGTTAGCGGACAGAAACAAAAGACAGGATTGCGTTTGGACCTCGACAAACAAGTATTCATTGATCATGTTGAGGGTAATGGCGAGAAGCAACAGACGCTGAATCGTGCCGCTCGCGAAATCGTAAAGGTACTAGGCGTTGCACTTCGACCTTCGCCAGGAAACGTTTATACGCGTACACAATTATAAGCTGATACGACTATATTTGTTGCTTTGATGTCGCCATTTTGAATGTGCATTAAGGCCATAGCTGTCTGGCTCAACCATAAGGGTGTCGTTTATAAACGAACTTCACCGCGAATACATTATTCAGTTCCTTGCTGAAGTTATGCAAATGACAGGATCTCCAGAAAACCAAGAAGCCTTTCAAACGGCGCTACAAGCGTACTGTGATGGGCTCCGGCCATGGGTGGAGCCGACCGATTGCCCACCGAATCCACGTGACACATTTTCGCTTTTGGAGGGGTGCTCCTTTGACGCTACGGGAGAAAACGTCACAGTCGTCTTGTCTCTGGAAGCAGAAGCCTTCTTCCGTGCGTGGTTACGCCGCAACAAGATCGCGAGCGACGCAGGGTTAAATACCGCTCACGCGTGGTCAAACTAAACCCCGGCATCCGCGCAACTCAAGACGCCGTCGTCATCAACCTCTGACCGATAACTGGTAATTGAGGGAAGGGTAGGGGGTCAAGCAACTTTCCCCAATAAAGACACAAGCCGTACCCCGCAGTCATCCCGCGTAACGGGATGTTACACGGTTCCACGGGACATCCAAGAACGAAAGTTCGTTCCGTGTTTGTCAACGGAGTTCCCGCACTGCTAGCAGGGCTGCTAACGCCCAGCAAAAACACACACCCGTGGACCCAAAAACAGCGAGTGACAACCTCCGTGAAAAGGCTGCACTTTTGCGCGGGGGAAGTTAACATACTCCGCCCTTATCGGACGTTGAAAGGGAGGGACGAGTTTGAGAGGTCAATTCGATCGGGTACAAAGACAGGCGTTCGGAGATAGAAACACGTCACCGCACAGCCACACCACCGGGACAGATCAAAATCTCTCCTGAGATGCTGCATAACGATGACAACGCCTCACGTAGACGAACAAAGAACTTCTGCTGACCGCGGGAGGGGCCGGTGGAGCATTGCTGACAGGTCGGCCTGTATCCAACTTCCCTGCAGGCGGAGCTCGTGGATGTGCTTGTCCACGCCGCGGTAGACAATGCGGGGCACAGAGTCGCTGGTCACGTAGGCAAATGGATTGCCGGCGGCAGGGACGGCCGGCGGATTGTCGCTGACAATGGCCGACAGGTCGGCCTGTATCCAGCTTCCCTGCAGGCGGAGCTCGATGACGTTCAATTGAGTCCCAAAGGGGATGACGCAGGCCCGATGAAACTGCGACCAGTAGGCTTGCACGAGGACACCGTCGAGGATGTCGGCCGTGTTGTTGCAGGCGTCGCCGATCTCGTCGCCGCCATTGATCGACCGGTCCATGATCCAGGCGGCCGAATTCGGCTCCGGGTCGGTGATGGCCTCCACCAGCTCGGTCAGCAGTTTCGCGCGGTACGGGGTGTGGTCAGCATCCCTGTCTCTTTGAAAACGGCCATTTTCTTCACAATCTCCTCGCTTTCTCCAGCCCGTCCCAGGACTGCCGGCGGATAGACAATCGCGCATTGTCTACCCACCACATGGCGGCGCGCGCGGCCCTGGCCATCTGCGCGAGCATCCGGGCCACCCTCACGACACACACACTGAACGCCAGGAGAGTCACCGTCAGTGCGGTGGTACTCGGGTCTTTTGTATAACACACGGTCATCGTCAATGCTGGTGGGGGAAGTGGCACGGGCGACCACTGCACACGGAACACTTCCCGTGGATACGCGGGAGACTCGCAGACCATCCATTCGTGGCCGATCCAGGAGATCAGCTGTGTCACGATAAGGCGTGTCAAGAGCAGCAGGAAACCTTTTACGGTAAGGGAAAACCATTCGTATATCGTATTGATTTTCTTTGGGTTTTCCTTCGGAGATTTGTACTCTGGAGAGGCAAACTAGCGCAGGTGCAACCTATGTCTTTTCAATGCCTTACGATTTTTAGCGCAAAAATTCTCACACTTACTGCTAAGAGACCTCACCGTGCGGCAGGTGAAGACGAAAAAGACTATGGAAAAATCACTTTCATTACCAAGTGTCACTTGACACGATCATAGGTCCGGTTCACCCCAAATATGAAGAGCCGCGGCGGAAGGAGAATCATGGGGGTAACCGTACATAAGTGCTCAAAGTTTCACAGATCTTCTAACCCCTTGAAATTACAATAAGTTGGTTTTCGTACTACACAAACAATCGCCTGTGTTATGCAAATTCTGTTCTAAATACAGCAAGTAAATGGCAGTCAGCCAGGAACTTGCCATCGTATCCTTACTAACCTCATGAATGAAACTGCAAGTTTACTGCTGTCTGAATGGCGACTATTTGCTGTACTCAATATTTCTACGAGCTGTATCATTAGTAGACAGTCACGTTGATAGTGAGGGGTGAGGCGGCGTCATTCCGGGCAAGCAGCGCGAGACCCGGCATCCAGGAGCATACAGCACCGGCGGCCAGTGCTGTATGCTCCTGGATGCCAGCGTACGCTGGCATGACGAATCATTCCCCTCAAATCCAGTGTGTCTGACTACTAGGACGATTTTACGTACGCGAGGATGAGAGATATCAGGGACTCCTGCCATTCATGTACCTGAAGCGGCGTCAGGCGACTGAGAAAGCTTACGTTACGGATCAAACGTGAATAACATCTTCTGAAAACGTTCTCTCTGCAAGGGAGTGATGTAATGACCGATCCGTGCCATCAAGACATTCGCAGACGACATGCGGATCTCTGGATTATTGGTCAGATAGACCTGAAATCCAAAAGGTCGAAATAAGCGGACCAGCAAATTACGATAAGCATAGACTGAGAGCCCGGTTTGATCGGTATCCCAATGCCACGAATAGCCGGTGAGAAAAAAAATCTTGGTCTCGATGAATTGGTCACCAAAGATTGTCGCCACCATGCTACGAGCAATCCCTAAGCGTCGCCAGTTTCGACTCACTTCGATGGCGCCAAGTTCGTAGCATAGACCATCAGCATTATCGTGCCAGCCCTCAATTGCGTCCGGATAGCTGCACTCAATGTAGCCAATGATGCGTTGGGCTGGCGAGAGCGCGATGGTGACACTGGCATCAGGAAGGGAGGCGACCTTTGCCAACGTGTCATTGCTAGAAATGATTGAGCGGTACTGGGCAAAGCGTCCAATGCCTTCATCAAGCTCCATAGTTTGCAACAACGGGCTCGGACACGCGCGAACGAGCCGTACTGGACCACGAGGGCATGACACTATCTGTTCGTGTGTCGTCGGGTGCGTGTCGAGAGTGCCGTTGGCGTTTGTGACCGGATGAATATCAGCCATGGTCAGTCATGCGATGCGGAGTTAAAAATCGGTCCAGGCCGGAGCCAGATTCTTGACCATGATCACGAGGTCTTGCATCACGCCGCTGGCATCTTTGTGTAGTTCAGGAATGACCGCTTCGCGGACGAAGTCGAGGTGACGCAAGGCGCGAATTGCTGCAGTCTCACTACTAGCAATTTCTGCGACCAGTTTTTCTAAGCCAAGCCCAGTAGCCAGTTGAATGAGGTCCAGAGTCATCCATGTACCAAGACGTTTGGCGCGCACCTGCGGATCAATGACGAGACGAATCTCAGCAATATGCGCAATGCTCCCGTGCCGGTGGCGATGCAGGGTGGCATCGCCAAGAATTCGCCCTTCGCGGCAGGCGACGATAGGAATGACGCGTTCGTAGTTGAGTTCTTCAGTCCAACTCCGAGCCAGTAGAGGGTCGGTGACGTCGTGACGCAAATACCAACGATCCTCAGATGAAATTCGCTGAAAAAACGCGACTAACGCATCTCCGTCGCTGCGCTCTAATGGCCGTAAGGTGACCGGGGTTCCATCTGTGAGAACAATTTCCTTCGGGTATTCGTCTAGCATACCTCTCGATTCCTCTGGGGAACTTTACAAATAGGATACCCATATTGCATGAAGCACATATGTTCTTACGACGACACCAAAGTGGACTCAGTACGCACACGTTGTGCACTTCCCTGCAGTTCGTGAGTGGCAGTCCCAAGATGCGATAACACCCGCAGATAACCCCACCGTTGGTTGAGGGCGAGGTCTTTCCAGGCCTCGCCTGGATCCTCGGACAAAGGTTCTACCTGGTTGACCGCGGCTTGGAGCCGTTCGATCGCAGCGTGGATTACAATCCTATCCTTTGTGTGTCGCATGACGCGGAAGAATACCTGCAGTTCACCCTGGAGATAATCTGCCGTTTTGAGAAAATCGATCGTCATAGCTGTTCCTCCTAGGGGCAGAGATCTTACTACGCGCGAAACTGTGTAAGAGGAGGAGTGGAAACTGCGAAAATCAGGTGTGTGTAACGTTCGCGTACCCTGGAGACGATGTCAATTCAGGTATTCTTGGGATACAGGAGTTACAATAGCGGATTCCAAATTGAGAATGGGGAAGGGGGTGTTCTATGGCAACGTCACAGCAACATATTACAGCGTCGACACCGATGGGCGCTCAACTCATCGACGACGGTGCCACGTTTCGGGTGTGGGCGCCGTTGGCGCAACATGTCTATGTTGTTCTCGGCGACGTAGCACAGTACCAACCACAGCCAACAGATGAATTGGCGAAGAACTCAGCGACAGGTCACTGGACAGGCTTTTATCCTGACGTAGTTGATGGCACGAAATATCGGTTTTTTGTCGTTGGCGTGAACCATGAGGGGTTTAAGCGTGATCCCTGGGCGCGCGAATTGGAACTGCATGGCTATCCAGATTGCGCAGGTATCGTGCGAGACAGAAATAACTATCTGTGGCATGATCAAGGTTTCCATCCACCGGCGTTTAATGACCTGATCGTCTACCAATTTCATGTCGGTGTATTTTATGCCCGTGATGAGCAGGGGAATGACCTTCGGCACAATCGCGTTTCCAAATTCCTCGATGTACTTGACCGGGTGCCGTACCTTGCCAACCTTGGCGTGAACGCGCTGCAACCCCTGCCGCTGGTGGAATTTCAAGGAGAGTGGAGTCTCGGTTACAACGGATCAGATCTGTTCTCTCCAGAAATGGATTACTGTGTCGATCTGTCTGACCTCGACCCATACTTGCGCAAAGTCAATGCACTCCTCGTCAATAAAGGCTGTGCACCGCTCAAACCTGAAGAGTTGAGTGGTCAGGTGAACCAACTGAAAGCTTTCATCGACATCTGTCATTTGTATGGGCTCGCGGTCATTCCTGATGTCGTATACAACCACGCGGGTGGCGGGTTCGATGCCCAGAGTATTGATTATTTCGATTTGCCAGAGTTTCCGGACCAACATAACAATTTGTATTTCTCTGATCAGAACTGGGCAGGCGGGAGAGTCTTTGCTTTTGACAAGCCTGAAGTCCGCGATTTCTTGATCAACAATGCCAAGATGTTCCTTGACGAATATCATGCCGACGGTCTGCGCTTTGATGAGGTAAGCGTGATTGATCGCAACGGCGGCTGGTTTTTTGCCCAACAGTTGACTGATACCCTCCGGTTTGTGAAACCCCAAGCCATCCAAATTGCGGAGTACTGGGGTGACCAACCTCCACTCGCGGTTTTACGCCCGAATGCAGGTATGGGGTTTGACATCGCCTATGCTGACGGTATTCGTGATGCCGTGCGCAGTGTTATCGCCGAAGCTGCTGGCGGGGCAAGCGCGGTCGTCCATCTTGATCGACTGAAGAGCGGACTTGAGTACGCCAGGAATTTCCCTTTTGCTTGGCAGACATATAACTGTCTCGAAAACCATGACTTGCTCCTGGATATGGACGGAGACCACCGCAAGCCGCGCATTCCTAAACTTGCGGACTGGGAACAGACTCGTTCGTGGTATGCACGCAGTCGCTCACGCGTTGCGATGGGTGTGTTGCTTACTGCGCCAGGGGTACCGATGCTGTTTATGGGCCAAGAGTTCCTTGAAGACAAACTGTGGTCAGATAGTCCGCAACGTGCAGACCTGTTCTTGTGGTGGGATGGAGTCGAAGGCCAGGACCGCCACATGAGTGATTATCATCGTTATACGCACGATCTGCTGTGGCTAAGGCGACATCACCCTGCGTTACGCTCCGAGCCGATCAACGTCTTTCATGTCGATGAAAATAACCGAGTGTTAGCTTTCCATCGCTGGATACCGAACCTGGGACGTGATGTGGTTGTGGTCGTCAGTTTACGTGAAGAAACGTTCGCTGATCGCAGCTACGCGCTAGGCTTTCCGCAGTCAGGGCACTGGTACGAAGTTTTTAATAGTGATGTATACGATCACTTCTCCAATCCGTGGGTGCAGGGAAACAGCGGCGGGCTAACGGCCGACGGTCCACCGTTGCACGGCCTGCCGTATTCTTCAACGCTCACCATCCCTGCCAATAGTGTGTTGCTATTTGCGCGGGACACTGGCGATGCGTGAGATCATGAGTTGTGATGATGAGAATGATTTATCCGATCGATGCGTTTCGCAGCATAGTGGTTCTACTTCTGCTGATCGTTGGGACGGGGGTAGCATCAGCGCAGACTTCTTCATCACCACTAGTCACTCCGTTTTCTCTCACCGATAAGAGGATAGATTGGGATAAACAGGAAGGTGAGGCAAAGGGGAAATGGATAAAAGGCGAAAGGGACGAGAAACTTCATTGTAGTCTTTCTCCATTTTCCCATTTTCCCGTGTCCCCATTTCTTCCTTTATCCCTTATCCCTTATCCTTTATCCCTTTATCCATTTCTCCGTTTATCCTTGTCGCTATTGGCCGCGGGCCGCGCGTGATGAATAGCGCCGACCAACCCAGTATAGCGATGCAGAGCGCGCACATTCCGTACTGCTTGGCTAATGGCGCTGCGGGTACCAACAATGACACACAACCGCTTGGCGCGGGTAATCGCCGTATAGAGCAATGTTCGTTGCAAAAGTGGCTCATGAAGATCGTGGAGGACGACAACGACCACCGGGAATTCTCCCCCTTGAGCACGATGGACACTGGTAGCATAGCCCAATGTCAAAGCCGAGAGTTCTTTCCCCACGAACATGGCCTCCTCACGACCGGTATCGACCACCGCAATATGCTTGTCAGGATTGGCACGGACAAGTACGCCAGAGTCGCCATTGAAAACATTGAGTCGATAGTTGTTTTCGGTGATGACGAGTCGGTCTCCCACACGAAACTCATTGTCAGATGACAGTTGCACCCGGCGGCCTTCAGGATTCAGACGTTGCTGCAAGGCCCGATTGAGCACGCGTGTTCCAATAGGCCCGACATTTAATGGCGCGAGGACTTGAATATCGCTACGCGGATCGACGTTAAGAGTACTTGGGATCTCTTGGGTAACAAGTTCCACTACTTGGGCAATTGCCCGCTCAGGATCACTTTCCTCAATAAAGCGAAAGTCTCCCTGCCGATCATTGGTGAGCTGTGGAATACGGCCATCGCGCACGTGGTGAGCACTTATAGTGATCGTGCTGTCTGCGCTGCGACGATACAACTGGGTAAAACGTATGGTCGGAGCAATGCCAGAGGTGATCACATCGGCAAGCATCTGGCCAGGGCCAACACTCGGTAATTGATCGACATCTCCAATCAACACCAGTCGCGCACCGAGTGGAAGCGCATCCATAACAAGATCAAACAGAAACAGATCGACCATGCTGGTTTCATCGATAACTAACATGGCGGTGTCGAGCGGAAACTCAGACGTACGGAGAAACGTGCCTTCTTTCGGTTGATATTCTAACAATCGGTGCAATGTTGCCGCCGGTAATCCGGACACCTCGTTCAGTCGCTGCGCAGCACGACCAGTCGGTGCGCCAGCAAGCAGCTGAATTTTGTATTGTGTCGCTACTTCCGCCAATGCCTGACAGAAATAGGACTTGCCAGTCCCAGGACCGCCGGTCACGATGGTTAACGGCGCTGAGAGGGCAGAATGAAGGGCGTACTGTTGTTCGGTGTTGAGTCCACGTTTATTGCCAACCTGTTGAACCACAGTATCGAGGTTCGGCGCCAGCGGCGGCAGCGGCAGAAATAAGCGATCGGCTAACGCTTGCGCGACGCGATCTTCGATGCGGCGCAACTCAAGCGAGGTAAAAACCGTCTCCCCGCCTCGCTGTTCGACAATGAAGGTTCCCCCAACATCTAAAGCCCCACGCAAACAATGGTCTTCGATGAGGGTAGGGGACACCCGCAACAGTTTCGCGGTCCGAGCAATGATGCGAGAGAGTGGTAAACAGGTATGTCCACTACGAAGACCTCGCTGCAAAGTCTCACGGATACCGGCGCGAATGCGATGAGGGTCGAGTTTGCTACGCCCAAGTTTGCGCGCGAGCATGTCCACGGCCACAAAAGAGATCCCTTCGATCTCATGGGTGAGGCGATACGGGGAAGTCCGCAGCACGTGCTCAGTACGGTCGCCGTATCGTTTGGTGATGCGTTGGATGTGAGTGGCACTCAACGATACAGTTGCTAGCAACGCGCGAACATCAAGCGGTTGCGGATTAGCTGAGCGCGAAGACGTCTGCTTCGTGGAGCGGGTGGTGTGTGCGGCAGTACGAGCCATACAACTCCCTTCGACCAACAGCAGTGACGTAAAGTATACCTCTACGGTCGCGCGGAAGTCTATGCATAGAGGTCCTAAGTCATTTGTGGATGCGTACCCTGTTCATGCTTCGACAGGCTCAGCACGAACGGGGATGTTGCCACGTATTACTTCTATTTCCGTTCGCCCTGAGCTTGTCGAAGGGCGGTGTGTTCTTCTACTGTTCCCACTTCAAATCGGATGCTTATATCGGCGTGCGACAGGCAACAATTACTGGCCCAGCGACATCTCACCAGTTCGGCTGGCATGTGTCACTTGCGGCGTTTACGACCGCTGGTTTGCCGCGTACTAGCAGCAGTCCGTGCTGAAGGATGTTGGCGTCTCTGCTCCTGTGTTTTGACCGTTTTCCGCTGGGTTCTTGGGAGTTCTTTTGTCGCAGTTGCTGAGGCTTTTCGTTTCTGCGGTCGTGCCGGTTGCTTGCGCGAAGAGGAAGCGCTCGCGGGTTGGCGACGTAATTTTCGCGGACGTGCGGAGACAAGAGGTGAGGGCTTTTGTCGTTGAGGCGTCTTGTCTGGTACTGCAACAGTCAGCTCACCGATTGCCGGAGGCGCACCAATCATGCGACGTTCGACCTCTACGCGTAGGACAGACGGATTCGTCGCATCCTGCCACCAACGGCGGAGTGTAAACCCGATTTTGCTGGCGGCCTGTTCTGCGAGAGTTTGCAGTGCAGCTCGACGGGATACAGTCATTCAATACCTCCTTATTACAACGGCAACATGGTAGGGGACACTGTTGTTCAAAGCAAGACAGATCCTCACAATATGCGCGTTTTCTCTTTTCTGCGGAGAAACCGACCGTTATTTTCGCTCTAAAATGGAGTGAACTTTTGTCCACGCGTTCGTGGCTACCTTCTGTCAGTAAGCTTATAAATAACTGAAAAGACTACAAATTATTGGTTTGAAGAGCGAATTTGCCGAAGGGGGAGGGCGTCAATGGAGAGAAAGGGACAAAATGTGCGAACAGTAGAGAAGACGAGAAATTTTTCTTACATTTGCAACCCATCCGCTACAGGATTCGCAAAAGTAGGAACTTGCCGACTTAGGACGTCATGATTCGTTACAACTCGTAAAAGACATCATGACGCTTGGGCGGGGGCATCATTTCCCAGTGCTTGGAGGTCCCAAACTGGTAGGTATCGTCACTGAAACAGCCATGCTTAAGCTCGTTGTTGAGATGGAGTAAGAAGGCAGGATGAAAAATTTACTGCCAATCTTTGTGAGTGTCTTTCTGGCTGAGCTGAGCGATAAGACCCAGCTCGCCACTTTACTCTTTGCCACTGATCAACAGCTCAGCCGCGTTGGCGTGTTCGTCGCCGCTTCGGCCGCGCTTGTCGTCAGCACGTTCTTAGCGGTTGTGTTCGGAGAACTGATCGGGAAGATTATCTCTCCGAACACGCTCCGTGTCGGTGCGGCCTGCGGATTTATCGCGATTGGCGTGTGGATGTTGGTTCGTGGCCGCGCGTAGCCAAGCCACAGCGGTTCCTCTTCTTGCGTACGCATCAGCACCTTCGCGCTCAACTCATGTCACGGCAACGAAATCAGACCACGTTTGAGAGCGATGGTTACCGCTTGTGTGCGGTCGCTCGCATCAAGCTTGCCCAGAATGTTGTTGACATGGGTTTTGACTGTCCCTTCACTAATGTGCAATGCCGCAGCAATTGCCCGATTACTCGTCCCCTCCATAAGCAGACGAAGGACCTCAAGCTCACGCGGTGTGACTTCCGGACCAACCATGCGTTCAGCGAGCTTGGTGGCAATGTCTGGAGCAATACAGGTTTGTCCGAGATGAACGGCGCGAATCGTTGCGAGCATCTCTTGAGTTGGGGTTTCTTTGATGAGATAGGATTTCGCGCCAGCCCGTAATCCTCGGTAAATGTCCTCTTCGTGATCAAACGCGGTGAGGATAATAATGTGGGCCGTCGGGTTGTGCGCGCGCATAGCAATAAGGGCGTCGATGCCATCGACTTCCGGCAGGCGTAGATCAAGTAATGTCACATCCGGAGCTAATTGTTGAAAAAGCTCAATGGCGACTTTTCCATTCGTCGCTTCGCCGACTACGGTCATATCGTCCTGTCTTTCAATCAGCGCCATGAGGGCTTCACGCACAATAGGATGGTCATCAACAATCAGTAGACGAATGGCATTGGGTTTATTCATAGCAACCTTGGTTCTCTGGCTCTTCTCTTATACGTAACGCCCAGTAGGGCCTTCAGCCGCTGGCGGGACGAAAAAGGGACGTGTGCTGCCGGACGATGTCCGAAGAGGAGTGAGGACGTCAATTGTCCAGATCACTGTAGATTAGCGGTGCTACCGAGCAGAGAAAAATCCGCCGCTCCACACACATCAATTTCCACCCTTGCTCATCAACGAACACAAAGTTCACTTTCAATACCGTAGCGTCTCACTACGGCACAATCGAGGGAAAGGTAGAAATCCACATCTAGCGTCTAACGGGTAGAAACCTCTGCCCTATCGAAGGAGCAAAGGGATTCCTCGCAATGACGCTCTCCGATTCTCCCTGTCTCTGTTTCCCTGAGTCGTCTTTTTAATGGACTACTGCTGAGGCTGGGGTTTCTGACTCTGACGCAGAAGATCTTGCGCAGCTTGGCTGGCACGCAGGGCCGTGACCGCTGCCTCATCATACTGCGATTGATTGAAGGCATTCTGCGCTGCCAACAAGTCCGCCTCTATCGTGCGCAAGGCGGCATAGTCGATCGGAACGTGGGCTTCTTGTATGGCAGAAATATGGCGTTGCGCTTCAACAATAGCTGAGGCCGCCTTTCTTCCTGCGCCTGCTCCGAGTGAAGACCAGACTGCGAGAGTGAGGAGGGCTATCGCTGCAACAATAATCGCTGGCCATGGACCAATACGCATAGGGCTTCTCTCCGAAGCTCACCCAAAGTGAGATTACCTCAGTTCACGCCGCACCAGCGCAGCTCCGTTAACCAAAGCACGTAACTTTTCGTACGCTGTTTCCCGTGTCAGAT
>Ga0209069_10001257_pt1 | contig 12780 bp, 11 predicted proteins | sample Str013_2_FD_187202 | JGI IMG/M metagenome (GOLD analysis project Ga0209069, IMG submission 187202) | Freshwater sediment microbial communities in response to fracking from Pennsylvania, USA - Straight Creek_MetaG_SC_2013 (SPAdes) (version 2) | ecosystem: Environmental > Aquatic > Freshwater >...
CACCTTCCTCGGTCCACGCTGTTCATGTTGGTCTCAGCCTTTGCAGGACAAGCGCGGATGAAACTGGCCTATGCCCATGCCATCGCAAGCGGCTATCGCTTCTATTCCTATGGTGATGCCAGCCTGCTATGGCCTGCGGCATGACTACGGAATTCTCTTTTACCCTTCACAAGAAAGATGGCACGGCGCGGCGCGGCACTGTGCACACGGCGCATGGCGATATTCGCACGCCCGCCTTCATGCCGGTGGGCACGGTAGGAACCGTAAAAGGTCTTTACATGGATCAGGTGAAGGCCACGGGGGCGGACATCATCCTCGGCAATACCTATCACTTGATGTTGCGGCCCGGTGCCGAGCAAGTGGCCAAGCTGGGTGGCTTGCACAAATTCACGGGGTGGAGTGGGCCGATCCTCACTGATTCTGGCGGCTTTCAAATCATGTCCCTGTCCAAGATTCGCAAGATCAAGGAGACAGGGGCTACGTTTCAATCACACCTCGATGGTCGCAAATATGAGTTGACGCCGGAGCGGGCGATGGAAATTCAGCAGCTGCTCGGTTCCGACATTCAGATGCAACTCGACCAGTGCATCCAGTTTCCGCACACGGAGAAAGAGGCCGAGAAAGCCATGCAGCTTTCGCTGCGTTGGGCGGAGCGTTCGCGGGCAGCTTTTCTTTCTGTGCCGCAGCCGGGCCACGGCAATTTTGGCATTGTTCAGGGCGGCACAGATGAGAAGCTGCGCCTCGCCAGTGCGGCGGGCCTGAGGCAGATTGGCTTTGAAGGTTACGCCATCGGCGGGTTGGCCGTGGGTGAGGGGCAAGAGCTGATGCTTTCTACGTTGGATTTTACCACGCCAACACTGCCCGACGACAAGCCGCGGTATTTGATGGGTGTGGGTACGCCGGAAGATTTGATTGAATCTGTGGCGCGCGGTGTGGACATGTTTGATTGCGTGATGCCCACGCGCTCTGGCCGCCATGGGCAAGCTTTCACGCGGTTTGGCCGCATCAACCTGCGCAATGCCAAGCATGCTGCAGATACCCGCCCGCTGGATGCCGAACACCCATGCCCGGCGCTGTCGCATTATAGCCGCGCCTATCTGCATCACTTGATCCGTTCGGGTGAGTTGTTGGGTATGATGCTGTTGAGCTGGGCCAACATTGCCTATTATCAGACGCTGATGCAGAGCATGCGTGATGCGATTGATATCGGAACGTTTGATGATTTCCGCGCCGCTACGCATGAACAATGGAAGCGCGGCGACATTTCTGTTTGATCAGCCCTTGCGGCCTTCATCCTCACGCGTGAAATAATAAGCGCAGAGAATGGGGATGAAGGTGACGACAATCACAATGATGGCCACCACATTGGTCACGGGGCGTTGTCGGGGGCGAATCAATTCTCCCAGCATCCAGATGGGCAGGGTTTCCTGCTGACCTGCGGTGAAAGTGGTCACAATCACTTCGTCAAATGAAAGCGCGAAAGCCAACATGCCGCCAGCCAGTAGGGCCGAAGCGATTTGCGGCAAGATGATGTAGCGAAAGGTCTGGAAACTGTTGGCGCCCAAGTCCATCGAAGCTTCCACCATGTTGCCTTGTAACCTGCGGAAACGCGCTAACGCGTTGTTGTAGACGACGACGATGCAGAATGTGGCGTGGCCGAGGATGATCGTCCAGGTCGAGAACGGCAAGTTCATGATGTCAAAGGCGGAGCGCAAGGAGATACCTGTGATGATGCCGGGCAGCGCAATGGGCAGGATGAAGAGTAACGAGAGCTGGTCTTTGCTGTAGAACTTAGCGCGGGCAAGGGCTGCCGCTGCCAATGTTCCGAAAATCAACGCCAATGTTGTGGCAACGGCAGCCACTTTCAGTGAGAGCCAGAGCGGCGGCCAAATGTCGGGGCGGTCAAACCATGCGGCTGAGAACCAGTGTAATGTGAATCCCGGCGGCGGAAATTGGAAACTTCGCTCTTCAGTGGTGAAGGCATAGACAACGATCAGCGCCAGTGGCAGGTGCAGGAACAGAAGTCCTGCGGCGGCTGCGAATTTGAGTGGCAAGCCGGCTTCAGAGCGCATCAAATGCCCCCATGCGCCGCGCAACAATGAGATAAATCCCCATAATGATCATGGGCACCACGGTGAAAGCGGCGGCGAGTGGAATGTCGCCTGCCGTGCCTTGCAGCGTGTAAACTGCTTGACCGATCATGGCGCGGGAATTGCCGACAATTTGCGGCACGATGTAGTCGCCCAAGGTCAGAGAGAAAGTGAAGATTGACCCTGCGATCACGCCCGGCAGAGCCAAAGGCAAGATAATGTCGCGGAAAGTTTGCCGTGGTGTGGCCCCCAAATCGGCGGCGGCTTCCACATAGTCATTGGGCACGCGTTCCAGCGCCGCCTGAACGGGCAAAATCATGTAGGGCAGCCAGATGTAGAGGAACACGAGAAATGTTCCAATATAGCTGAACGACAACGAAGAGCCGCCTATCACAGGGATGCTGAGCAGCGCGTCCAATAACCAGCCAAGATGTAATGTGCCCGCGATCCAACTGATGATGCCTTCCTTGGCGAGGATCAGTTTCCATGCGTAGATCTTGACGAGGTAAGACGACCAGAGCGGCATCATCACTGCCAAATAGAAGAGTGCTTTCCATTTCCCGCGTGCAAATCGGGCCGCATAATAGGCCACAGGGAAGGCGATGATGCTGGCAGCGAGTGTAACCAGCGCGGCCATTGTCACCGTGCGGAGAATGATTTGCACATTCGAGGTTGAGAGCAACTCGGCGTAAGTGGAAAGTGTGAACTCGTGGACCACGGTGCCGGAGAAATCGTCGAGATGATAGAAGCTTTGCAACAACAGGGCCAGGAGTGAACCGATATAGACAAGCGCAATCCATGCCAGCGGCGGAGCCAGCAGCAGCGCCGTCAGCAATTTCGGGCGGCGGTAGAAGAGATCGGAAAGGGTGTTGAGCATGAAAGTCCACCCGCCACCCTTTCGGGCGGCGGGCTTGGTTGCTTATTTGCCTTGCACGGCCAAATAATCCTTGGCCCATTGCGAATATGGCACACAGGTGCCTTCCGCTTCGCATTTGCCAATGGGTGTGCGCCAGAACCAGATCTTGTCGAAGTTGGCAGCGCCATTGGTGTCGCACCCGGCGTCGGTCAGCAGTTCATTGCCTTTACAGGCTGTTGGCACAGCGGGTACTGAACCAAACCAAGCCGCGACGTCGCCCTGCACTTTTGCATCCAGAGAGTGATTGAGCCATGCATAGGCACAGTTGGGATGCGCTGCTTCGGCGTGCATCATGGTGGTGTCTGCCCAGCCCGTGGCCCCTTCATCAGGGATGGTTGAGGCAATTGGAGTCTTTTCCATTACGGCCTTGTCGGCTTGCAACAGGTTTACTTGGAAGGGCCAAGAGGATGAGGCGACAACACCTTCGTTCTTGAAGTCATCCACCTGCACGTTGGCATCGCCCCAATAGCGGCCCACAAGGGCGCGTTGCTTAGTGACGACATCGAGGGCGGCCGCATATTGATCCTTGTTCAACTCATAGGGGTTCTTGATCCCGAGCGCAGGGTTTTTCTTCATGAGATAGAGTGCGGCATCAGCAATGTAGATCGGACCATAGTAGGCCTGAACGCGGCCCTTGTTGCTCTTGCCGTCGGGCAGGTTCTGCTCTTCGAAAACCACGCTCCAGCTCTTTGGCGGATCCTTGAACACCTTGCTGTTATAGGCCAGTACATTCGGGCCCCACTGGTAAGGTGTGCCATAGTGCTTGCCATCCACCGTATGCCAAGGCGCGTCCTGCAGGCGTTTGTCCACATTGACCCAATTGGCCACCTTGGTGACATCAATCGGCTGGACCTTCTTGCCAGCGATGAGACGCAAGGAAGCATCACCCGATGCCGTAACGAGGTCAAAGCCTCCTTGGTTCATCAAGGTGACCATTTCATCTGAAGTGGCGGCGGTTTTGACATTGACTTTGCAGCCGGTGTCTTTTTCAAACCCCGTCACCCAATCATAGGCCTTGTCGCTTTCGCCGCGCTCGATATAGCCGGGCCAAGCCACGATGTTGAGTTCGCTTTCCATGCTGGCAGCGCGCGCCGGCATTGTACCCGCGATGCCAGACAGGGCGAAAGCTGCCAGGGCGGCAAGTGTTGTGGTTTTTCTGGTTTTCATTCTATTCTCCCTCGAACTGTTTTTTGAAAGGTTAGTCCTGAATGCGACTGTGGATCAAGAACCCGATGGCGATCTTGGCCGAAGGGGCTGAGGGCGGTTTTGTGGCCGAGGGTGGCAAAATCGTCGAATTGGTCGGCAAAGGCAAAAACCCAGCGCATGATCATGCGTTTGACGCATCAGCCCATGTGGTTTTGCCCGGCCTGATCAACACCCATCATCATTTCTATCAAACACTTACGCGCGCCCATCCTATGGCCATCAACAAGGAGCTGTTTGATTGGCTGAAAGCGCTCTATCCCATTTGGGCGCAGCTCAATCCGCAAGCCCACGGGATTGCCACGCGGCTGGCCTTGACGGAATTGCTGATGTCCGGCGTTACAACATCCTCGGATCATCACTATGTGTTCCCGCCCGGCTTGGATGATGCGATGGATATTCAAGTCGATGAGGCCCGCAGCCTTGGCATGCGGATGACGGTCACCCGTGGCTCGATGAACCTTTCGCAGAAAGACGGTGGCTTGCCGCCTGACAGCGTGGTGCAGGACCATGACACCATTCTTGCCGATTGCGAGCGGGTGATCAGCCGCTATCACCAGCGGGGTGATGGGGCCATGGTGCAAATTGCGTTGGCGCCTTGCTCGCCCTTTTCAGTGACACGAGATTTGATGCGCGAGACTGCGGCGCTGGCGGCCAAACATGATTGCCGCTTGCACACGCATCTCGCGGAAACCCATGATGAGGATGATTTCTGCATCGCCACTTTCGGCATGCGCCCGCTGGATTATCTTGAAGATTGCGGCTGGCTTTCGAACCGTACGTGGCTGGCGCATGGGGTTCACTTCAACGAGGCAGATATTGCCAAGTTGGGCAAGCACGGCGTTGGTGTATGTCATTGCCCAACCTCCAACATGGTGTTGGCTTCGGGCCAATGTCCCACCTGCGCGCTCGAGGCTGCGGGTGCTCCAGTTGGGCTTGGTGTTGATGGTTCGGCATCCAATGACTCCTCCAATCTCATGGAAGGCGTGCGCCACGCCTTGATGCTCAACCGACTCACCTATGGTCAGAAAGTGACACATTTGGATGTGTTGCGCTGGGCCACGAAGGGTTCAGCGAGGTGCCTTGGCCGCGATGACCTTGGTGAGATTGCCGTCGGCAAGCAGGCCGATCTGGCGCTGTTCAAACTGGATGAATTGCGCTTTTCAGGCGCGGGCGACCCTCTGGCTGCCTTGGTTCTCTGCGGAGCACACCAGGCAGACCGTGTGATGGTGGCCGGTCAGTGGAGAGTGCTTGACGGCATGCCACTGGGAATGGATATTCAAGCGCTGCGAATGGAGCATGGTGAAATCGCGCGGAAATACGCGATGGCATTGTGATTGACTCAAGAATTGGGCGGGTCTGGCAATTGGATAACGCGATTTGAACGTCACCCCTGCAATTGAAGTGAAGGACTTGCACAAGGCCTTTGGCCCTTTGGAAGTTCTGAAAGGGGTGAGCCTGTCGGCACGCAACGGTGACGTTGTCACATTGATCGGCGCTTCGGGCTCCGGAAAAAGCACATTTTTGCGTTGCGTCAATTTACTTGAACCGCCGACGCGCGGGCGAATCATTGTTGGTGGAGAAGAACTGCTCTTGGAGCCGCGCCCCGACGGCAATCTTTACCCGGTTGATCGCAAACAATTGGAACGCGTACGTACCAAACTCGGTATGGTTTTTCAAAGCTTCAATCTCTGGCCACACATGACAGTTTTACAAAACCTGATCGAGGCCCCGATCCACGTGTTGAAATTGCCAAGGCGCGAGGCGATAGCGCGCGCCGAACTTCTTCTGCAAAAGGTTGGGCTTTTCGACAAAAAGGATACGTATCCTGCCTATTTGTCCGGCGGGCAGCAACAGCGGGTGGCGATCGCGCGGGCCCTGTGCATGGAACCAAAGGTGATGTTGTTTGATGAACCTACTTCGGCGCTGGACCCAGAGCTGGTCGGCGAGGTTCTTGGCGTGATTCGCGGCCTGGCAAATGAGGGGCGCACCATGATCTTGGTCACGCATGAAATGAAATTTGCGCGGGACGTTTCTTCACATGTGATCTACCTGCATGAAGGAAAAGTTGAAGAAGAAGGGCCTCCGGCGGAAGTTTTCGGGGCACCTCACAGCCCTCGCTGCCGACAGTTTGTAGGAAGTTTGCGAGGCTAGCTGAATTGGATGGGGCCAGAATTTTCTCGGATCGATGCAGGCTGGGGCCTTTGTAAGACAACGAAATTGGCGTAGTCTGGTCCACAATACTCTGGCTCCGCCCCCCTGATTCGCGGTGGCCAGATCTATGCGAAGGGCGGGGGCGCCTTTCAGAGCACGTTAAGACGGGCGATGAAAAGGAACGTAAAATGAAAAAAATTGTGAAGGCGTTGGCTGGAGTGGTTTTTGGGCTGAGTTTGGCTGGGCCGGCTCATGCTGATCTAAAATTGGGCGTAGCGGCTGAACCCTATCCCCCTTTCACTTCCAAAGATGCCTCAGGCAAATGGGTAGGCTGGGAAATTGATTTGATGACGGCGTTGTGTGCGGACATTGGCGAGAAATGCGCTGTGGAAGAAGTGGCATGGGACGGTATCATTCCGGCACTTCAGGCCAAGAAGTTCGATGCCATCATGGCGTCCATGTCGATCACCGAAAAACGCAAGGCAACGATCAGTTTCTCCGATATGTATTACATCGGTCTGCCGACGGTCATTGGTGCCAAAGGTGCCGACAAGGACATTTCGCCCGAACATTTGAAGGGCAAGAACCTCGGCGTGCAGGCTTCCACAATTCATGCCGCCTATGCCGCAAAATACTTCGAACCCAAAGGCGTTGCCATCAAGACTTATGGGAAACAGGACGAGGTGAATGCCGACCTTGCGGCTGGCCGTCTGGACTATGTGCTGGCCGATGGTGTTTCGCTGGATGATTTCCTGAATTCCGATCAGGGCGGTTGTTGTGAAGTGAAGGCAGCGGTGCCTTATGATGCAGAGATCTTGGGTGTTGGTGTGGGCTTTGGATTGCGCAAAGAAGATACGGCCCTCCAAGCCAAGCTCAACAAAGGCATTGCCGATTTGGCAGCCAATGGCACTTTCGACAAGATTTCCGACAAGTGGAAATTGACTGGAAAGCTCAAACTGCCGGGTTCCAAATAGGTGCGTCTGCTTTGGCGGGGACGGTTTCGGCTTTGAATTTGATCGTCATGGCCGTGGCCCCGCTGGCAACTCTTTTGTCCTTTGGTGACGAAGGTTACGGCGACGAATTGTTCTGGGGAGCCGTTCGTACGCTTGAGATTTCACTTTTTGGCTATGTGCTGGGCATAGGCCTTGGGTTGCTGGGAGCTGTGGGCAAGCTTTACGGGCCCGCCGTGTTTCGCCCAATGTTTTCTGGCTATACGACGCTGTTTCGCGCTGTGCCCGAACTCATCCTCATTATGTTGCTTTATTATGCGGGCACCGATGCAATCAATGCCGGGTTGGCCAAACTTGGTATAGGCGCTGTTGAGGTCAACGGCATGGTTGCTGCAATTTGCGTTTTGGGTGTGGTGCAAGGTGCCTATGCCACCGAGGTTTTGCGGGCTGGCATTTTGGCTATACCTATCGGCCAGTTGGAAGCAGCGACAGCACTGGGGATGTCTCCAGTGTTGCGATTTCGGCGCATCATGCTGCCTGCCATGTTGCCTCTTGCCCTGCCGGGGCTGGCAAATCTGTGGCTGAACATTACCAAAGACTCTGCTCTTGTTTCCGTCGTCGGGTTTACTGAACTGGCCTTGGCCACGCAGCAGGCGGCGGGAGTGTCAAAGCGCTATTTCGCGCTCTATGTTGTGGCGCAGGGGGTATATCTCTTGATCTCGCAATGCTCACTGTCGATCTTCGGATGGCTCGAGGGTAACATGCGTCGCGGTCAACCTGGAACCGCGGTGGCGCGCTGATGCAGTGGGCTTGGCTGCCGGGTTATCTGCCAGCTTTGCTGCAGGGTTTGGGCATTACGCTTTTTGTTTTGGTGGCGTCCGTGATTGGTGGATTTAGTTTGGCCGTTCCCCTGGCTTTGGCCCAAGTGCGAGGGCGGACATTGCCACGAAGCTTGTCACGTGTTTTTTGCAGCTACATTCGCGGCACACCTCTGCTGATGCAGCTTTATCTTTTGTATTACGGGATTGGCTCGTTGTTTCCCTTCATTCCAGGGGTGCGTGAAAATTTCCAATGGCTGGTGCGACTTGATGCCATTTATTATGTGCTTGCGGCTTTCACCCTGAGTTTCGCCGGCTATGAGGCTGAGATCATGCGCGGCGCTTTTTTGTCGGTGCCGCGTGGAGAGTTGGAGGCGGCGGAGGCCTTGGGTTTGAGCCGGGCGCAGGTGCTGTGGCGCATTTGGCTTCCCAGTGCCTTTCAAAAGGTCTTGCCAACGCTGACTGGTGAAGTCATTGGCCAGTTGAAATCTACACCTCTGGCCTTCACTGTCCCTGTGATGGATTTGATGGGGGTGGCACATAGGGTGATGCAGGATACGTATCGCATTTACGAGCCGCTGCTCTTTGTCGCCGCGATCTATCTTGCTTTGACATTTCTGATTGTGCAGCTTTTCGCGTTGGCTGAGCTCAAGCACTTGAAACGGTGAATGCGATAAATGGTGAGCCCAGCGGGATTCGAACCCACGACCCTCTGATTAAAAGTCAGATGCTCTACCGCTGAGCTATGGGCCCACAGGAGGGTTGATTCAACCCTTCCAAAAGTGGGCGGACCATAGTTGTGCACCGCGTCATGGTCAAGGGCCGAGGACCGGTTTGGGCATTAAGGATTGTCTTCACCAAATTTGTCTTAATTCCAAGACAAAGGGTGAATCGTGCAGCTATAAGCTGCACTGCAAAAAGGGACAGACATGAGCGAACTGGCACTGGTGGTTTTGGCAGCGGGCATGGGCACGCGGATGAAATCCGCCTTGCCCAAAGTCTTGCACAAGATTGCCGGACGCTCGATGCTTGCCCATGTTTTGCATGCGGGCAAAGCATTGGGGGCGGCCAGAGTCGTTGTTGTCCATGGCCCCGACATGATTGCTGTTGAGAAGGAAGCAGCAAACGTGATCACCGACTGCGCTTTTGCCGAACAAAGCGAGCGGCTGGGCACGGGCCACGCTGTTTCCATGGCGAAGGACGCGTTGTTGGGCTTCAAAGGTGTTACGCTGGTGCTCTATGGCGATGTGCCGTTGATTACTGCTGAGACACTGAAGGGGCTGTTGGCGAAGCTGGATGCCAAGCACAAAATGGCGGTTTTGGGTTTTGAAGCGGAAAACTCGCATGGCTATGGCCGCTTGATCACCAAAAACAAGGACGTGCTCGATATTCGTGAACAGCTGGATGCCAGTCCACGTGAACGAAAAATCAAACTGTGCAATTCCGGAATCATGGCTTTGGACAATGCTTTGCTGTGGCAGATCATGCCCAAGCTTTTGAATAAGAATGCCAAGGGTGAATACTATCTCACAGATCTGGTGAAGCTTGCCAACAAGGCCAAGACAAAAGTGGCGCTGGCCATGTGTGGCGAGACGGAAGTGGCAGGGGTGAACGACCGCAACCAACTTTCAGTTCTGGAGCGGGCTTTCCAACGCGAGGCGCGCTGCGCTGCGATGGAGCAGGGTGCAACGCTGATTGATCCGGACACAGTCTATTTCTCTGCCGATACAAAATTGGGCCAAGACGTGGTGGTTGAACCCAATGTCTATTTTGGCCCCAAAGTTATCGTTGCTGACGATGTTGAAATTTTGGCGAACTCGCATCTTGAAGGCTGTGTCATTTCAAGCGGTGCGCGCATCGGGCCCTTTGCGCGACTGCGGCCGGGGGCTGAGATTGGCGAGAATGCGCATATCGGCAATTTTGTTGAGATCAAGAAAGCGAAGGTCGGCAAAGGTGCCAAGGCCAATCATCTTTCCTATATTGGCGATGCCGTGGTTGGACCTGGCAGCAATATTGGGGCAGGTACGATCACTTGCAATTACGATGGCTATGAAAAACATCTTACCGAGATTGGCGCGCATGTTTTTGTTGGGTCCAATAGTTCACTTGTCGCGCCCGTCAAGATCGGGGCAGGAGCCAATATTGCGGCCTCCAGCGTGATCACACGCGATGTGCCCGCTGATGCCTTGGCCATGACCCGGCCAGAATTGCAGATTAAAGAAGGCTGGGCGAAGCGATACCGTGCGGTCAAGCAAGCGGCCAAAGACTCCAAGCGAAAGTAAGAGGCAGAATTCATGTGTGGCATTGTTGGCATCCTCGGCACCAAGCCTGTGGCGCTGGATATTGTGGAGGCACTTCGTCGTCTGGAATACCGTGGCTATGACTCGGCAGGCGTTGCCACATTGGAAGGCGGACAGATTGAGCGGCGGCGCGCGCCGGGCAAGCTGCGCAATCTCGAAGAAAAGCTGCGGGAATATCCGTTGCTCGGCACCAGCGGCATTGGCCACACACGTTGGGCCACGCATGGCGTTCCCAATGAGGTCAACGCCCATCCACATATTTCCAGCGACGTGGTGATTGTCCATAATGGCATTATCGAGAATTTTACCGAGTTGAAGGCTGAACTCATTGCGGCGGGTTACAAGTTTGAGTCGCAAACAGATACCGAAGTGGTGGCCCATCTTTTGGCGCAGGAGCGCGCCAAAGGTGCGAAGCCGGTGGATGCCGTGCGCAAGGTTTTGGCGCGGCTGCATGGGGCTTTTGCGCTGGCCATCATGTTCAAAGGCGAAGAGGATTTGCTGATCGGTGCCCGTAATGGCCCGCCGCTGGCTATTGGCCACGGGAAAGGTGAAATGTACCTGGGGTCTGACGCCATTGCGCTTTCACCCTTTACCAACCGCATCACTTATCTTGAGGACGGCGATTGGGCGGTGCTTAGCCATTCGTCCTTCCAGATTTTTGATGGCGAAGGCCGCCAGGTGATCCGCCCGATTTCCTACAGCCAGGCTTCATCCATGATGGTGGACAAGGGCAACCACCGCCATTTCATGGCTAAGGAGATTGAAGAACAGCCCGAAGTGGTGGGCCACACGCTTGCGGAATATGTCGACTTCGCCACGCGCACAGTGAAGGTCCCAGCCTCGCTGCCGTTTGATTTTGCCAAGCTGGACCGGATCACCATCACCGCCTGCGGCACAGCTTTTTATGCCGGGCTTGCTGCCAAATATTGGTTTGAGAAAGTGGCGCGGTTGCCCACGGAAGTCGATATTGCTTCCGAGTTCCGTTACCGCGAAGCGCCGCTGAGCCAGAACGGTTTGGCGATTGTGATTTCGCAATCGGGTGAGACGGCGGACACTTTGGCGGCGCTGCGTTATTGCAAAGCCAATGGGCAACATACGGTGGGCATTATCAACGTGCCTGAAAGCACGATCTCGCGTGAATGCGAAATGGTAATCCGCACTTATGCTGGCCCCGAAATCGGTGTTGCATCGACCAAGGCTTTCACCTGTCAGCTTACAGCATTGGCTTGCTTTGCACTGTTGGCGGGCAAATTGCGCGGCACAATCACGCCGGAGCAGGAGCGGGAATATGTTTCGGCCCTCATTGAAGCGCCGCGCCACATGGCCGAGGTGTTGAAGGAAGAGAAGAATATCGCTGCCGTGGCGCAGGAAATTTCCAAGGCACGGGACGTGCTGTTTCTGGGCCGTGGCATCAATTATCCGATGGCGCTTGAAGGGGCGCTGAAGCTCAAGGAAATCTCCTACATTCATGCCGAAGGCTATGCGGCGGGCGAGTTGAAACATGGGCCCATCGCGCTGGTGGATGAACATGTGCCAGTGATTGTGATTGCGCCGCGCGACGAGCTTTATGAAAAGACGATTTCGAACATGGAAGAGGTTGCGGCGCGCGGCGGCAAGATCGTTCTGATCACGGATGACAAGGCGCATAAGCAGAACGCCCACAAGACGTTCCGGCACATTCATGTGCCGCATGCCCATGCTTTCATCAGCCCGCTGGTCTATGCGATCCCCGTGCAGCTTCTTGCCTATCACGCCGCCGTGTTCCTCGGCACGGATGTGGACCAGCCGCGCAATCTGGCGAAGAGTGTGACGGTGGAGTGAGGCCTGTCGCTCGAGCTTCAATAACCTAGTGCGCAGCCGTCTTTGCGGGGATCTGAACCAGCTGTAAGGGTTCCTCGCGCGTGATCGAGCAAGATTGCCTGGCCGCCGCCGAGCGGTTCTGGCGCGTCAATCAGTTGGTGGCCCAGCCTAGCCAATCCCTCACGCGTGTTGCCGCTGATCCCATGCTCCACCTCAACTTTGTCCCCGGTTGCAAAAACGCGTGGCGCGTCGAGCGCGGCTTGGGGGTCCATGTTAAAATCGAAAATGTTTTGCAGCAAATGAACATGGCCAAAAGGCTGATAGTCTCCGCCCATGACGCCATAAGGCATGAGACACTTGCCGTCGCGCGTGACCATGCCGGGCATGATCGTATGCAATGGGCGTTTGCCCGGCGCGATGCAATTTGGGTGATCTGGATCAATCTTGAAGCTCATGCCTCGGTTTTGTAGAAGCACGCCCGTGCCCGGGCTCATGATGCCGCTGCCGAAAGAGTGATAAATCGAATTGATAAAGCTGACGGCATTCAGG
>Ga0209069_10001258_pt1 | contig 12777 bp, 13 predicted proteins | sample Str013_2_FD_187202 | JGI IMG/M metagenome (GOLD analysis project Ga0209069, IMG submission 187202) | Freshwater sediment microbial communities in response to fracking from Pennsylvania, USA - Straight Creek_MetaG_SC_2013 (SPAdes) (version 2) | ecosystem: Environmental > Aquatic > Freshwater >...
GCCATGGCGCTGCGCCAGGACGCGTCGGATCACGGGCTGGCGGACAATATCGCGTTCCTGGCCAAGCAGCGCCCGACCGCCGTGAACCTGCGCTGGGCCTTGGAGGAAATGCGCAAGGTGCTCGCCCCGCTGCCGATCGCGGCACGGGTCGCCGCCGCCTATGGCAAGGCCGCGGCGCTGTGCGACGATGACGTGGAAACCTGCCGGTTGATTGGCGTGCACGGGTTGAAACTTATCGAAGAGATCGCCGCGCGCAAGCTGGCGGGCGAGCCGGTGAACATCCTCACCCACTGCAACGCCGGCTGGCTGGCCTGCGTCGACTGGGGCACGGCGACGTCGCCGATCTATCAAGCGCATGATCGCGGGATAAAGCTGCACGTCTGGGTCGACGAGACCCGCCCGCGCAATCAGGGCGCGTTCCTGACGGCCTACGAGCTGGGTGCGCACGGCGTGCCGCACACCATCGTGGTCGACAACGCCGGCGGCCACCTGATGCAGCACGGCAAGGTCGACATGTGCATCGTCGGCACCGACCGGGTGACAGCCAACGGCGACGTGGCCAACAAGATCGGGACCTATCTGAAGGCGCTGGCGGCCAAGGACAATGGCGTGCCGTTCTACGTCGCGCTGCCGCATTCGACGATTGATTGGGCGCTGGACGACGGCATGAAGATCGAGATCGAGGAGCGGTCGCAGGACGAGGTGCTGAAGATGGCGGGGCGGTTGCCGGATGGGTCGGTGCGGACGATGGAGATCGCCGCTCCCGGCAGCGGGGCCGCCAATCCGGCGTTCGATGTGACGCCGGCAAGGTTGGTGACGGGGTTGGTGACGGCCCCCCGCCGCTATCGAAACCGGGTGATCCGTCCCGATCGGGCGGCGGTGGCGGCGCTACGGTCCGCCGATCCTCGCGTGATGTTGCCCTCGGCGATCGCGGCGGTGGTGCTGGCCCTGGTCAACGGGATCGTGGTGCTGGCCCTGGTCAACGGCTTCGGAGGATCAGGGTCGTGGGTGACGATCATGGCGGCGTCGTTGGTGGCCGGGGTGGCGGTGATCGTGGCGCCGACACCCGACGGGGTGGGCCTAGTGGAACCCGTTCTGGCCCTCGGTCTGATCGCCGCCGGGGTGGACGCCGGACCGGCGGTGGCCGCCGTGCTGATCTGGCGGCTCTTGGGATTCTGGGTGCCGATGTTGCCCGGTTGGCTGGCCTACCGGCGCCTCCACCGCGAAGGCGTGATCTGACCAACCTGCTCGCTTTATCAAACTGGCGATGATTAGGTCCCCTCCAGGGGACCAAATCATCGCCAGAACCAGGAGGAACCGGTGACTATCGACGAACCAAGCTCGGGCGACGCATTCACCGTGGACGACTTCGATCGGCTCACCGTCGAAGTCCTGGCCGCTTGGCGCTCGGGCGTCGACCGGGATTGGTCGGTGCCGGCGGGAACCCTCGAGTGGAGTTGCTGGGACACGGCCGACCACACGATTGACTGCGTGTTCTCCTATGCGCTCTTCCTGGCGTCACGTAAACAGGACGACTACCCGCCCTTCGGCGAGCTCCACGCCCTCCCCGAGGCCACTTCGGGCGACCTCGTCGACGGTCTCCTGGCGGCCTGCAACTTGTTGTCCGGCACGATTCGCGCCGCTGGACCCGAGGTGCGAGCCGTCATCTTCCGCCACCCGCAGCCCACCACGGCGCCCGCCGCCGACTTCGCCGCCAGGGGCGCGCTGGAGATGGTGCTGCATGCCCACGACGTATGTGTCGGTCTGGGCGTCGCGTTCGTCCCATCGGCGGACCTCTGTCGGCGACTGTGGGAAGAGACCCGCCGCTGGCCGACGATGGATTCAGCCGAGTCGACGGAGGACCCCTGGTCCGATCTGCTCCAACGCTCGGGCCGCGCCCGCGTCAACTGACCCGCTCGCTCCGCCCCAGCTCCGAACTGGCGATGATTAGGTCCCCGCCTGGGGACCAAATCATCGCCAGAACAGGAAAGGGGGCGGGTCGGTAGGTATCAGTTGGATTGGCGGTGTTTCGACGAGGCGGTGGCCTCCGGCCGGATGAACACCGGCTGCTCACCGAACGGAGGTGCCGCCGGGGCCCAGAGGTCGCGCTCGCCGCTGGTGCCATCCGCATAGAACTGCGCGTACCACTTGCGGAACTTCATGAACGGTGGGTCGGTGTCAGCCAGGGCGGGGCGCACGATGTGGGCCTTGTGCTCCCAGATCGGGCGGTCCTCCTCGAACTGCTTGCACACCTCGCTGACGAACGCCCGTCCGACGCTCGACGTCGTCTTGGCATCACCCAGGCTGCGGGTCTTGAAGCTGAATCGGACCTCGCAGCGATTGACGTCAACGGGCACGGCCGCCCCGACGAGGAACGTGTCGACGATGCCGGAGAAGCGGGTCGAGGCGAAGCCGGGACCTTGGTTATCGACGTCGATGCGGCCGTCGACCACACCGCGCGGGGTCGGGAACTTCTGTACCGAGCGCATGCGGGAGCGCCACCCCTCGGTGTCGTAGCTCTGGATCTCGGGCACGATCTCGGTGTTGTGCACATAGCGGAAGTGGGGACCGTCCACCGAGTTCTCGGCCAGCTCCTGGGCGGCGGCGTCGACGGAGAAGGTGACGTTCGTCCACTCGCCGTATTCCGGGTCGGTGAGCTCGCTCGGCTCGTCGATGTCCCAACTGGGGGGCTCGCCCTCAGGGTGGTACCAGGCCATCACGAACTGACCGACCTCCACCACCGAGTACGAACGGATCTTGGCCCGCTGGTTGGTCCGATTGCCGTAGGGGATACAGGTGTTATTGCCCTCGGCATCGAACTGCCAGCCGTGGAACGGGCAGGCGATCTCCTCGCCCTGGACGCGACCGCCGTAGCCGAGGTGCGCGCCCAGATGAGGGCAAAAGGCGTCGTTGAGGTGGGCCACGCCCCGCTCGTCGCGCCACAGCGCCAGATGACGCCCGAAGTAGTAGCGGGGGATGACCTCGCCGGTCGCCACATCGTCGGACCAGGCCACCTGGAACCAGCCCGATGGGATGCCGAACGGGTACCGGGACTCGAGCGCGGCGTCCGCCGTGTGCGCCAACGATGGTTCAGTCATCGAGCTTCAGGACCTTTCGGGCGTTGTCACGAAGGAACTTGGGCCACACCTCGTCCTTGAACGGGACGTTGGGCATCTCGCGCATGATGCGTTCGAGGCTGAGGCCCATGGGGAAGTAGCCGGCGTACATGACCTTGTCGGCGCCCCGGGTGTTGGCGTAGTCGATGATGGCCTGGGGGTAGTACTGGGGGGCAAAGGCGCTGGTCGAGTAGTAGAGGTTGGGCCACTTCAACATGAGCTTCATGGCCATCTCGGTCCACGGCTCGCAACCGTGGCGGGTGACGAACTTCAGCTCGGGGAAGAACCAGCACACCTCGTCGACCAGTTCCATGTGCTGGCAGGCCATCGGCACCCGCGGTCCGGGTACGCCAACGCAGACGAAGATCGGGATGTCCAGCTCCACGCACTTGGCGTAGATCGGGTACAGCCGCTTGTCGTTGATGGGAACCTGCGGATTGCACCCGGCGGGGAACACCTGGGCGCTGATCGCCCCACCGTCCACCACGGCTCGTTCGAGGTCGCGGACGGCGTCCATGCCCCGGTTCGGATCCACGCCCACCGACGCCAGGAACCGATCGGGGTGTTCGCGCAGGGCCCGGCCGCCGTCGCCGTCGGTGGTGTAGCCAATCATGGCCTTGTCGATGTTGTGGCGGTCCATCTGGCCCAGCACGTAGGCGACGTTGTCGTCGGTGTGCGGGTCCTCGGGGACCTCTTTGAACATGTACTGGGCCGGGAACTCGAACTCGTCCTGGCTCTCGTGGTCGCGCACGAGCGGCTTGAGGAACTCGTACCAGTCCTTCTTGGGCCCATCGGGAATGCCCATCATCAGGTCGATGATGCCGACATCTGCTGGCATGGTCATGGCTCGACTATAGAACAGGTTCTAGTTTCTCTGCCTCCCCCGATGCCGCCACGGCGCCGGGTGACAGGCGATGAGGTCCCGGCGTGAGCCGAAAACGGCGACACCCGCCAGCGCGGGGCGAGGCGGGTGTCGGGGCAGGATGCCGGGCAGGAAGCCGAGGCCCTGCGAGGGCACGCCACCTTGGGGGAAGGTGTCGTGCGAACGGGTGACGATCAGGCGGCGGAATGCACCTGGTCATAGGGGAGGCCGGCCTGCAACTCGGAGACCCAGGACTCGAATTCGAGTTCGCTGGCCCGGCGGCGGTAGGCGGAACTGAGTGCGTCGGGCAGCGAGGTGGCCTGGCTGCGAAGGCTCAGAGCCCGTTGACGCAGGGTGCGGGCCTGGTCGACGAGTTCGGCGTCGATCTCGAGGATGTCACGCATGTGCTTCCCTCCAGGATGCAACGTGGTTGACCGGCGCCTGATGGTGCTGGCCTTGTTGGTGTCAACCGCCGCGGGGGGCGAGCTAGTCCCGAAATCGGTGTGGCATCGGACACGCCGAACGGCGCAGCCGCGGGACGTTGGCCGCTAGACCTCGGCGGGGGCGCCGGGCGCCATCGGTTCGGGCTGGCTGTCCACCCGGCCGTAGCGGCGGCGGAAAAGGATGGTCCCCACCAGCCCGGCCGGGATGGGGAGCCAGTACGACACCATGCGGTACGCCAGGGTGGCGAGCACCGCGGAGTCGCCGGGCACCCCGGCGGCGATGAGGGCGGCGGTGAGGCCGGCCTCGACGAAGCCCAGCCCACCCGGTGTGATGGGGATCATGGACAACACCGCGGCGGCGCCGTAGGCGAGCAGGATCAGGCTCAGCCGCGGCGTCGCCCCGACCGCGTACAGACACGCCACCAAGGCCAGGTAGTCGAGTCCCCAGTTGCCGACGGCGGCGGCTAAGGCGACTTCCCAGCGGGAGCCGAGGGCGTCGACCATGACGTCGCGCTGGTGGATGAGGTCGGTGGCCTTAGGCCCGCCGGGCCGGTGGCGCTTGGCGTTGATCCATCCGCCGATGCGTTCGATGAGCCGGCCGAGGGCATGCAGCGGGCGGTCGAAGCGGACCAGCACGAATGCCGTGGCGAACAGCGCCACGAACAACAGGGCCCCACCCCAGGCCACCACGGCCAGGCCGCTGGGGACAGGCGCACTCACGATCGAACCGAGGATGGCCACCATGGGCATGGCCAGCAGCACGCCGTTGGAGATGATCGAGGTGGCGGCCAGACCGGCGCCGGCGGTGCCCCGGTTCACGCCGGACACTGACAGCATCCGGTAGCCGGTGGCGGCCCCCATAGCGGCCCCACCGGGCACGGTCTTGGCCACCGCGTTCGAGGCGAGCTGGGAGGTGCCGGCCACGAACCAGGAGACCTGGGGCAAGGCGGTGCGGGTCAGCCACCACTGGCAGACGAAGCTTCCGCACTCGAGGGCGACGGTGGCCACGAACCAGATCGGGTTGAGCTCGCGCAGCTTGGGGATCTCCCCGAACAGGTCAAGCAGTTGGGGCAACAACCCGTAGAGGGTGATCATGCTGACGAGCAGGAACAGGATTCGCCACAGGATCTTCCATCGGTTGGGGCGAACAGGAGGCGTAGCGCTCAGAGAGTCGGCGCCAGCCTCGGGGATCTGATCGGGGATCGGACTCACGTGATCACGGGACCCCGGTGCTTGGAGGCTTTTCGGGCCGACCGGTCCATGACCCGGGCGACCAGCCTCGGAGCTGCACCCGAGAGCACGAGGAGCATGCGGCTGCCCGTGTCGGGCATGAGGGCGAAGCGGCGGTGCTCGATGCCTTTGATGATGCAGCGCGCCACTTGCTCGGCCTGGATGGGTTTGAACGAGCCGCTGATGGCCCGGGTCTCGTCGGGCTTGTACTGGTCTTCCCAGGCCAGCTGGGGCGTGTCCACGTCGGGTGGGAAGCAGCAGCCGACGTGCACGCCGTGGGGGGCCATCTCGGCCCGCAAGGCCTCGAGCAGGCCGCGCACGGCGAACTTGGCGGCGCCGTACGCCGTGTAGCCGAACACTCCGACGAGGCCCGCGTCCGATGAGATGCCCACGATCGAGCCCTCACCCCGCTCGACCATGCTCGGTGCCACCGCTCGGATGGGCCAGAGCGTGCCGAAGTAGTCGATCTCCATCATCTCGCGGAAGACGTCATCGTCGAGCTCAACGAAATAGCCGGGTCGGGCCACGCCGGCGCTGCAGATGAGGATGTCGACGGCCCCCCGCTCCGCGGCGATGGTGGCGAACACGAGGTCGACCGCGTCGTGCGCGGCGACGTCGAGCGGATGCGACGCGGCGTCGATGCCCGCGGCGCTGAGCTCAGCCACGGCGGCGTCGAGCAGCTCGGGCCGGCGGGCCACGATCGTGACGCGACAGCCTCGCTGGCCGAGCGCGTGGGCGCAGGCCAGGCCGATACCACTGGATCCTCCCGTGATCACGGCGTGGCGGCCAGCGAACGCGTTCATCCGAGCAACGTTAGAGCGGTGGCTTCGAAGTTGGGGCTTAGCCGAGGGCGCCGGTGGCGCGGAGCTCGGAGATCCGGGCGTCGTCCCAGCCGAGCACGTCGCGCAGCACCTCGTCACTATCGCGGCCGAGGGTGGGCGCCATCGTCGGCGCCGGGAGCTGCTCGTCGAGGAACTTGATGGGGCTGGGGAGCATGTCGATGCCGTGTTCCGACGCCGGCAGCCAGGGCATCCGATCCTGGAACTGGGGATCATTGGCGATGGTTTCTGGGGTGTTGACCGGGGCGATGGTGGTGTTGTTCTTCTCGGCGAAGTCGACCCATTCGGCGGTGGTCCGGGTCTTGAAGATGGCAGTCAATGCATCACGCAGTTCGAGGTCGCCCCGTGCGTGGTCGGCGTACTGGCTACCCGGGTGGGCCTCGAACAGCTCGGGCTGGCCGATCCCGACGCAGAAGTTCTTCCAGAACTCCCGCTCGCTGGCCATGAAGATCAGGTAGCCGTCGGCCGAGGCATACATCTGGTAGCGGACCCCGCCGAGCATGCCGGCCGTGCCCGGAGCCCGACGTTCGAAGTCGTCGCTCTTGTTGCCGGTGACCACGTCTTCGGGTCGCTCGTAGGCCTTGTACGTCTCGCTGCGCAGCCAGTCCATGGCCGCGGCGGCGTCGCTCTGGGCGATCTCCAAGCGGCAGCCTTCGCCGGTCTCGCGGGCCCGGATTATGCCGGCCAGCACACCCAACGCGCCGAACAACGGGCCCGCGTGTATGCCCATGGACGGATGCTCGGGGATGTAGGGGTGGCCATCGTCGTCGAAGGTCGCCGGCACCAGACCGGCCCACGTGTCATAGGCGATGCCGTGGCTGGGCAGGTTGCGATAGGGCCCCGTCATGCCGTAGCCCGAGATGGAGCAGAACACGATGCGGGGATTCACTTCCCGCAGCTTGTCGAAGCCGAGGCCGCAGCGTTCGAGGGCACCCGGTCGCATGGCTTCGATGACGGCATCGGCATGGCGGGTCAGTTCGAGGAAGGTGGCGACGCCGTCGGGAGACTTGAGGTCGAGCACGATGCTGCGCTTGCCTCGACTGATGTGCAGATGCATCAGGGAGACGCCCTCGACGATTGGCCACGTCATCTGGCGGATGTAGTCGCCGGAGGGAGACTCGACCTTGATCACGTCGGCGCCGAGGTCGGCCAAGCTCGTGGTGATGGCGCCTGGTCCCAGGATGGAGGCCTCAATGATGCGAACGCCAGCGAGGGGTGGGCGCGGCTGGTCAGCCGAGTCGGTGGTCATGGCCATATCTGACACCCCATCAGATTCCGAGGCAAGCCGGCCTCGGGGGCGGGCGCTCTCGCTACGATCCCCAGGCAGCCCTCACGCCGGTAGGCCGAATGCGGACAACGTGCCGTCGTCGGAGCTCACGTACACCCAGCCTCCCGCCACGATCGGCGACGTGCCTACGGCAGCCGGGGTGGGAAGGGCGGCGAGGACGATCCCGGTGAGGGCATTGAGGGCGTAGAGCTTCGAGTCGGAACCGCCCACGTAGACCACGCCGTTCGCCACGGCCGGCTTCGAGGTGGCGTCGACGGGAACGGATCGGGTCCATCGGGTCGCGCCCGTGGAGCTATCGAGGGCGACCAGCCCCGCGCCCCCCGCTTGGGGGACGTAGACCGTGCCGTTGGCGACGGCGAGTCCCGCACCGCTGACCGCCACGTCCGGCCGTGTCCACGTCGGCGTACCCGTCGTTGCGTTGAAGGCGGCGACCCCCGACGGGCCGTTCACGTACACGGTTCCGCCGCTGACCACCGGCTGTTCGAACGACGCCACGGGCCGGGACCACCGCGAGGTGCCGTCCCCTTCGTCGAAGGCCTTGAGCTGATGGCTCTGGTCCGCTTGCGTCACCATGACGTACACGAGCCCGCCGGCGATCGCCGGGGCATCCCCGAACGAAGCCCGCTCTCCAGTGTCCACGGTCCATCGCGCCGTTCCGGTGCGGGCGTCGAGGGCCACGAGGTCCCGGTGCTCCAGCACGAGGCCGTTGGCATCAAGGGAGCTGTAATCTCCGCGCTCGACCAGGGTTTGATCGTCGACCGTCACCGACGAGCAACTCAGGTCTCGTGTGGCGGCGGCGGGAGCCTGGACGGCGGGCCTGTACTCCCAGATCGGGTAGCCGGTGCCCACCGCTATGGCCTGGAACGGAGAGGAGGGGACGTACATCGTGGTCCCGACGACGGCGGGAACGCGGTTGGGGGCGCACGTGGGCGACTCCGGCCAGTCGCGACTGCTGACACCTCGCTCGGCGGTGCCCGTGGTCGCGCCATAGCCCCACATCAGGGTTATGCAGCAGGAGCTGATGCCGAACTCCTTCGGGGGGGTGAAGACCAAGCCGTTGGCTGCCAGGGGCGAGGACCCCCCGAACTGTCCGATGGTCGTCTGCGACCACCGCAGCTCGAGCCCAGCGACGTTGGCGGGGCCCAGGGTCGTTTCGTTGGGGTTGTAGCCCGCGTGGCCGGCTCCGAAGCCCCACTGCGCCCAGGTCGTGCACCCAGTGGCGGCGACGGTCAGCAGAAGCAGCGTGGACAACGCCCATTGCTTGTATCCGACTCTGATCCTCGTGGACGTGATCGTCATGGGGGGCGACCTCCTTGAAGGCCACCGTCGCGCCGGGATCGGGCCGGAACCTCTCCCATCTGGGGGATATCGGGCCGATGGTCTCGCCGGAACGCCCCGTGACTGAGGCATGATGAGCACCACGCCGTCACGAGAGGGGACCCGAATGCGAGTAGTCGTCGATTTCGATCTGTGCGAGAGCAACGCCATTTGCATGGGCATCGCGCCGGAGATCTTCGAGGTGCGAGACGACGACTTCTTGTACGTCCTCAACGAGACGCCTCCCGAGGATCAACGAGCCAAGGTCGAAGAGGCCGTGCAGCGCTGCCCCAAGCAGGCCATCTCCATCGCGGAGGAGTGACCCGCTCACCGGGTCGCTCGGCGGGAGCGAGGAGGATGCATCCATGATTGGATCGGTGGTGATCGTCGGGGCCTCCCTGGCGGGCATGAACGCGGCCCACACCTTGCGCCGCGATGGCTTCGAGGGCTCCCTCACCGTGGTCGACGCCGACCCGAACACGCCCTACGACCGACCGCCGCTGTCGAAGCAGGTGCTGGCCGGGGTGTGGGACGTCGATCGCATCATCCTCCCCGCGGCGCGGGAGGAACTCGGCATCGAATACCTGCTGGGGCGCCGGGCCATGGGTCTCGATCGGGTCGACCGCTTCGTGCGGCTCGACGGTGGCGATCGTGTTGGTTTCGACGGGTTGGTGATCGCCACCGGCGCGGCGGCCCGATGGCTGCCGGGAGCGCCCATGCTCGAAGGGGTGCACGTATTGCGCACGCTCGACGATTGCCTCGTCCTGCGCGACCAACTCGACGAACAGCCCGGGCGCGTGGTGGTGATTGGGGCGGGGTTCATCGGCGCCGAGGTCGCAGCGGTCTGTCGTGGTCGGGGGATCGAGGTCACCCTTCTGGAGGCCGCCGATGCCCCGTTGGAACGCGCACTGGGCACGGAGATGGGCATGGTCATGGCCGGGTTGCACCGCGACCACGGCGTCGATCTCCGCCTGGGGGTGGGCGTCGACGGCCTCGACGGCACCGATCGGGTGGAGGCGGTCCGGCTCAGCGACGGGTCGCGGGTCGAGGCGTCGGTCGTCGTGGTCGGCATCGGTGTGGCCCCCAACACGGGATGGGTCGAGGGCTCGGGTCTCAACGTCGACAATGGCATCGTCACGGACGAGACGTTGGCCGCCGCTCCCGGCATCGTTGCGGCCGGCGACATCGCCCGGTGGCCCAGCGCTCGCTACGGCGAGTTGTTGCGGGTCGAGCATTGGGAGACCGCTATCCAAATGGGAGAGGCCGCCGCCCGGCGGCTGCTGGCCGACCACGACGAGACTGAACCGGTGGCGTTCGATCCGGTTCCGTGGTTCTGGAGCGATCAGTACGACGTGAAGATCCAGCTGGCCGGGCGATCCGGTGCCGGGGATGACGTCGAAGTGGTGGTGGGGTCGACCGAGGAGCGTCGCTTCGTGGCCCTCTACGGGCGAGCCGGCCGGGTCGTCGGAGTGCTGGGCATGAACCGGCCCCGCCACGTCATGCAACTCCGGTCGCTGGTGACCGAGCCGACCTCGTGGGCCGAGGGGCTCGCCGTGGCCCGAGGGCTGGCGTGAGCGATCCGGGCCCGGCGGGCGAACTCGTCGATCACCTGGCCGAGGATGGCACGGTCCTCGGTTCGGTGACACGACGGACGATGCGTCACGGCAACCTCCTGCATGGGGCCGTGTTCATCGCCGTGGTCAACGAACGGCTCGAGCTGGCCGTGCATCAGCGAGCCCCGTGGAAAGACCTGTGGCCCTCGTGGTGGGATCTCGCCTTCGGCGGGGTGCCGCTGACGGAGCTCCGGGAGTGGATCGGCGGGCGAGATGTATGCCCTGACTCGGTGGCCATCGTGGTTCCCCTGCTGGATGCACTCCCGTGACCGCTCAGGCCTTCCTGCTGTTGGCGTTGACCGTGGTGGTGGCGGCGGCCGACTGGCTGGCGGTGAGCACGAACAAACGCCCGGTCGAGTACGTGTGCAAGCCGCTCACCATGGTGCTGCTCATCGCCGTGGCCCTGCGACTCGACGTCTCCAGCAACGCGGTGCTCATCGCCTTTGTGACCGCCCTGGTGTTCTCACTGATCGGCGACGTCTTCTTGATGCTGCCGGGCGAGCAGTGGTTCGTGTTCGGCCTCGGTGCCTTTCTGGTCGGCCATCTCGCCTATGTGGTCGGGCTGTGGTGTCAAGGGGTGACACTCGAGGCCTTCATCGTCGGGCTTGTCGTGGTCGGGGTGTCGTTCCTGGTGCTGGGCCTGCGCATCCTGCGCGCGGTGGCGAAGAGCGACGAGGCCGCGTTGCTCGTCCCGGTGGCGCTCTACGTCGGCGTGATCTCGTTGATGGTGGCCAGTGCCATCGGTACCCGCAATCCATTCGCCATCGTCGGCGCGTCGCTCTTCTATTCGTCCGACGCCCTCATCGCCTGGAACAAGTTCGTGCACGACTACCCGTGGGGGAGGGTGGCCATCATGGTCACCTACCACCTCGGCCAGATCGGTCTCGTCCTCTCCATGATCTGACGCACCGTTCAAGCGTGGCCGCGAATAGGTCGATAGGCCTACATGCGTCGCCGTCGCCAGGTGCTTGTGCCCGCCATAGTCGTCGTGGGGTTGTTGGCCACCGCCTGCGTGTCATTGTCAAAGCTGCCGGGCGCCCCTAATTGTCCGCTGTCGCCGGCCAACAGCTTCTGGCGGGCCGATGTCTCGAAGCTGCCGGTCCTGGCCCGGAGTGCGACGTACGTCAGCAGCGAAGGCTCGACCGCCGGGCTCAAGGCCGACTTCGGCTCAGGCCTCTGGGATGGCGGTCCCATCGGCATTCCGTACACGACAGTGACTGGCGCGCAGCCCAAGGTGGCGATGACGTTCGACTATGCGTCGGAGAGCGACCCCGGGCCGTACCCCTTCCCCGCCAGCGCCCTCATTGAGGGCGGGGCCAACGCCACCGGTGACCGCCACGTGCTGGTGGTGGACAGCGATGCCTGCAAGCTGTACGAGACCTGGGATTCACATCCCAATGCCAACGGGTCGTGGCACACCGGGTCGGGGGCCGTGTTCGACCTGAAGTCCAACGCGCTGCGCCCCGCCGGATGGACCTCGGCTGACGCCGCCGGCCTGGCGATCCTTCCCGGTCTCGTGCGCTACGACGAGGTGGCCAGCGGAACCGTGGCCCACGCCATTCGGATGACCGTGCCCCACACCCAGCAGGCGTATCTCTGGCCGGCCCGCCATCAAGCGGGGGAGAGCACGAACGTCAACCTGCCCCGCATGGGGGAATGGTTCCGGCTCAAGGCTTCGATCAAGCCGACCGACTTCGACCCCGCCGTGCGTCCCATCATCGTGGCCTTGCAGCACTACGGGGCGATCATCGCCGACAACGGGTCGGCCTGGTATCTGTCGGGCGCGCCGGATTCACGGTGGAACAACGACCTGCTGGCCACGCTGAACCGGATCAAGGGCAGCGACTTCGAGGCCGTCGACAGCCAGACCATGATGGTCAGCGCCAACTCCGGCCAGGCCAGCACCGCCAGCTGAACCCCGGGTCCCGCTCCTCCCGAACCCTGGCCCCTCCCGAACCGGCGTAGGAAGTGGTCGCCCTGGCGACCACTTCCTACGCCGATTGCTCGGTGGTTAGTGGGTGGCGAGTAGAAAGGGAGGGTGACCCGGCTGGCGCCGGCCCCGAGCCGGA
>Ga0209069_10001260_pt1 | contig 12770 bp, 9 predicted proteins | sample Str013_2_FD_187202 | JGI IMG/M metagenome (GOLD analysis project Ga0209069, IMG submission 187202) | Freshwater sediment microbial communities in response to fracking from Pennsylvania, USA - Straight Creek_MetaG_SC_2013 (SPAdes) (version 2) | ecosystem: Environmental > Aquatic > Freshwater >...
TCCGACTGACGTATCCTGATTGTTTCGCGACAGAATTGGCGGCGCCAGACTCGGGGGAGCGACGCGCCGCCAATGATCCCCGTGCGCCGATGGTGTTGGCGAGTGCGCTGCAAAGCGCTTCGCGATGCCTTGGCGCGCAACTGGGGGGAGCCGGTTCCGGGGCGTGTACTTTGGGGGTCCACGTCCCGGAACGGTTGTTTTGCGATTACGGCTGGCCGCGAACGCTCCGTCATCCCCGCGTAGGCGGGGATCCAGCCATGCAACTATGATTCCGTGACGGTTGATCTTGGCGGGCGGCGCGGCGAGACTGGTGCAGGAAACCGCCATTGTGCCCCACACTACCTTGGCTGGATCCCCGCCTACGCGGGGATGACGAAGGTTTGAGGGTGGCGGATCAAGGCATAGCATTGGGACTTTCAGAATGGCGGGCTTGCGACAGAGGGATACCAGCAGCGCGGCGCTGATCATGTCGCCGGCGCTGATCCTGATCGGCGTGTTCGTGATCTTCCCGTTCCTGCTGGCCATCGCGCTCAGTTTCACCAACCAGCGCCTGGTGCCGAATCTCAACGTCGGAACGCAGTTTGTCGGCATCAACAATTACCTGCGCATTCTCGGCCAGCCTGAATTCCTGCAGGCGTTCCGCAACACCGCGCTGTTCACGATTCTCGTGACACCGCTGCAGTCCGGCTTCGCGCTGGCCGCCGCCATGTTGCTGAACACCAAGCTGCCGGCGCGCAATGTGTTCCGCGGCATCTTCTTCCTGCCCACCGTCATCACCATGGTGGTGGTCAGCGTGATCTGGTTCGCCCTGTTCCGGCTGGACGGGTTCTTCAACCAGCTGCTGTGGGTCGTGACCGGCGGCAATGCTCCCGTGGTCGACTGGCTGCACAACCCGTGGCTGGCCATGCCCGCGCTGATACTTCTGTCGGCCTGGCAGGGGTTTCCGTTCCAGATGGTGGTCTATCTGGCCGGTCTGCAGCAGATCAATCCCGAACTCTACGAGGCGGCCAAGGTCGATGGCGCCAAGCCCTGGGACGAGTTCTGGGGCGTCACCATGCCGGGCCTGCGCAACACCCACATCTTCGTGCTGGTCACCACCACCATTCTCGCGTTCAAGCTGTTCACGCAGGTGAACCTCATGACGCAAGGCGGCCCGGAAGGGGCGACACAGACCGTGGTTCGCTTCATTTACGAACAGGGCTTTACACGTGGCAGCGTGGGCGTGGCGGCGGCCGCCTCAGTCATGTTCTTCCTGGTGGTGTTGGCGATCTCAATTGCGCAGCGCTATATCTTCACATCCGAGGAGGAGGTGCGATGAACACCGCGCGCACTCCCTATGGACTGATTGCGCTCGCCCTGATGGTCTGCGTCATCGTCATCGCCCCGCTCTACATGATGGTGGCGATTTCGCTGAAGGCGGACGAGCAGCAGGTGCTGCTCGATTTCGGCAGTTGGCGCGCGTTCTGGGTCAATCCCTGGGACATGAGTCTGGAAAACTACCGCATCATCCTGGCCGACAAGGTGTCGCCGTTCCTGCGCTATCTGTTCAATTCAGCGCTTATCGTGACCTCGATCGTCATCTTCGGCATCCTGATCAATTCCGCCTGCGCCTTCGCCCTATCGCGGTTGCGTTTCGCGGGTCGCGGCGTGATCCTGGCGGTGCTGATCGCGCTCATCATCATCCCGATGGAGGCGCTGGCCATTCCGCTGCTGCTGATAATGGCACGGGTCGGATGGCTGGAGACCTATCAGGCGCAGATCATCCCCTTCATTGCGCATCCGTTCTCGATTTTCCTGTTTTATCAATTCTTCAGCAAGCTGCCCAAGGACCTGGACGAAGCCGCCTTTGTCGAAGGCGCCACGCCCTTCCAGGTCTATTGGAAGATCGTCATGCCGTTATCCTTGCCGGTGATCGCCACAGTCGCGATCCTGCAGTCGCTGGAATACTGGAACGCCTATCTCTGGCCGCTGATGATCACGCGCGGCCCCGCAACGCGGCCGGTGTCGTTGGCGCTGGCGCAGTTCTTCGGCACCCCCCCGTATCTGTGGGGGCAACTCATGGCCTTCTCGGTCATGATGTCGTTGCCGGTCCTAATCCTCTATCTGTCGTTCCAACGCTGGTTCATCCAGTCCGTCGTCAGCAGCGCCATCAAGGGCTGAGCAGCAAAGAAGCGGGACGTTTTCATGGGGTTTGCCGTCGAAGGCCGCTATGTGTGGGATTTCTGGACCGTCCGCGACGGCGCTACAACTCACCTCTACTATCTCAATGCGCCGCGCAACCTTCCGCATCCGGATGACCGGCATCGCAACGCCGTCATCGGGCATGCCACGTCGCGCGATCTCAAGAGCTGGACGGATCATGGCCAGTGCCTCGGCCCCTCGGCCAAGCCAGCCTGGGACGACGGCACCACCTGGACCGGCTCGACCGTGCGCCGGCCAGACGGCAGGTGGATGATGTTCTATACCGGCACGACCTACCGCGGCGGCATCAACCTGCAACGCATCGGCGCGGCGGTGTCCGACGATCTGCACAACTGGGTGAAACTGCAGCAAAACCCGATCCTGACCACCGAGCAGCGTTGGTACGAACTCTATGACTTCGAGGCAACGGGGACGCGTCCCTGGCATGACGAAGCCTGGCGCGATCCCTGGGTCTATCCCGATCCCTCGGGCAACGGTTGGCGCATGCTGTTCACGGCGCGCGAAAACCTAGGTCCTGACAAGGGGCGCGGCGTGATCGCGCAAGCCTGGTCGGCGGACCTGGAAACCTGGACCGCAGAAGAACCCTTCTTCCGCATCGGTCATTTCGGCGAGATGGAAGTGCCGCAGCTGTTCGAGATCGACGGCTGGTGGTACTGCCTGTTCTGCAACGCCGCACGCAATCAGGATGCGTCCTATATCCCTCCGAACGGCCAGCCGCGCCATTCGGGCACGCACTATCTGCGCTCGCGGGTGCCCTCCGGCCCATTCGAAATGAACGAGCACGCATTTTTCGCCGGCGACCCTGAGGGGCGGCTCTATGCCGGCCGCATGGTCATGGGCAACGACGGCAAGCCAAGGTTCATGGCCTTCCTCAACGAACTGCCCGGCGGCGGCTTCGGCGGCACCCTCAGCGACGCCATGCCGATGTGGCGCACGCCCGACGGTCGCCTGCGCGTCGACGCGCGCGCCTACGGACTTGAACTGTCAGCGGATGACTTGGCAACCCTGCCGAAGCTATAAGGACGCAGCGATGGCCAGCGTAACTCTCAAAGGCGTGCGTAAAACCTTTGGCAAGGTCGAAGTGATCAAGGGCGTCGATCTCGAGGTGGCGGATGGCGAATTCGTCGTCTTCGTCGGACCGTCGGGCTGCGGGAAGTCCACGCTGCTGCGCATGATCGCAGGCCTGGAAGAGATCAGCGCCGGCGACCTCGATATCGCCGGCGTCCGCTGCAACGACAGGACGCCGAAAGAGCGCGAGATCGCCATGGTGTTCCAGTCCTACGCGCTCTATCCGCACAAGACGGTCTACGACAACATGGCTTTCGGTCTGCAATTGGCGAAAGCGCCAAAGGAGCAGATCGACCGGCAGGTACGCGAGGCCGCGCGCATCCTGCAGATGGAGCCGCTGCTCGACCGCAAGCCGAACCAGCTGTCGGGTGGCCAGCGGCAACGCGTCGCCATCGGCCGAGCGATTGTCCGCAAGCCGAAGGTATTCCTGTTCGATGAGCCGTTGTCGAATCTGGACGCGGCCTTGCGCGTCAACACCCGCGTAGAAATCGCCAAGCTGCACCGCGACCTCGCCGCCACCATGATCTATGTCACCCACGATCAGATCGAGGCCATGACGCTGGCCGACAAGATCGTGGTGCTGGAGGCGGGCGAAGTGCGCCAGATCGGCTCACCAATGCAGCTCTATCACCACCCCGCGAATCTGTTCGTGGCCGGCTTCATCGGTTCGCCGAAGATGAACCTCCTGAGCGGTACGATCGGTGTCGCCGGTGCGGGCGGGATTGATGTGCAGCTGGCGTCGGGCGCACAAGTGAAAGCGCCAGGAACTTACGTCAACGCAAGAGCTGGCGATGCGATTACACTCGGTGTGCGCCCAGAGCATTTGACGGCGGCCGCCAACGGCCCGCTGTCCGGTACGATCGAGGTGGTGGAGCGGCTGGGTCCTGAAACGCTCGTGAACGTGGCGCCGGCGGGCGGTGGGTCGCTGACCGCGTCACTCCCTGGCGACAGCCCCGTCAAGCCAGGCGAGACCATCGCCTTCGCGCCGGATCTGGCGCATCTTCACCTATTCGACGCGACAGGCAAGGCGATGGTGCGGGTATGAGTCTGTAGGGCGCAAATGGTCAGGCCTTGTCGACCAGCTTGGCGCGGGCGTCGAGGATGTTGGTCAGCCAGTCGACGCGCATCTCGGGTACCGACATGAGCAGGTTCTGGGTGTAGGGATGGAAGGGTGGGGCGAAGATTTTTGCCGTGGGGCCTTCGTCGACGATCTTTCCGCGCAGCATCACGGCGGTGCGATGGGCCAGGCGGCGCACGATGCCGAGATCGTGGGTGATGAACAGATAGGCGACGCCAAGTTCGTCCTGCAGCCGCTTCAGCAGTTTCAGCACGTCATCGGCCACCAGCTGGTCGAGCGCGGAGGTCGGTTCGTCGCAGATGATCAGGTCCGGCTCGGCCGCGAGCGCGCGAGCGATGGCGATGCGTTGCTTCTGGCCACCGGACAGCGCTGTCGAGAGACGGCCGGCGTAGTCCTCCGGCAGGCCGACCTGGGTCAGCAGCTCGGCGACGCGGCGCTTCACCTCCTTGGGCGGACGATTGAAGTAGAATTTTACCGGCCGGCCGACGATCTCGCCGATGGTCTGGCGCGGATTCAGCGCCACGTCCGGTTGTTGATAGATGAGCTGGATGCGGCGCAGGTTGTCGCGGGAACGCTCCTTGAGCGCCGGGGGCAATGTCTCGCCGGCGAAGGTCACGCTCCCCGATTTGGCGGGGAGCAGCCCGACGATCAGGCGGGCAAGCGAGCTTTTGCCTGAGCCGGATTCGCCGACCACAGCCACCGTCTCGCCGCGCGACACCGACAGCGTCACATCATTGACGGCCACGAATTTGCCGTAGGCGCCGGTGGCGTTCTTGACGCCGAGCACCTCCTTGCCGCGTGGCGCTGAGCTGTCCACGGACAATCGGTCGGCGGCCTTGCGCTCGGAAACCAACGCGGTGGTGTACGGATCGCTTGGCCTCAAAAGAATCTGCGCCGACGTCCCTTGCTCGATCAGTTTGCCGCCACGCAGCACCATGATGCGGTCGGCGACTTGCGCCACCACGGCCAGGTCGTGGCTGATGTAGAGCGCAGCGGTGTTGTGCTCACGGATCAGGCGCTTGATGAGGGCCAGCACTTCGATCTGGGTCGTGACGTCCAGCGCGGTGGTCGGCTCGTCGAAGACCAGGATGTCAGGGCGGCAGGAGATGGCCATTGCCACCATGGCGCGTTGCAACTGGCCGCCCGAGACCTGGTGCGGATATTTTTGGCCGAAGCGCCCCGGGTCCGGAAGATCCAGCTGGCGGAACAGATCGACGGCCCATGTGCGCGCAGGGGCACGCGCCATGAGGCCGTGCTGGATCGGCATCTCGGTGACCTGGTCGATGATGCGATGCGCCGGATTGAATGAGGCCGCCGCGCTCTGCGCAATGTAGGCGATCTTCTGGCCGCGCAGGTCGCGCCGGCCGGTTGCCGAGAGATCGCGGGCCGAAAAGTCCTCGATGATCACCTTGCCGCCGGTGATCTTGCAGCCAGCGCGGGCATAGACCATGGAGGCAAGGCCGATGGTGGATTTGCCGGCTCCGCTCTCGCCGATCAGTCCAAGCACTTCGCCGCGTTGCAGTTCCAGCGAAATGTTGTCGACCAGGACGAGGCCGCTGATGGATTCGACGCGCAGATTTTCCAGCCTGAGGATGCCGTCGCTCATCGGATCACAGCTCCGCCGAGGCGCCGGACGGGCGCGCATTGATGGAGAGCACCCAGTCGACGATCAGGTTGACGCCGATGGTCATGAGGGCGATGGCAAGCGCTGGCCAGAGCGCCGCGACAACGCCTTGGTTGATACCGCCGCCACTCTCTCGCACCATGCTGCCCCAGTCAGCGAAGGGCGGCTGGATGCCGAAGCCGAGGAAGCTGAGGCTGGCCAAGAACAAAAAGTTAAAGCAGAAACGCAATCCGAATTCGGTGATCATGGGCGGCAGCGCGTTGGGCAGGATTTCGCGGAACATAATCCAGCCGAGACCTTCGCCGCGCAGGCGGGCGACTTCCACAAAGTCCATGGCGACCAGGTTGGTGGCGACCGCCCGGGCAAGGCGGAAGACGCGCGTGGAGTCGAGGCCAGCCAGCGTCAGGACCAGGGCCACGATGGAGCCGTTGGCGCCTTGCAGCAGGATGAGGGCCCAGACCAGGACCGGGACCGAGAGAACGACGTCGACGATGCGCGAGAGGATCTGATCGACGGCCCTGCCAAAAGCGGCGGCCGCAAAGCCGAGGGTGGTGCCGATGGTGAAGGAGAGCAGGGTGGTCGCCAGCGCGATGCCGATGGTCATGCGCGCGCCGAAGATCAGGCGCGAGAGGATATCGCGGCCAATATTGTCGGTGCCCAGCGGATACTGCGTCGACATATCCGCCCAGGTTTCCGAGACGGATTCGGATTCCGAATAGGGCGCTATCCAGGGTGCCAGGATCGCGACGGCGATGAAGGCGCTCACGATCAGTATGCCGATCCAGGCAAGGACAGTGGGCCGGTGGCCGAAGAGACGCATGTCCTTGTCCTACCGGGGGTGCCGCAAGCGCGGGTTAACCAGGATTGCCAGTACATCCGCCAGCGTGTTGAGCGAGATGAAGGCTGTGGCGAAGACTAGGGCGCAGCCGAGCACGACGGGCGCATCGGCTTTGCCGACGCCGTCGACCATGAATTCACCGACACCGTGGTAGTTGAAGACGGTCTCGATCACGACCACGCCGACGATGAGATAGGCAAGATTGAGCGCGATCACAGAGATGATCGGGGCCGCCGCGTTTGGCAGCGCGTGCACCAGGATGACGCGCGCGCGCGACAGGCCTTTCAGGAACGCCATCTCGATGTAGGGTTGCGACATGACGGAGAGCAGCGCTGAGCGCGTGGTGCGCAGGATGTGGGCGGTCACCAGCATGGTGAGCGCGAAGGCTGGCAGGGCGACATTGTGCAGTTTGTCGAGCAGCGGCATGTCAGACGAATAGATGGCGTCCGAGGTGAAGAGCTTGAAGTTCTCGCCGAAGGCGTCGATCACCCACTGATACTGCACGACGTAGGCGCTCAAGTTCAGCGCCAGCAGCAGGATGAGGACATAGCCGACGAAGAATTCCGGCAACGAGATGGTCGCGAGCGACACGATGTTGGCTAGACGGTCGGGCCACTTGCCTTCGTTGATGGCGGCCAGGATGCCTAGTCCGACGGCCAAGGGCACGGCGATGAATGCCGCAAAGCCGGCCAAGAATAGGCTGCGGCTGAGGCGGGGCGTCAGCGTGGTCAGGACGTCGCGCTGATTGGTGAGGGAGGTGCCGAGCGAGCCGTGGGCGAGATTCGATAACCATTCCCAAAGGCGGACGTAAGTGGGGCGGTCGAGGCCGAGTTCGTGGCGGTAAACCACCAGCGCGTCCGGAGTTGCGCCCTGGCCGAGTACGGCGCTGGCCGCGTCGTAGCCGAGATTGGCGATTAACAGGAAAAGGAGAATGCAAACGGCCAGCAGCGTGATCAGTCCAAGGATCACCCGGGTCGCTATCAGTCGAAACATTCGGACCGTCCCCCCGGACGAACACTGGCAGTTGGGACGCAAACTCTCCTTCTCCCCCTATTTTGGGGGAGAAGGTGGCGCCGTAGCGCCGGTTGAGGGGCAGGATCTGGTTCCGGCCTACTTCGTACCAGGTTCGGAGCAAGGTCCTGCCCCTCACCTGTCGCTGTTTCCTCAGCGCCAGGGCGCTTCGGGCGACATTCTCTCCCCCTAAGTAGGGGGAGAGGAAAAAATCAGATCCTATCGGCCGTCGCCTGCCAAATCAGGCGAACCAGGCCTTTTCGGCGACGCGGTCGTCGTCCATATCGAAGCGGGCATGGGGGGCGACGCCCATGACTTTTTTGGAGTAGCCGTCAAGATAGTCGCTGATGGCGAAGCAGATCATGCCTCCGTCGTCAGCAATCATCTGCTGGGCCTTGCCGTACATGTCCTTGCGCTTGGCTTGGTCCAATTCGACGCGGGCGTCGGCAAGTATCTTGTCGAACTCCGGACGCTTCCAGTTGCTATCGTTCCAGGACGATGCCGACCCGAAGATCGTTGACAGGCTTTGATCGGCCGTCGGTCGGCGAGCCCAGTAGACGGCGCAGAACGGCACCTTGAGCCATACGTTGTCCCAATAGCCGTCGGCCGAAACCTTTTTAATGCTGAGGTCGATCTTGGCCTTCTTCAAGCTCTCCTGATAGAGCGAGGCGCAATCGACGGCAGATGCCCAAGCCCCTTCCGAGGTCTGCAACTCGATCTTGGTGCCGGCGGCGAGCCCAGCCTTCTTGAAGTGGAAAGCGGCCTTGTCGGGGTCGTAGGTGCGCTGCGGCATCTTGGCATTAAAGAAGGGATTGAGCGCATCCAGCGTGTGGTCGTTACCGGGGACGCCGAAGCCGGCGAATACGGAGGAAATGATCTTGGGACGGTCGATGCCGAACTTGAGGGCCGTGCGCAGATCCTGGTTGTCGAAGGGAGCGTCGGTCACGCGCGACACGAAGCAGTAGCGATTGCCGGTGCCCTTGGAGCGCACGACGTTGAGTTTCGGATCCTTCATCAGATTTTTGACGGTGCGCGGATCGAGGCGGTTGACTGCATCGACGGCGCCCGACTGCAGGGCGGCGGTGCGGGCCGTTGCGTCCTGCATGTTGCGGATCTCGACCATGTCGAAGTTGCCGCGGCCCTTCTTCCAGTAGTCGCCGCGGTTCTTGAACACCAGCTTCACGCCCGGCTCGAAGCTCTCCAGCGTATAGGCGCCGGTTCCAATCGGCTTCTGCCAGTCCTTAAAGTCCTTCGGCACGACCACGATGTGGTAATCGCCCAGGATGACCGGGAAGTCGGCATTGCCGGCCGACAGCGTAATGCTGACCTCGTTCGGCGAAACAGCCTTGATCTCCTTGATCGGCTCAAGAAGACCCTTGGCCGGCGACTTGGTCTCGCCACGGTGGATCTGGATCGAGTAGATGCAATCCTCGGCGTCGAGCGTTTTGCCGTTGGAAAACTTGATGCCCTGGCGCACCTTGAAGGTCCATTCGGTGGCGCCCGGCTTGGCTGACCAGCTCTCGAACAGTTCGCCGGTCGGATTTCCGGCATTGTCGATTTCGACCAGGTAATTCATGCAGCAGAGCGAAGCCGCGATCATGACCGAGTCGGCATAGGTGCGCGGATCAAGGGAGTCCGAGGCCGAACCACCTTCCATGCCGAGACGGAACGTGCCGCCTTTCTTGGGTGTGGCGGCAGCTGCGATGCCGGTGAACAGCGCCTCGGCGGTGGGGATAGTCAAACCGGTCGCGATCGCCAGCTGCACAAAGTCGCGGCGCGACAAGGCGGATTTGGCAGCCAGCTTTTCGGCCGCTGCAAGCTTGCTCTTAAAGTCGTCCATTAAGCACGTCCTCCCTAGTATTTTTCGATGCTTGGCAATTACGCCGGCTATCGCAACCATTCAACAGTTGTCTGAGGTCTCTGTCCAGGGCCATGTCACAAAGACGTCGCCGCAGGCGGCTCAGGTCAGCATGGCGCCATGTTCACGTCACGCCGTACCGCTTTTCCACGTACCCCTCCACGATGGCCTTGAACTCGGCCGCGATCCCTGCGCCGCGCAGGGTCATGGCTTTCTTGCCATCGATGAAGACCGGCGCCGTTGGCTGCTCGCCGGTCCCGGGCAGCGAGATGCCGATGTCGGCGTGTTTGCTCTCGCCTGGACCGTTCACGATGCAGCCCATGATGGCCACCTTCAGGCTCTCGACGCCGGGGTATTTGGGCCGCCACACGTCGATGCTGTCGCGCACCCACACTTCGATGTCGCGCGCCAGTTCTTGGAACACCGTCGAGGTGGTGCGGCCGCAGCCGGGGCAAGCTGCGATCACTGGTATGAAGGCGCGCAGGCCCATGGTCTGCAGCAGTTCCTGGGCGGCGCGCACTTCCAGCGTGCGGTCGCCGCCGGGCTCGGGCGTGAGCGAGAAGCGGATGGTGTCGCCGATGCCCTGTTGCAGCAGGATGCCCATGGCGGCCGAGGAGGCGACGATGCCCTTGGAGCCCATGCCCGCTTCGGTCAATCCCAGATGCAACGCGTAGCGGCAGCGGGCAGCCAGCAGTCCGTAGACAGCCACCAGATCCTGCACATTCGAGACCTTGGCCGAAATGATGATGCGCTCGGCGGGCAGGCCGATCTTCTCAGCCAGTTCGGCACTGAGCAGGCCCGATTGCACCACGGTCTCGTGCATGACCACGCGGGCGTCGGCTGGCTCGGGGCGCGCGGCATTGGCGTCCATCAGACGAGTCAAGAGTTCCTGATCGAGCGAACCCCAATTGACGCCAATGCGCACCGGCTTGCCGTATGTCAGCGCCAGCTCGACGATGTCGGTGAACTGCCGGTCGCGCTTGTCCTTGAAGCCGACATTGCCCGGATTGATGCGGTATTTGTCGAGGGCCTCAGCGCAGGCGGGATAGTCCTTGAGGAGGGTGTGGCCGTTGTAATGGAAGTCGCCGATCAGCGGCACGGCGATGCCGCGCAAGCGCAGGATATCGCGGATTTGCGGTACAGCGGCGGCGGCCTCGGGGCGATCAACCGTGATGCGGACGAGTTCGGATCCGGCGCGCGCCAAAGCCGCGACCTGGGCGGCGGTGCCTTTGGCGTCGGCGGTGTCGGTATTGGTCATGGACTGCACCACGATGGGCGCGTCGCCGCCGACGGTGACCTCACCGATCCGAACCGGGATCGAGACCCGCCGGGATCCGAGGCCCTTGCTGGTTGTCGTACTCATGATGATCCCTTCGGTCACGGTGTTAACCTTGGACTTGAAATCAGCGCCGACGCTCAGAACTTTGTGACGCTTCTTGCAAGATGGATAGGCAGGCTCAGGGCAACCAGCAATTGCGGCACGTTGGCCGCAGACGGTCGCCCCATGCTTTTGTCGCATTCGCGGCCCGTTGATTGGCAAGCCGGCACGCCCAGGGGCCGCGTCGCCACCGAAGTCTTGCGATGGGTCATCATAGACCCATATGGTAGAGTGATATTGAGATTTTTGGTCACTCCGGACTCTTCGGGAGTGGCGATACTGGGATGCGGTTGACGATGCGTGGTTTGAACTTTCCGTGGTTTGGCAAAAAATTCCATAATCTGCCGGCTCTGCCCGTGCCGCTGGTGGCGATCAGCTGCTGGCTCAGCGGCATGGCCGTGGCGCAATCCGTCAACGCCCCGAATACTTCCGATCCGGGGGCCGCCACCTCGACCGATATGATCAGACTGACGCAGGCTTGGGCGAGCCAGAACCATGTGCTGCTTTGGGTTGGCTATCTCAGCGTCGCAAGCGTGGTTGGCACGCTCCTCTACCGCTTCGGCAGGACCGAGGCGTGGGCCAATCTGCGTCAACGGCTGCAGCATGAGATGCTCGGCAATTGGCGCCTGGCGTTGCTGGCGATCACCAGCATAGCGCTCACCCTGGCGTCCGGTTGGACCACCTGGGACGGCATGACGAATTTCACCGGCACGCCGGTGCTCAGCTTCCTGATCACGCTCGGCATCCAGGGCATCATGCTGATCGCGGCCTGGCTGATCGGCGAGAGCTTCGCGGTTGGCCTGGTCAGCACCGGACCGAATGGCAAAAACCCGTCGACCCCCGACAAAATTCTCGCCGTGCTGTCGGTCATCCTGCTCGCGGCCGCGATCTACGCCGTCGCCATGGTGGCACTGCAGCGCGGCACCATCGAATATATTGATAGCATCGTGCGCCGCCACAAGAGCGAACTTTCGCTATCGATTCCGACGGCCAATTTCCGCATCCTGGTTTCGCTGGCCGTCACTGGACTGCTCACCTCGTTGCTGGTGTCGCAGAAAGAGATATTCCAACCCTATTTGCGTGGCCTGAAGGCCATCCTGATGAGCCTGCCGATCTGGCTGATGTTCCTGGCCTGCATGCTCACCTCAGTGTTCTTCTCCTTCGACAGCCTGTTCTCGACCATTTTCCCGCCCAGCGAGCGCGAGCGCGCGGCCCAGCTGCGCACCACCAACCAGGTCGCCGGCATTGTCACCGATCTGGGCAGCACCATCGCCAAGCGCCAGGCCGACAACATGGATGCGCTGTTCTCCAGCGCGGAGTGGCAGGACTACGCCACGCGCCTGGGCGTGATCATCACATTAGCCCGCAGCGCGCCGGAGCAGATCGCCGCGCTGACCCGCCGCGAGTTGGAGGACCAGCAAGGCATGCGCGCCGGGCTAGAGGAGCGCAAGGCCACCGCCGAGGGTCAGCAGGTGCGGCTTGAGAAGCACAAGGACGAACTGCTTGGCGACGTCAACAAGCTGAAGGAAGAAGTCCCTCCAATCGCCGCCGAGGTCGACCGCCTGAAGTCCGAGGTGTTCAAGCGCGAAAGCGACATCCTGGCCAAGAAGGCGGAATTGCAGGCCGAGGCTGGCGGCGTCGGCGGTACTCTGAAGGCCGGGCAGGGGCCCGAATGGCAAAAGCGCAAGAAGGAACTCGATGACTTCGCTACGC
>Ga0209069_10001261_pt1 | contig 12769 bp, 11 predicted proteins | sample Str013_2_FD_187202 | JGI IMG/M metagenome (GOLD analysis project Ga0209069, IMG submission 187202) | Freshwater sediment microbial communities in response to fracking from Pennsylvania, USA - Straight Creek_MetaG_SC_2013 (SPAdes) (version 2) | ecosystem: Environmental > Aquatic > Freshwater >...
TCCATTGGCCGTAAAGGGGAATTTGCCGGTGTTATATTGAATGCCAGCTTCTATCAGTTCCTCTTCCGTTTGGCCGACGCTCGCGACTTCCGGATAGGTGTAGATGACATTCGGAATGACGCCGTAATTCACATGCCCGGCCTTGCCCGCGATGATTTCCGCCACGGCGATGCCTTCGTCCTCCGCCTTATGTGCAAGCATCGGCCCCCGTATAACGTCGCCGATAGCGTAAATCCCGGGAATATTTGTCTGGAAGTGCTCGTCGACCACGACGCGGCGCTTATTGTCGAGCTTCACGCCTGCATCTTCCAAACCGAGCCCCTCCGTAAAGGGCGTCCGCCCGATGGCGACGAGCACCACATCGGCGTCCAGCACTTCTTGCGGTCCCTCTCCCTGGCTCGGCTGCACCTGAACCTTAACGGCGTCAGAGCCATTAGTCTGAACCGCGGTTACCTTCTGACCGAGCCTAAATTCGATGCCTTGTTTCGACAGAATACGCTGGAATTGCTTGGCGACCTCACCATCCATACCCGGGAATGATCCGGTCGAGGAACTCGACAACAGTCACCTTCGCACCGAGCCGCCGCCACACGGAGCCGAGTTCGAGGCCGATAATACCGCCGCCGGCCACAATGAGATGCCTCGGAACCTTATCGAGATCTAGTGCGCCCGTGGACGACACCACGCGCTTTTCGTCGATCTCGATTCCCGGCAAACGGATGACGTCGGACCCGGTCGCGATGACGATGGCCTTGGTCTCTAGCGTCTCTTCCTCGCCGCCATTCGCGGGCTGAACCAGAACCCTACCTGGACCGGCGATACGGCCCGTGCCCCGATATGTGTCGACCTTGTTCTTTTTCAGGAGGAATTCGACGCCTTTGACGTTGCCTTCGACGCCTTCATCCTTGAACTTCATCATCTGCGGAAGATTGAGTTCCGGCTTCGCCCTGATGCCCATTGCTTCGAAGCCGTGCCCGGCCTCTTCATAAAGCTCAGAAGCGTGCAAAAGCGCTTTTGAAGGAATGCAGCCGATATTCAGGCAAGTGCCGCCGAATGTCGGGTTCTTCTCGACGACGGCCGTCCTTAACCCGAGCTGCGCGGCGCGAATTGCGCAAACATAACCGCCCGGGCCAGTGCCGATAACAATGAGATCGTATGCGTCCGCCATGAACTTCCGTCCTTGCTGGCCCGGTGATTATCCAAGAATATCAAGCTGCATATAGCCTGCCCACCCGGCTGTCTCCAGCCGGCAGGGGCTACGTGGAAGCTTCATCCTCATCTTTTTGGCGATCTTTTTTCTTCAGAGGCGCGTTGAAGGCCCAGACGTGCCCGAATGGGTCGCGAAGCTTGCCATAGCGCGCGCCCCAAAACACATCCTGCGCCGGCATGATTATTGTTGCTCCGGCGTGCTGAGCCTGCTCCATCGTTTCATCGACATGCTTGGCTTTCTTGAAGTCCATATGGATCGTGACCGAAGCGCCATGCGCGGAAGGCGGAGCAACCGTGCCGCCCCCTCCCATCTCCATTTCGAGAAACTCATCGGACAGCATCACGACGCTATCGTTGATTTCGAGTTCGGCGTGCAGCACGCGCTTCCCATCGTCGGCCATTACACGCGCCACTTCTTCGGCGTCGAAGGCCTCTTCGTAGAACTTAATGGCGTCGAGGCCACCGCGAACAGTCAGATAAGGAACGATCCTGTTATGCTTGCTCACGGCGCACGCCTCACACCAAAATTACAGATCGAGAATGATACGCTGCGGGTCTTCCAGGCTTTCCTTGATCCGGACGAGGAACGTCACGGCTTCCCTGCCATCGACGAGCCTGTGGTCGTAGGAGAGTGCCAGATACATCATCGGGCGTATCTCGATCTTTCCCCCAACGGCGACCGGCCGCTCCTGAATTTTGTGCATGCCAAGAATGCCGGACTGGGGAGCGTTCAAAATCGGCGTCGACATCAGCGAGCCGTAAACGCCGCCATTCGTAATGGTGAAAGTTCCGCCCTGCATATCCTCAAGATTAAGCTTGCCATCGCGGGCGCGGCGGCCAAAGCCTGCGATTTCCTTCTCGACTTCGGCGATGGATTTTCTGTCTGCGTCGCGAACCACAGGCACGACGAGGCCGCGATCCGTCCCGACCGCGATGCCGATGTGATAATAATTTTTATAGACGATGTCCTGGCCGTCGATTTCGGCATTTACGCTTGGCGTCTCCTGCAGCGCGTGAATGCAGGCTTTCACAAAGAAGCCCATGAAGCCGAGCTTCGTCCCGTGCTTTCTCTCGAACAGGTCTTTATATTGGTTGCGCACATGCATGATCGTCGACATGTCCACCTCGTTGAAGGTGGTCAGCATGGCGGCGTTGTTCTGCGCCTCCTTTAGACGGCGCGCGATTGTCTGGCGCAGTTTCGTCATGCGCACGCGTTCTTCGCGCGCTTCGTCGGATGGGCCGGATGGCGTGCGGATTGCCGCCGGTTGAATGGGCTCCGTCTTCCCGAAAGTGATTGCGCTGGCTTTGGCGGCGCCGCCTTCGATGACGGAGAGCATGTCGCCCTTGGTAACGCGGCCATCCTTGCCTGTGCCTGCCACCTGGGACGGATCGATCCCGCTTTCCTCAGATATCCGGCGAACCGAAGGGGCAAGCGCGCCGGCGTTTAGCGATTTGGCTTGTGCGGCCGCGCCGGGCGGAAGCTCCAGCGATGGCGATCCCTGAGGAGCGTGCTTGCCAAGCTGAGCCTGAGAAATTTTTTCTCCGCCGTTTACGGCTGCGCTGGCGGCGCCCTGGCCCGAAGATTTTCCTTGCGCCGCTTGTCCTTCGGAAATCGAGCCCAAGATCGCCCCAACGGCGACGGTTTCGCCCTCTTTCACGACGATCTCGGAAATAACGCCAGCCGCTGGCGCGTTCACTTCGAGCGTGACCTTGTCGGTCTCGAGTTCGGCCACGGCCTCATCGGCCTTCACAGAGTCGCCGGCCTTCTTGAACCACTTGCCCACGGTTGCTTCTGTTACGGATTCACCCAAAGTCGGGACAACGATTTCAGTGGCCATCTGCAAATCCTCAATGCCGCGTCCGGAAAGCCCAACGATCCAGACGCCGGTAAACAAACACAACGGACCGCGCCATGCGCAGTCCGAAGCTATGCGAAAGAAGAAACCACAACCCTCGCGGTCAATTCTAACTTTGTATCGTCAACGCCTCGTCGAGGAAAGCGTGGAGTTCCGCCGTATGCTTGCTCATGAGGCCCGCCGCCGTCGAAGCGCTTGCGGGGCGCCCCGCATATTTGGCGCGCCGGTGCTTGGCTTCGATATGATCGAGAACCCATTCGATATTGGGCTCGACGAACGTCCAAGCGCCCTGATTTTTGGGCTCTTCCTGACACCACACGACGTCGGCGTTCGGGAACCGGCTTAGCTCTTGAATAAGCGCCCGGGCGGGGAAGGGATAGAGTTGCTCGACGCGCATCAAATAGATGTCGCCGGTTCCGCGGCTTTCCCGTTCCTCGAAGAGATCGTAATAGACCTTCCCTGAGCAGAGAACGACCCGCTCGATCTTGTTATCGGGGACAAGCTTGACCTTCTCGCTCAAGCCATTTTGAGCATGATCCCAAAGAACGCGGTGGAAGGTTGCGTCCGGTCCAAAATCCTCGATGTTCGAGACCACGCGCTTATTCCGCAGAAGCGATTTCGGCGTCATCAGGATCAGCGGCTTGCGGAAACTGCGATGCAGCTGACGGCGCAGAATATGGAAGTAATTCGCGGGCGTCGTGCAGTTGGCGACCTGCCAATTGTCCTCGGCGGAGAGCTGCAAGAACCGTTCGAGCCGCGCCGATGAATGTTCCGGCCCCTGGCCCTCATATCCATGAGGAAGAAGCAGGACGAGACCCGACATGCGCAGCCATTTACGCTCGCCGCTCGCGAGGAATTGATCGATAACGACCTGCGCGCCATTTGCGAAATCGCCGAATTGCGCTTCCCAAAGGACAAGCGTGTTCGGCTCGGCGAGGGTATAACCATATTCGAATCCGAGAACCGCCTCTTCGGAAAGCATCGAATTGATGACTTCGAAACGCGCTTCCTTATTCGAGAGATGATTCAGCGGGATATATTGCTCTTCATTCGTCTGGTCGGTTAAGACCGAGTGACGCTGAGAGAACGTGCCGCGTTCGGAATCCTGGCCGGAGAGGCGTACCGGAAACCCTTCTTCGAGGACCGTTCCGAAGGCGAGCGCCTCGCCCATCGACCAGTCGATCCCGCGTCCATCGTCGATCGTCTTGCGGCGATTGGCGAGGAAGCGTTCGATGGTCTTGTGCGGCGTGAAGCCCTTCGGCACATCCGTCAGTTTCGCGCCTATCCGTTTCAGCGCGCTGAGATCGACGCCGGTGTCGCCGCGTCGCGGGCCTTCCTCGGCGATCGACATCCCGGACCAGCGTCCGTCGAGCCAATCCGCCTTATTCGGGCGGTAGCCCTCGGAAGCCTGAAACTCGTTTTCGAGCATGGACCAGAAGTCGCCGCGAAGTTTGTCGCCTTCGGCTTGCTTGACGACGCCCTCATCCGCCAAGCGCTTGGAGTAAACGTCGACGATGCTCGGCTGCTGACGGATCTTTTTATACATCAGCGGCTGCGTGAAGGACGGCTCGTCGCCCTCATTGTGACCGTGCCTGCGATAGCAGATCATGTCGATCACGACGGGCTTATGAAACCTTTGGCGGAATTCGATTGCGATGCGCGCAACGTGAACGACCGCTTCGGGATCGTCTCCATTCACGTGAAGGATCGGGGCTTCGATCATCCGCGCGACATCGGATGGATAAGGCGACGAGCGCGCAAAGCGCGGCGCTGTCGTAAATCCGATCTGATTGTTGACGATGAAATGGATCGAGCCGCCCGTGCGGTGGCCCTTAAGGCCGGAAAGGCCGAAGCATTCGGCGACAACGCCTTGACCGGCAAATGCCGCATCGCCGTGAAGCAAAAGCGGCAGCACTTCCGCGCGTTCCTTGTCGTGCCTATGATCCTGCTTCGCCCTGACCTTGCCAAGCACCACAGGGTCCACGATTTCGAGATGCGACGGATTTGCGGTCAAGGACAAATGGACGCGATTGCCGTCGAAATCGCGGTCGCCCGACACACCCAGATGATATTTCACGTCGCCGGAACCTTCGACATCTTCCGGGTTGGCCGAACCGCCTTTAAACTCGTGAAAGAGCGCGCGGAAGGGTTTGCCCATCACATTCGTGAGCATGTTCAGGCGGCCCCGGTGAGGCATGCCGAAAACGATTTCCTTGATGCCGAGCTGGCCGCCGCGTTTGATGATCTGCTCGATGGCCGGAACCATCGCCTCGGCGCCTTCGAGGCCGAAACGTTTGGTGCCTGTGTATTTTTTATCGAGAAATTTCTCGAAGCCTTCGGCCTGCACGAGCTTGAGCAGGATCGCTTTCTTGCCAAGTTCGCTGAACTCGACTTCCTTATTCGGGCCTTCGATCCGTTCCTGAATCCATTGCTTTTGCTCCGGCGACGAGATGTGCATGAACTCGTAACCGATCGTGCCGCAATAGGTCTTGCGCAGGATCTCGATGATCTCGCGAAGGCTTGCCGTCTGAAGGCCGAGAACGTTGTCGATATAGATTCGCCGGTCGAGATCTTCTGGACCGAAGCCATAAGCCGCCGGCTCAAGCTCCGGATGATGCTTCGGCGGCGTCAGTTTGAGTGGGTCCAGATTGGCGAGAAGATGGCCATTCACCCGGTAGGCTCTGATCAGCATGAGGGCGCGCACCGAGTCGCGCGTCGCCTTGAAGAGCTCTTCCCGGCTGATTTCGACGCCTTCGTCTTGGGCTTTCGCGCCGATCTTGCGCTTTATTTCCTTCTCTTCCGGGCCCCAATCGGCCGCGAGCGCGTTCAAAAGATCGCCGTCGACGGAAAGGTGGCCGTTCTTCGGCTTCCAGGACGGGCCATGCGTTTCCGCGAGAACGGATTCTTTCCGCTCCTTCAAATCCGTAAAAAATGCGCGCCAGTCCGCTGTGACCGCGCCCGGATTTTCCTGAAATCGTTCATATAAATCTTCGATATAGGCTGCGTTCGCGCCGTGCAAAAATGAAGTGCGTGCAAACGCTTCGTTTAAGTCTTCCCGTCTCACCGTAGTCACCTTCCAGGCCGGAAGCGGACCAATGCCGCAAATACCGATTCGCTTCGGCCTGAAAAGCGAATCAGCCGTTAATCAATTCGACAAGCGTACTGCCGAGAGCCGCGGGGGATGGCGAGACCGTAATACCTGCTAAGCGCATGGCTTCGATCTTGTCGCCCGCCGAACCTTTACCGCCCGCAATAATGGCGCCAGCGTGACCCATCCTCCGGCCAGGAGGCGCTGTCACACCGGCAATAAACCCTACGATCGGCTTCTTGCGCGACGATGACCGGTAGAACGCCGCCGCTTCTTCCTCGGCGCCGCCTCCTATTTCACCGATCAAAATGATCGATTTCGTCTCATCGTCCGCCAGCAGCATCTCCAGAACTTCGGTGTGCTCCATGCCTTTGACGGGGTCGCCGCCGATGCCGACACAGGTCGATTGCCCAAGGCCAACAGCCGTCGTCTGATGTACAGCTTCATAGGTAAGCGTGCCCGAACGAGACACAATACCGACCGATCCGCGCTTGTGGATGTGGCCGGGCATGATGCCGATCTTGCACTCGCCAGGCGTGATGACGCCTGGGCAATTCGGTCCGATAAGACGCGATTTGGAGCCCGAAAGCGCACGCTTGACTTTGACCATATCGAGCACCGGAATGCCCTCGGTGATTGTAATAATAAGCGGAATTTCCGCGTCGATCGCTTCAAGTATCGCATCCGCGGCGAATGGTGGTGGCACATAGATCACAGTCGCATTTGCGCCGGTCTTTTCCACAGCATCGTGAACCGTATCGAAGACCGGCAAACCGAGATGCGATGTGCCGCCCTTTCCGGGAGTCACGCCTCCGGCCATTTTCGTGCCATAGGCGATGGCCTGCTCGGTATGAAACGTCCCTTGCGCGCCGGTAATGCCTTGGCAGATCACTTTAGTGTTATGGTCGACAAGAATGGACATGCGAGACTCCTAGAGAGTGGCTTGCGCTTGATCGTGAAAGCCGGATGCGGGTTTGATATCGCGGAAGGGGTTGATCACTTTCACCGCGCCGTAGACCTGACCGTCGCCGAGATCTTCGCTATAGACGAGCGGCGCGCCGAGGGCCTCGGCTGCTGCAAGAATGGCCGCATCCCAGTAGGAAATCCGGAACCGGCGGGAGATTTCTATGCCGGCCTCCACGATTTCAGCGTCAACCGGCACGAGAGGCTGCTTTTTGAGCTCTTCGATCCACTCTTTCGCCGTTTGCGGGCTGAGCGGAGGCTTCATCTTCGCTGTCGTTACGGCGTAAAATTCCGCGAGCACCTGAGTCGAGAGACCGAACCTCTTATTGAGAATAAGCTCATTCGCCCGTTTCTTTTTCGGCATCTCCGCCGTCTTCGTGGAAGCCGCGTAGATCAGAATGTTCGTGTCGAGTAAACACTCTACGGTCATAGACTTCGTCCCGGTTCCACTTCCAGTCGCCCAAGCTCGCCTCGGACCGATTGCTCAGTTCGACAAGCCGCTTGCGCGCCCGCGCCGCCGCATCGTCCTTTGTGGTTGCCGCTATAGACTTCAGATAATCCCGGACGATGCCATTCACGGTTGTATTGTTTTCTGTCGCATATCTGCGGACTTCCGCCAACACCTCGTCGTCGACGGCGAGCGTTATATTTTTCATGGCCGGCCACCTAACACAGGATCGTCTACACAGCGATTTTCACACAGTGTATGTGCGACTGTGCGCTCCGTCAAGCGGCCTTCTTCACCTCGCCGACAATTTTCTCCGCCGCGTCGGCGAGATTGTCGGCCGGGATGACGGCAAGGCCCGACCCGCGCAAAATCTGCTTGCCTAGCTCGACATTCGTGCCTTCGAGCCGCACGACGAGCGGCACTGCGAGGTTCATTTCGCGGGCCGCCGCGACGATGCCTTCCGCGATGATATCGCAGCGCATGATGCCACCGAAGATGTTGACGAGAATCCCTTTAACGTTTGGATCCGAAAGGATGATCTTGAAAGCTTCGGTCACTTTTTCCTTGGAGGCGCCGCCGCCGACATCGAGAAAATTCGCGGGTTCGGAGCCATAAAGCTTGATGATGTCCATGGTCGCCATGGCAAGTCCGGCGCCGTTCACGAGGCAGCCGATACTGCCGTCTAGCTTCACGTAAGAGAGGTCGTAGCGCGACGCCAGCACCTCGGCTGGATCCTCTTCTTCGAGATCGCGCAGCGAAACCACATCTGGGTGCCGGTAGAGCGCGTTACCATCGAAATCGAGCTTGGCGTCGAGGCAAACGAGGCTGCCCTTTCCGGTCACGATCAATGGGTTGATCTCAAGCAGGCTCATATCCTTCTCGACGAACACCTTGTAGAGGCTTCCAACGAGCTTGACGCATTGCTTGACCTGATCGTCCTTCAACCCCAGGGCGAACGCGACCTCCCGTCCATGAAACTGCGAATAGCCGCTGACGGGGTCGATCGAGAGCGTCACGATCTTCTCTGGGGTATTGTGAGCGACGTCTTCGATGTCCATGCCGCCCTCGGTCGAGGCGATGATGGAGACGCGCGCCGTTCCGCGATCCACGACGAAGGAGAGGTAGAGCTCCCGCTCTATTGCTGCTCCCTCTTCTATGAGAAGGCGCTTCACGACCTTTCCTTGAGGGCCTGTCTGTATCGTTACGAGCGTGTTGCTCAGCATTTGATCCGCGAAAAGGCGCACGTCGTCGATCGATTTCGCGATGCGCACGCCGCCTTTTTCACCCGCTTCGGCTTCCTTGAAATGCCCTTTGCCGCGGCCGCCCGCATGAATTTGAGCTTTAACGACCCAGACGGGGCCGCCCAAATCCTTCGCGACGGACACAGCCTCTTCGGGCGTGAATGCCGCATGACCTCTTGGAACCGGAACGCCGAAGTCTCTTAGGATCGCTTTTGCTTGATATTCATGGACGTTCATTGCCGCGGTCTCGCTTGAAAAAATTGAGTTGAGAGCGCCTTAAGCGCCTTGATCGGAAGCAAACGCCGCCGCAAACGGGCGGCGCATGTTACGCCGCCGGATTTTGAAGGCCGGGCGCGATACGCACGCAAGCCTCGACGAGGTTCTGAACGGCTTCCACCGAGCGTTTGAAATCGATCCGCTCATGCGAGTTGAGTTCGATTTCGATCACCCGCTCCATGCCCTTCGCGCCGATCACGACCGGAACGCCGATATAGAGGCCCTTCACGCCATATTCGCCTGTAAGATAGGCGGCGCATGGCAGAACGCGCTTCTTGTCCTTGAGATAGGACTCGGCCATGGCGACTGCGGACGCCGCCGGGGCGTAGAAGGCGGATCCCGTCTTGAGCAGCTTCACGATTTCAGCGCCGCCGTCGCGTGTGCGCTGCACAATCTCGTTCAGCCGCTCATGTGTGATCCAGCGCATCTTGATGAGATCGGGAAGAGGGATGCCCGCCACCGTCGTATAGCGAATGAGAGGCACCATCGTATCGCCATGCCCGCCAAGCACGAAGGCGGTGACGTCCTCAACCGAAACGTCGAATTCCTGCGCAAGAAAATAGCGGAAGCGCGAACTGTCGAGCACGCCCGCCATGCCGACGACCTGATTTTTCGGGAGACCGGTCACTTTTTGGAGCGCCCAGACCATGGCGTCGAGCGGGTTCGTTATGCAGATGACGAAGGCGTCGGGCGCATATTTTTTGATGCCGGCTCCCACCTGCTCCATCACCTTCAAATTCGTTTCCAAAAGGTCGTCGCGGCTCATACCGGGCTTGCGCGGCACGCCCGCCGTAACGATGACGACATTCGCCCCGCGAATATCCGCGTAATCGCTAACCCCGCGAAGCGCGGCGTCGAAGCCATCGACCGGAGAGGACTCGGAGATATCGAGCGCCTTACCCTGCGGCATGCCTTCCATAATGTCGAAGAGCACCACATCGCCCAATTCCTTGAGCCCGATCAAATGAGCTAGCGTACCGCCGATCATGCCGGCGCCGATGAGGGCGATTTTCGCTCTTGCCATGATAGACTTCTCCTGAATTCCTCGACCGGTCGCGCCAACGGGCGGCTCATCGATATTTTATGAGTTGGTTACTCGCATTTTTGGTGCACTGCAAGATTATCGCCAAGTGGCGATGCCTGCAATTCTGCGTTGCGGCGCGAATGAAGATCCGGAAGAGATTGAAGCGACTATCTCGTAGCTTCGCCGTTTTGTTCGCGCCAAGCCTTAGCTTCCGTTTCGGCTTTAAAGCGTTCTGGCTTGCGCAATCCCATGACGAGAAAATCGAGTTTCAAGTCGGACTCGCCCGCTGACCGCGCCAGTATATGCCATTTGGCGGCTTCGATGCGGTTTGCCGTAACGCCGACGCCCGCGGAATAGGCTCGGGCCAAGCGATTTTGTGCAACTGCGTTGCCGCGCTCAGCCGCGACGCGAAGGAGTGCGACAGCGGCCACTTCGTTCTTCTGCACGCCTTTGCCGTTGGCGAGCATGATGGCGTATTCGAGTTGCGCATCGACGAGGCCGTTTTCCGCCGCCTTGCTGAGCCAATAGGCCGCCTTCGCCTCGTCATGCGGAACGTCCTGCCCCGCGCGATAAAGCGAAGCAAGATCGTATTGCGCCTGGGCGTGATCGCGCGACGCCGCTAATTCGAGGAGCGACGCCGCCTTGGCGTAATCCTGCGGGCGCGCCCAACCCTCGATATAAACCTGCGCGAGGTTATAAATGGCAAGGAGGTGCCCTTGCTTCGCCGCCGCCTCGAAAAAGTCAGCCGCCTTAGCCTTATCTTTCTTGATCCCGCGCCCCTCGGCGAGCATGACTCCGAGCCTGAACTGGGAATGCATGTCGCCTGCGACCGCGCCTTTCGTAAACCAGTCCGCGGCTTTCGCGAAATCTGGCGGAACGCCCAACCCTTGTTCGTACATCTCGCCGAGGAGTGTGTTGGCCTGGGCTTCTCCCCGTCCGGCCGCTTCGCGCGCAAGCTTGAGCGCGGTCTCATATTGACCGGAGTCATAGGCGGCATAGGCAGGATCGGCGACGTAGCCCGCCAAGGGCTTTTCCTGCGTGGTCCAGCCGCCGCCCTTCGCAGGCGCCTTGGGCGGTTGCGTGGCGAAGGCCGCATTTAACGCGCAAAGGCAAATTAAAGCCGAAATCGATACGGCGCGGACGGTCCATCTCGGCCGGGTCATGGAACTCTCTCTCACTGCGATGACTTTAGACTTCGCTTTGCAATCCGAACTCTGTTGCGAAAGTAAGGCTTTCTCCGGCTGTCGCGCTCTCGTCCACGAAAAGAAAGTCTGGCCGTGACGTAATGAACAAGTCGGCAGGCAATGCGGGGCCGCGAAGAGCGAGCGCAACCGGTATCTGCGTGAGTTCATCCCACCATGCACAGAGGTCCGCCGCAGCCTCCAACGACTTCTCGTCGAATGCACGAAAGACGATGAAGTCCGCGCCTAATTCCGCCTTCTCCATCGCATCGTGGCGGTTTAAATAGGAAGCTGCCCCGATGAGCGCGCCGCTGCCGAGTATATCGCGCGCTTTTGCGGCTTCCATTTGGTCCGCGTCGAGATAAACCCCGTCCGCCCGGAGGTCCTTGGCCGCAACGGCATCCCGGTGCAAAAGAACGGCGAGGTCAACAGGCTTTGCGGCCTCGATGACCCCGGGAGCACGATCGAAAGGAGGGTAGAGAACGAGCGCAGCCGGCCGGAAACGGGCAATAAGCCGCGCCAGATTCTCTCCCCACTCCCGCTGCAGGGCGGGCGGAACACCGCAAATTAAGGCGCAGGGCTTCGTGCTCACGGCCTAGATCAGCTTGCCCAAAGCGACGGCGACATCCGACATGCGGCAGGAGAAGCCCCACTCATTATCGTACCAGGACAGAACGCGGACGAGACGCCCATCGACAATCTGTGTCTGCGTCAGATCGAAATTGGACGAATAGGAACTATGATTGAAGTCGATCGACACGAGTTCGTCCCTGACGACGGAAAGTACGCCTTTCAACCGTTGCTCCGATGCGCGCTCCATCGCGTGATTGATGTCGCTTACGCTCGTCTCGCGTGTGGGGATGAAGCAGAGATCGATCAGCGAGACGTTCGGCGTCGGAACGCGAATGGCCGTCCCGTCCAATTTTCCGGCGAGTTCCGGCAAGACGAGGCCCACGGCCTTCGCGGCGCCTGTCGTGGTCGGGATCATCGACAGCGCGGCGGCGCGCGCCCGGCGCAAGTCCGAGTGCGGCAAATCGAGGATGCGCTGATCGTTGGTGTAAGAATGGATCGTCGTCATATAGCCCTGCGAGATGCCGCAAAGATCGTTGATGACCTTGGCGACCGGCGCAAGGCAGTTCGTCGTGCAGGAGGCGTTCGATACGACCTCATGCTTGCGTTCGAGCTTGTCATGATTGACGCCGTATACGACCGTGAGGTCGGCTCCCTTCGATGGCGCGGAAACGAGCACCTTCTTGGCCCCGGCCTTGAGATGTGAGGCCGCCTTTTCGCGGTCGGAAAAGACGCCGGTGCATTCCATGACGACATCGATATCGAGATCGCGCCATGGCAGCTTCGACGGATCGCGCTCCGAGAGAACCTGGATCGGTCCATAGCCGATGTCGAACCCGTTCTCGCCCACTTTCACTTCGCCGCGAAAAGGGCCGTGAACGGAGTCGTATTTAAAAAGATGAACGTTCGTCGC
>Ga0209069_10001262_pt1 | contig 12768 bp, 10 predicted proteins | sample Str013_2_FD_187202 | JGI IMG/M metagenome (GOLD analysis project Ga0209069, IMG submission 187202) | Freshwater sediment microbial communities in response to fracking from Pennsylvania, USA - Straight Creek_MetaG_SC_2013 (SPAdes) (version 2) | ecosystem: Environmental > Aquatic > Freshwater >...
CGCCAACATGGCGCTGTTCCTCGTCGCCGATGAGTCCAGTTACTGCACCGGTCAGGCGATGAACGTCAGCGGGGGAATGGTGATGCATTGACCACGACACAGCAACCGCGGGTGACCACGATGGCGCCACTTGCGTTCGAGCACATCTCGATGACGTTCCCTGACGGCACGCGTGCCCTCAACGACGTCACGTTCTCGGTCGGTGCCGGTGAGTTCGTGACCGTCGTCGGCCCGTCCGGGTGCGGCAAGTCGACGCTCCTGCGCATCGCCTCTGGCCTGACGACGGCGACGGAGGGCACCGTCGCGATCGATCGCGACAGCCTCGGCTACGTCTTCCAAGATGCAACCCTCTTGCCATGGCGCACCGTGCAGAGCAACGTCGAGTTGCTTGCCGAGCTCCATGGCGTGACCCGTGGCGAGCGCAAGCACCTCGCCGACGAGGCCATCGATCTCGTCGGGCTGCGTGGCTTCGAGAAGCACTACCCGAAGTCGCTGTCGGGCGGCATGAAGATGCGCGCCTCCCTCGCCCGCGCCCTAACGCTGAAGCCGGGCGTGTTCCTCTTCGACGAGCCTTTCGGCGCGCTCGACGAGATCACGCGCGAGCGCCTCAACGACGAACTGCAGCGGCTGTTCGTGCACGAGGGCTTCGCCGGGCTGTTCATCACCCACTCGATCTACGAGGCGGTGTTCCTGTCGACGCGCGTCCTGGTGATGTCCGCCCGCCCCGGTCGGATCGTCGAGAGCTTCGAGGTTCCGTTTTCTCACCCGCGCGTCCCCGAGCTTCGGTTCGAGCCCGAGTTCGCCGAGCTGTCTGGCGCCGTGTCGGCCGCCCTCCGGGGAGCGCACGCATGAGCGCCCACGGCATCGCCGATGCGTCGGTCTCGCCGACGGGTGCCGCGGCTAGCGAGGCCAACGAGCTCGAAGCCCAACCGGTCGCACCATCGCTCCCGAAGCTCGCCTTCGGTGCTCGGCTACGCCGGCTCCTTCCACCGTTCGTCGTGTTCTGCTTGTTCATCGCGTTCTGGTACGCGTTCCGCTACTACGCGCTCGCCCCTAGGCGCCGGTTCCTCGTGCCGGCGCCGCACAGCGTGGTGTCAGTGGCGTACGGCAACGCCACGAACCGCGGCTACCTGCTCGACGCGCTCTGGCTCAGCTCGCGCGTCGCCCTCATCGGCCTCGCCATCGCGATCCTGATCGGCACGGTGCTCGCGGTTCTGATGAGCCAGGCCCGCTGGGTCGAGGCGTCGACGTACCCGTACGCCGTCGCGCTGCAAACGGTGCCGATCCTCGCCCTGACGCCACTGATCGGCTTCTGGTTCGGGTTCAACTTCAAGGCCCGCGTCATCGTCTGCGTGATCATCGCCTTGTTCCCGATCATTGCCAACACGCTCTTCGGCCTGAAGTCTGTGGACCGGGGCCACCACGACCTGTTCACGTTGCACGGCGCGAGCCGATGGACGCGCCTGTTCAAGCTCCAGTTCCCGGCTGCGCTCCCCGCCATCTTCACGGGCCTGCGCATCTCCGCCGGCTTGTCGGTGATCGGCGCGATCGTCGGTGACTTCTTCTTCCGCCAAGGCCAGGCCGGCCTCGGCGTCCTCATCTCGAACTACCAGCTTCGCCTCCAGTCCGAGCAGATGTACGGAGCGATGATCCTCGCCATGCTCCTCGGCCTCGTCGTGTTCTGGGTGTTCGGCCTCATCAGCAGCCGGGTCGTCGGGTCATGGCACGACTCGACCAACGGCAGCTGACGCCCTGCCGCAACGCAACACCTTCCCAGCACCCAAACCCAACCACACATCAAGGAGAACCGAATGGCCAAGGCCATGAAGCTGTCGGCGCTAGCGCTCCCGCTCGCCGGCCTGTTGCTCGTCGCGTGCGGCAGCAGCAGCAAGAACGGCACGGCCGCGACGACCAAGGCGTCGAGCGGCTCTACTGCAGCGGCCGGTACCACGGCAGGCGCGGCCACCACGCAGGCGGCCACCGCGACGACTGCGGCGGCCGCCGCCACGACCGCGGCGGCGTCTGCGACGGGCGGAAAGGACTCGCTGAAAGGCGTGTGCCCCGACACCGTCACGGTCCAGACGGACTGGAACCCAGAGGCCGAGCACGGCCACCTGTACCAGATGATCGGCCCCGGCTACACGGTCAACGCCGACAAGAAGTCCGTCGTCGGCTCGCTCGTCGACTCGAAGGGCAACGACACCGGCGTCAAGCTCGAGGTTCGCTCCGGTGGTCCGGCCATCGGCTTCCAAACGGTGAGCGCGCAGATGTACCTCGACGACAAGATCACGCTCGGCTACATCTACACCGACGAGGGTGTGCAGTTCTCCAAGTCGCAGCCGACCATCGCGGTGTTCGCACCGTTCGAGAAGAACCCACAGATGATCATGTGGGACCCGGCTACGTACCCCGACGTCAACACGATCGCTGACCTCGGCAAGAAGAACGCCACCATCCAGTACTTCGGGGGCGGTGCGTACATGGAGGACTACCTCATCCCCACCGGCGTGCTGAAGAAGGAGCAGACCGACGGCAGCTACGACGGCACACCGGCGAAGTTCGTCGCCTCGGGCGGCAAGCTCGCTCAGCAGGGGTTCGCGTCGGCCGAGCCGTACATCTACAAGAACGAGGTCAAGCAATGGGGCAAGGACGTCAAGTTCCAGCTCATCCATGACACCGGCTACCCGATCTACTCGCAAGCGATCTCGGTCCGCGCCGCGGACAAGGACAAGCTGGCGCCGTGCCTCAAGAAGCTCGTGCCGATCATGCAGCAGGCCACTGTCAACTACATCAAAGATCCCGCCAACACGAACAAGCTCATCTTGGAGCTCGTCACGAAGTTCAACAACGGCTGGGTCTACAGCCAAGGTGTCGCCGACTACTCGGTGAAGACGATGAAGGACCTCGGTCTCGTCGCCAACGGCCCCGACAAGACCCTCGGCAACATGGAGGAGTCGCGCGTCCAGAAGATCATCGACATCGTCGGCCCCGCAGTGAACAGCTCCGGCAAGCCGATCAAGGACGGCCTCAAGCCGGCCGACATGATCACGAACGAGTTCATCGACTCCTCGATCGGGCTCTGACGATCACGTCGCACTGACCGGGCCGGGCACGCGCTGGCGTGCCCGGCCCTGATACGGGGTCGCTGGAGTCACCGGACGCACGTCGCCGCGATCCATCGCCGCGTGCACCGCGCTGGCGAACTGAGCAAGGCTGAAAGGCTTGGGCAGGAAGCTGCTTCTCGGCTGGAGGCGTAGGACACGATCACGTTGGTCGTCGTCCATGTAGCCCGAGACGAAGAGCACGGGCAGCCCAGCACGGCGCTGCGTGAGACATGCGGCGAGATCCGGACCGCTCATCCCGGGCATGACGACGTCAGTGACGAGCAAGTCGATCACCGCCACGTTGTCGGCCGCTATCAACGCTTCGCCCGCCGACGCGGCGACGACGACGTCGTACCCCTCCCGTGTGAGGGCCTTGCTCATCACGAGTTGCACCTCGTCGTCGTGCTCGACGACCAGGACCACGCCAGAGCCGGGCACGAGCGAGTCGAAGCGTTCCGGATCGGCATCGCGGTCGCTCGGTTGATCGGCGCTGGTCGGCAACGCGATGCGAAACGTGGTGCCGCGGCCGACGGCGCTGTCGACGGTGATCTCGCCGCCGGCTCGCACCACGATGCCGTACACCGTCGCCAGGCCGAGCCCGGTCCCGGATTGGTCGGCCCGTGTCGTGAAGAACGGCTCGAAGCAACGCTCCAACGTCACCTGGTCCATGCCGACGCCGGTGTCGGACGCGCTGATCACCGAAGTCGCACCGTCGTCGCTCGGTGTCACCATGATCGACAACTCCCCACCGTCGCGCATCGCGTCGCAGCTGTTGACGACGAGGTTCAAGATGAGCTGCTCGAGTTGGCTGAGATCGATGCGGACGTGGCCGGCACGTGGATGCACGAAGCTCGAGAAGCGGACGTTGTCAGGGATCAGACGGCGGAGCACCGGTTCGAAGTCCGCTAACGCGATGCCGAGGTCGAGCACCGTCTCCTTGCCGACGCGGCGCCGGCTGATGGTCAAGAGCTGCTCGGTGAAGCTGGCGCCGCGCTGCGCCGCACCGCGAATCGCGCCTAGATCGGGCTGCAGCTCATGGTCGTCTGGTAGATCCCTTGCCATCATCTCGGAGTGTCCGACGATGATCGTGAGCAAGTTGTTGAAGTCGTGCGCGACACCACCGGCCAACCGGCCGAGCGCCTCCATGCGGTGTTTGGCCTGGACCGCTCGTTCGAGCTGGTTGCGCTCGGTGATGTCGTTGAGCATGCACAGCAGGTGCTCGCCATCGTCGCCGATCAGCGCCGCGGCGACGGCGAGATCGACGGTCGTGCCGTCCTCGCGTGCCAGCACCATGCGGTGGTCGATGACCGCTTCGCCCCTGGCGAGCTCGGCGACGAGCGAGCGAAGTTCGCGCAGTGCGGCGTCTGGCAAGCTCTGGGTCTGTTTGCCCTCCCAACGCAGGATCTCGACCGCGGCAGCGTTGGCGGCGACGACGGCCCCGCTTCGGTCGAGCTCCAAGATCGCCAGTGGCGAGGCGGCAACGATCGCTTTCGTCCGACGTTGGCTTGCTGCCGCCGCCTCGAACAGCAGGGCATGATCGATGGCCGCGCCGGTCAGCTGACCGACGAGTCGGAGCACGGTTTCGTCGTCTGCGGTCAGCTCCTGGCCAGGCGCGCCGATGGCACTGAGCGCAGCCCAAGCGCGCCGCCCCGTCACCGTGATCGGTGCACCGAGGACAACCGTGCCATCGACGTTCGAACGAGACATGCGTTCGTACGCCCCTGCTGTCTCGGCCTCGCGTGCCAGCCGCTCACTGGTCGGCGCCTCGTCGGCCATCGTCGGCCACGTCGCAGTGACGCGCCGGCCGCCATCGGGCTGGAGCACGCCAGCGGCGGCGCGCACGCCGAGGATCCGCACGACCTCGCGCGCTGCGACGGCGAGGACGTCGGGTACGTCGAGCTCCGAGGTGAGCCGGGGCGCGGCTTCGACCGTGCGGGCCAGACGGCTCGCGGCCCGCTCGGCTGCGCTCGCCGCCGCCTCGCTCTCGCGGTAGAGCAGCACCCGTTCGATGGCCAGACCGCAGCGAACCGCCAACTCCTCGTAGGCCGCAACGTCAGACGGGCGCAGACCTCGGCGAGCCGCCGACGTCCCTACCGACAGCATCCCAATCGCCGCACCCCTCGCCAGTACGGGAGCGGCCATCCACGAGTCGAGCCAAAGACGGTCGGCAAGGACCTGGAGCGTGGGGTCAGGCTGCGGACCGGCCGGACGTTGATCGGTCCGACCGCCGGCAACGAAGACGGCCTGTTGCCGCTCGGTCATCGCCCGGTTCGCCATGGTGGACCCGGGAACGGTGGCGTCGGGACGGCGACCGATCGGCGTGAGGCCGGCGTCCGAGTGGAGGGCGAGGACCCGGCCGGGGCCGTGTTCGTCGAGGAACAAGTCGACAGCGACGTAGTCGACGTAGGTCGGGACCAGCTCGGCGGCGAGGGCCTCGAGCGCCGGCCGCCAATCGGAGATGGCGCGGGCGAGGACGCCGCTACCCGAAACGAGCATCGCCATCTGGCGGCGGGCATGCATCGCGCCGAGGCGAGATCGTTGCTCGGCGTCGTCGAGCCAGGCCTGGTTGATGTCACGTCCGGCGCACGCCGCGACGCGTCGCAGCCGCCGAGCCAACCTCGGACCGACGCCCCGATCGGCGGAGGTCGCCACGGCGACGGCGAGACGCGACGGCCGGTCGTCCGAGAGGTTGTGGATGACGACACGCGGGCGCGAGTGCCTTCCGTCGACACGCCAGTGCGTCTCGTCGAGCTCTGTCCCCTTGGCGAGCGGGCCCTCACCTTCGACGGTCACGACGCGCAACCACTCGCCGTCGTCGAACAAGATCGCCACCTGATCGGCCCCGGTGTGGAGGCGCAGTGCGGCCGCTTCCGCTACCAGTGGACGCCCGAGGACGGCGTCGCGGCCGTGGATGGCGTCGGCCCTACCGGCACCGATCTGACGGCCGAGTTGGCGGCGCCAGCGGTTCTGCGTCCGTTGCCGGGCCCCGACCATCGCCGCCAACAACGCCAGCGCGACGAGATCGGCGACGACGAAACCGGCGGCGCCGCTGCGGTGGTGCTGGAGAACGGCGATGCTGGTGGCACCGATGACCGCGCCGAGCACGCCCGTTGCACAGGCTGTCGCCACCGTCGTCCGGTCGCCGCGTTCGGCCACGTCAGCAGCGTAGTTACACGCACACGGCAGCGGTCGTGCCGGCGCCGATTCGGCCCACAACTCTTGCCCAATTCGGCTTCGATCCGGTGCGCACATCGCGACGCGGTTCCTACAGTCCTGCCGATGGCAGACATCGACACGACGGACCTAGAACCGATGTTGGAGACGGTGTGGCAGCTCGGCGGCAGCGACCTGTTGTTGACGGTTGGCTCCGCACCGCTGTGCCGCGTGAACGGCGAGCTGGAACCGCTCGACGGCTGGGGAGTGCTCGACTCGTCCGACACCGAACGGTTGATCCTCGGCTGCCTGACCGCGGTCGATCGACAACGGCTCCACGACGATCGGGAGCTCGACTTCTCGTTCTCGTGGCGAGCCCTCGCTCGGATGCGAGGGAACGTGTTCTACCAACGGCAGTGCGTCGCGTTGGCGTTGCGGTTGATCCCTTCGACGATCCCGACGCCACTCGATCTCGGGATCCCGGAAGCCGTCGTCAGCCTGACAAGTTTGCCGCAAGGGCTGCTGCTCGTGACGGGGCCGACCGGTTCGGGAAAGTCGACGACGCAGGCGGCACTGATCGATCACATCAACCGCTACCGCAAGTGCCACGTGGTCACCATCGAGGACCCGATCGAGTACGTCCACACGAACAAGCTCTCCGCCGTCAACCAGCGCGAGGTGGGTGACGACACCCATTCGTTCGAGCGCGCCCTGCGCTCGGCGCTGCGTGAGGATCCCGACGTCCTGCTGATCGGAGAGATGCGAGATCCGGACAGCATCCAGACTGCGCTGACCATCGCCGAGACCGGCCATCTCGTGTTTGCCACGCTGCACACGAACGACACCGCAACGGCGCTCGACCGCATCGTCGACGTGTTCCCGACGGACCGCCAAGCGCAGATCCGCGTCCAGCTTGCTGCCTCTCTTGTTGGGGTCGTGGCTCAACGTCTCGTCCCTGCATTGAGTGGCACGATGGTCGCCGCCTACGAGGTGATGATCGCGACGTCGGCCGTGCGCAACTTGATCCGCGACGGCAAGTCGGCACAGATCCGCAACGTGCTCCTCACGAACCAGCGAGAGGGCATGCAGACCTTGGAGATGGCCTTGAACGCGCTCGTCGCCGACGGCACCGTGACCTATGACGACGCCGTCTCGCGCAGCCTGCACCCGAAGGAGATCAAGATCCGCCTCGCCCCATTGCTCGCGCCGCCATCGTCGGGCGGCGACGGCGCCAACGCGGCGGCCGACGGCACGTTGCCCCGACCGGCACCGCACGCCGCTGTCGCGGCCGATGGTGGAGCCGGTCGGTTCGGCCGGGCCGTCGCCGGGGCGCGAGGTCGACGCTGATGTCGCGCCCAGTGTTGCACCGCGGCCCGACCTTGCCGTACCGGCCGATGGCCGGTGTCGTCCCCTGCCCAGGCGGCTGGCTCGTCGCCGGCGCCAAGCTCCAAGGGATCACGTTGTCGGTCGAGATCCCGCAGGTGATGCGGACGCTCGTCGAGGTCCTCGACTACCGGCCGTCGTTCGAGATCATCGCCCTCCACGCCCCGATCGGGCTGCTCGACGACGCTCATCCGGGCGGCCGCGCCTGCGATGCGGAGGCCAGACGCCTTCTCGGACCCCGCCGCGGTGCCGCCGTCGCCTCCGCTCCCTGGCGCAGGCTGCTCGAGGCCCCCGACGCCGAGATCCCCGTGCTGGCCGGCCTCAGCGCGCCGAGCCGGAAGCGACTGGCCCAGTACCGAGAGGTCGTGCGGGAGATGCAGCCGTACCGGCAACGGACGGTGTACGAGGTCCATCCCGAAGTCAGCTTCCACCAACTGAACAACGATGCCGCGCTCCGCTTTGGCAAGATGACGCAGCAGGGCCGCGCCGAGCGGCGGGCGATCCTCGAGGCGCGCTTCCCTGGTGTCGAACGGCTGCTCGATGTGCCGCTGCCTCGCATCGGAACGCACCACCTGCTCGACGTGGCGGCCTGCCTGTGGACGTGCCGGCGGATCGCCGCCCGGGCCGTCGTGCGGATGCCCACCGATCCGGAGTGGGACAGTGCCGGCCTGCGGATGGAGATCGTCCGCTGAGCCTGGCGCCCTAGACGACCGAGTCGCCTTCGCGACATTCCCATCACCGGCAGTCACCAGACGCCGGTCGCAGGACGCCGCGCTTGTCGCCGATCCAGATGACGGCTTGAATCGTCGTTGTCGTCGCCGATGGTTCACCCGAGCGGCAACGCCGGAGTGGAGGAACCGTGGATCTGGAGAAGCTGGCCGCAAGCGAGCTCGTCGATCGAGGTGCCGACGTCGGGCGGTCGCGTGAGACGGCCCGCCGGGCGCGCCTGTCCCGGCTCGGGCTCGGGCTCACGGCGATCCTCGCCTTCTTGTGGTTCCGGGTGCTCAGCCACGACCCGATCGGTCGGCCGCGCCTGACGCCGCGCGTCATCCAGTTCCTCCCGATCGCGGCGCTGATCGTTATGCTCGGCGGGGCGCTGCTGATCCCGATGATCGCCTCGGGGCGCTCGCCGCACGTGCTGTACCGGCCCGAAGAGATCGACGTCGGGCTCGACGACGTGGTCGGCGCACCCGTCGTCGTCGAGGAGATCGTCAAGAGCCTCAACCTGTTCCTCGCCCACAAGACGTTCCACGACCGGATGGGCGGCAACCCGCGCCGCGCCATCCTGTTCGAGGGTCCACCCGGCACGGGCAAGACGTACATGGCCAAGGCGATGGCTCGCGAGGCCGGCGTGCCGTTCCTGTTCGTCTCGTCCTCGGCGTTCCAGTCGATGTTCTACGGCCAGACGAACAAGCGCATCCGCTCGTACTTCAAGGCGTTGCGCAGCGCGGCGCGCCGCGAGGGTGGCGCCATCGGGTTCATCGAGGAGATCGACGCCATCGGCGCCTCCCGTTCCGGCGTTGGCGGATCGACGCAGCGCGAGGGCATCGCTGGAGTCGTCAACGAGTTGCTCATCCAGTTGCAGTCGTTCGACCAGCCGCCGCCGATGGTGCGCGCCCGCGGCTGGTTCGTCGAGCAGGCCAACCGGTTCCTGTCCCACGGCCACCGCCTGACCAAGCCACTCGCACCGCGGGCCCACTTCTTGTTGATCGGGGCGACCAACCGCGCCGCCGACCTGGACCCCGCCCTGCTCCGTCCCGGCCGCTTCGACCGCAGCATCTACTTCGACTTGCCGAGTCGGGCGGGGCGGCGCGAGCTGATCGACTACTACCTGGCCCGCAAGTCGCACGAGGTCGACCTCGACGACGCAACGCGACGCGACACGCTGGCGGCGATGACGTTCGGCTACTCGCCGGTGATGATCGAGCACCTGCTCGACGAGGCGCTGGTGTGGGCGTTACGGCGCGGCGCCGATCACCTCTCGTGGGACGATGTCCAGCGGGCGAAGATGACCGAAGAGATCGGGCTCGCCCAGCCGGTCGAGTACACCGAAGCCGAACGGCGCACGATCGCCACGCACGAGTCCGGTCACGCCACCGTGGCGTGGCTCGTCGGTGGCGGTCGCAAACTTGAAGTGCTGTCGATCATCAAGCGCAAGGACGCCCTCGGCCTGCTCGCCCACTCCGAGGACGAGGAGCGCTTCTTGAAGGCCCGCTCGGAGATGCACGCGCTGATCCAGATCGCGCTCGGAGGGATGGTCGCCGAGGAGCAGTTCTTCGGCGACACGACCTCGGGTGCTGTCAGCGACCTGAAGGTGGCAACGACGTATGCCGCGCTGATGGTCGGCTCGATGGGCATGGACGGGACGCTGTTCTCGTATGAGGCGATGGCCTCGCCGCACGCCAACATCGTCGCCAAGCTCGCCGCCAGCGACGGCGGTCAGGAACGGGTCGAGGCGCTGCTCGGTCGCGCCCGTGACGAGGTGCGAGAGATGCTCACACGCAACCGCCACATCATCGAGCACCTGCGCGACGCGCTGCTCGAGCGAGACGAGCTGATCGGCATCGAGATCCTCGACGTGATCGGTGCGGCGGCAGCGTCGGCACCCACTCCAACGCCAGAGCTCCCGATCGAGCCGTCGCCGACCTGACGGTTCACGGGCCCTTCAGGAGATCGCGTCACACGGGTTCGGCTGCGTGCTGGTTGCCGCCGGCGGGCCGGCAGGCGCCTGCGCGACCCAGACCGTCCCGGTCGCGTCGGTCGAGAGCAGGTAGTGAGCGGTGTTGCCGGGCACGCCTCGTAGGTACTGCGGGACGAGACCAGCGACGTTTGGCGCGAAGGCACCAGCGACGGTACGGCGGGCTTCCTGCGCGACCTCGACGGCGTGAGCGTCGCTACGGCAGGCGGAGCGGAGCGACTGCTGGGCCGGCGAGCTGAGAGCGAACACGACGATCGCCGCCAAGATGCCGATGACGACGACCATCACGAGCAGTTCTACAAGAGTGAAGCCGTGCTCGCTGTCGTGCGGCACTGACTTCGACGATCGCTTCATCGGACGCTTTCAGAGAAAGGGGGCGAGTGGACGAGGACAGGAAACGCGACGGGGTGGGGCGATGCACCCCACCCCGTCCAAGTCAGTCGGTCATCAGTTGACGGCGTAGCAGCCGTTCGGCACTGCCGCGCTCTGCGTGTCGTAGTCGACCGCGGGAGTGCCGGTGACCCAAGCCACAAAGACCTTTCCGGCGTTGTCGATCCCGATGCCGTACTTCTGCCCAGCTGCAAGCGTCGGAGTGGCAGGCGCACCCGTGAACGCCTGGGGCGCGCTCCGGAGGTACTTGTTGCCGGCCGGATCGCCGGCAATCAAACCCGCCATGGTCGCTGGGAAGGTCCCGTTTTGGGCACGCCACGCCTCGACGGCGACCTCGGTCGACTTGGAGTCGGCGTTGCAGGCCGCCTTCGCCGCGTTCGCCGTCTGGTTCGACAGGGCGAACACGACGATGGCGGCGAGGATGCCGAGCACGACGATGACGATCAGGAGCTCGATGAGGGTGAACCCCTCTTCGAGCTGTCCACGCTGCTTGAGTCGCTTGATCATTTCGATTGTCCTTTGTTTGTGTCTGATGGTTGGTTTGGGTTTGAGCCCGCCGAGCGCCCTCGAAGAGGAAGCGCTAGGTCTGCTTGGTGACCCGAGGTCGAGGTTGATCCTCGTCAGGTCGATGAGGACCGACGGCGCAAGCGCTGCCACCCGCAGCAGCGCTGCGCCGTTCGGTCCGCCGATCCACGCTCGCAACGATGCGGGAGCGACATCTCAGCCAGGACTACCGAAGATCAACTCCCGCCCAACTCGACAGCTCGGCGCGCCGGCGCTGGATCGCTCAACTGTCTCGCACCCGTTCTGTACGCTCGGCGTGCTTCCCCTCGATGACGAACGGACCGTTCCGAGGAGGAGGCTGTGCCTTGTCGCCTAACCTTGCGCAGGTGGACGTGCTCGTGCCGACGCACCCGATCTCGCTCGAGGAGTACCTCGCACTCGACCTGTCGGACCCCTGGGGCAACCCCCTGTCGACCGAGCTCGTCGCCGGGGTGGTCGTCGTGACGCCCCCTCCCGGTGGCCCCCATCAGGTCGCCGCTGGTGAGGTGTTGGTGGCGCTCCATGCTGCCTGCCCGCCCGGCCATCGAGTAATGCCGGGCACCGGCTGGGTCGTCGACGACTCGCCGCTGGCCACCTTCCGGGTCCCCGACATCCTGGTCGTATCCCAAGAGCAGGCCCGCGAGACGTGGCTCCGCACGCCTCCATTGCTCGCGTTGGAGGTCGTGTCACGGCACTCTTCGGTCGAACGCGACCTCGTCGCCAAGCGGCGCGAGTACGCTGTCGCCGGCTGCCCGCACTACTGGGTCCTGTTCCCGGACCGGCCCGAACTGATCCGGTTCCGGCTCGAAGCCGGCGCCTACGTCGAGGTCGGCCGCACCACAGGCCGCCGGCGCGTCCGCATCACCGAACCGTTCGCCGTGACGATCGATTTGGCACGAATCATCGTCTAAAAGACGACCTACGTCTGGTTGGTCACCCACGAATCGACTGTCACGGTGCGCGCTGTGTCCTCGGCGAACTCGACCACCGCCGTCGTCGTGATGTTCTTGGTGCCCGAGCCCTGGGCGACGGACACGATCGTCACGAACCGGTGACTAGAGGTCGTCTCGATGGACACCAACGGCCCTGGCGTCGCGCTGCTCGATTTCTGCGTTGCCAGGTTGTACGCGACCACCCCGCCCTGAAGGATGGAAACCGCGTCGTTCGTCTTGGCGATCGCTACAGACGATTCCGGCGTGTACACGAGCCCGTGGATCGCGACCTTCGGCTGCTGCCCGCCGCCCGCATCGAAGATGAGATTGGCATTCCTGACCGCTGCGGCCGACGCGACGTACAGGGAGCTGGGCAACACGGTTGTCGGCACGCTGCGCAACGAGATCCCCGCGGTTCCTTCCGGCCCGTTTGGCGAGCTTCCTGGCACCCGGCTGAACAGCTCGATCGCCGTGCCATTCGCGTTCTGGACGAACAGCGAGGACGTACCACCAAAGATCCACTCCACGCCAGTGCCGTCGACGGGGACGTTGGCCGGGACTTGCG
>Ga0209069_10001263_pt1 | contig 12758 bp, 11 predicted proteins | sample Str013_2_FD_187202 | JGI IMG/M metagenome (GOLD analysis project Ga0209069, IMG submission 187202) | Freshwater sediment microbial communities in response to fracking from Pennsylvania, USA - Straight Creek_MetaG_SC_2013 (SPAdes) (version 2) | ecosystem: Environmental > Aquatic > Freshwater >...
TCGCCGGATTTTCGCTCCCTTTGGTTGAGACACGCGGCCGCACCTGGAGGCACGTCGCCGAATGCGTCGTTGCGCTGACCCACATCGACGCTGGCGTGGCCGCTTTGAGTGACGAAATGCTGGAACATTGGAACGCGGGCATCACCGAGGTCAAACCGATACCGGGGGCCCCGGAAGCGTTGCAGACAGCCGCGGCCCGTCAATTGCGGCTTGCCGTCGTGTCCTCGAGTCCTCGCGCGGTGATCGATCGGATCTTGGATAAGCTTGGGGTTGCACATCTCGTCGGGCCGGAAGCGCGAATCGGCGGGGACGATGTGCGCAACGGCAAGCCGGACCCGGAAGGGTTCTTGATGGCGGCACGAGTGCTGTGCGTGGAGCCGGGGGATGCGCTCGTGTTCGAGGATAGCCGCGCTGGTCTGCTCGCGGCGCGGGCGGCGGGCATGCGTTCGATCTTTGTCACGTGCTGCGCCGGAAACATCGAGGAAAACGCCCCGCTCGCAACGGCGATGACCACTCACTACCGCGCCTTGCCGCCCGCGTTTTGGGATCAATTGGTCTTCGCAAGCGGCGATTTCGCCGCCAAGTCCTACGCGTGAACGGCGAACAACATGCGCTGCTGCGCCGATATCGGGCGCAGGTTTTCACCGCAACCTGGGTTTCCTATTTTGGTTTTTATCTGGTCCGCAAGACCTACGCGGTATTGAAGCGGCCGTTGAAGGATCAGCTGGGTCTCGACGATGTGCATGTCGCCTACCCGTGGACGGTCTACCTGATTACATACATGCTGGGCCAGTTTGTTGCGGCATGGCTGGGCAGACATGTCCAAAGCAGACGGGTGCTGCTTTACGGGATGCTCATCGCGGCGTGCTGCAACGTCGCACTGGGATGGCTCGTCGATTCGCATCTCGCGCGCGCCTACGTTTGGATGTGCGTGACGATGGGCATTCACGGCTTCGCGCAAGCCACGGGGTGGCCGCACAACGTCGCCCTGTTCGCGAATTGGACGCGGCGTTCCGAACGGGGCACCCTGTTCGGCATCTGGGGTACCTGCTACCAGCTCGGCGCGCTGGCCGGAAAAGGGCTTGCCGCATTCTTGCTCGGGTGGCTCGGCATGGCATGGTCCTATTTCGGATCGAGCATCGCGCTCCTTGCGCTGACCGGTCTCTTCGCGTGGTGGGCGCGTGAGCGGCCGGAATCGGTCGGACTTACGCTTGCGGACGAGGCTGAACCCGACGCGGTGGTGGATTCGAACGGCAAGTCCGCGCCGAAGCCGCTGCCGGCGGGTTGGATCGGCTTGATCGTCGCGATGGGTCTGATTTACTTCGGTATGAAATTCCTTCGCTACGCGCTCGACAGCTGGTCGGCGCTGATCCTCAGCGAACAATTCCATATGACGGCGACGCGCGCGGGTTATCTGTCTGCGGCATTCGACTTGATCGGATTCATGGGAGTGATCACCGGCGGGATCTGGTCGGACCGGATTTCCGGTGCGCTGCGGACGCCCGTGATTTTTTGGATGATCCTCGGCTGTCTTGCTTCGACGATCCTGATGTGGCTCGTCGGGCTGTCGTCGGTCACGCTTTATGTCGTGCTGCTCGGCGTCATCGGTTTCACCGCAATGGGACCGGACTCGCTGATCTCGGGCGCCTGTGCGATGGATGCGGGAAGCCGCCGCCAGGCCGCTCTTGCAGCGGGCATCATCAACGGGCTCGGCTCGGCCGGCCCTATCGTTCAGGAACCGGTGATCGGTTGGTTGAAGCAAACAGCGGGCGTCGATGCGGTATTCCTGCTTCTGGTCGGCGTGGTGTTTCTGACCACGGCCGGCTCCGGACTGTTGTGGCGCTTTGAGCGCGGTCGCCTGTAGCGATGCGCTGACAGCCTGTTCACCGCTGTCGAAAATGCCAGTACCCGTGGCTGCAAAATGCGGTGAACATCAGCACAGGACAATCGGGGGCGGGGGAATGGCTATGGCCGAGATTGACGTTGTCGTATTGGGAACCGGCGCCGCGGCGCTGGCGGCGGCGGTGACCGCCCATGAGCATGGCGCGCGCGTCGCCGCGTTCGAAAAAGCTGAATTGATCGGGGGTACGAGCGCCTGGTCGGGCGGACAGGTTTGGATTCCAAACAACCGGCAGATGAAGGAGATGGGCAAGTCGGATAGCGCAACCGAGGCCGTCACGTATCTCATGTCGATGTCCAATGGCCTGATCGAGCGCCACATGGCGGAGATCTTCTGCGAGACCGGGCCGGAGATGGTCGCATTTTTTGAAAAGCGCACTCCCGTGCAGTTTGTCTGCGTGCCGGACTTCCCCGACTATCACCCCGAACAGCCGGGCGGCAAACCGGGCGGCGGCCGCACACTCGAATGCCCCTTGTATCCGTTTGGCGAGCTGGGTTCGTGGCGGGAGCGCGTCACGACTTCACCTTACTGGCCGAACCACCATATACGGGTCGGCGAAACGACCCTCTGTCAGGCGATTCCACAGCCGATCACGGCCGAGGAAATGAATCGCCGGATTGCGCACGATGAGCGTGGCATGGGTCAGGCACTGATCGGCCGATTGCTTCGCGCTTGCCTGGATCGGGGCATCGAACCGCGCACGAGCTGCCGGGCGACCGAGCTGGTCATCGAAGGCGGCAAGGTGGCCGGCGTCAAGATCGAAGGTCCGGAAGGGCCGTTCACCGTGCGTGCGCCCAACGTGATTCTGGGAACCGGCGGTTTCGACTGGGACAAGAACCTGACGACGGCCTTCCTGCGCGGGCCCTTGGAGCGCAGCGTCGCCGTACCGTCGAATACGGGTGATGGACTCAAAATGGCGATGCGAGCCGGAGCGATGCTGGGCAACATGCGCGAAGCTTGGTGGATGCCGATCGTCGATGCGCCGGTCAACAAGGCCGGACAGATCTTGTTCACCGGCGAACGCACGTTGCCCGGTTCGATCATGGTCAACAAGGCCGGCAAGCGCTTCACCAATGAGGCAGCGAATTACAACGCCTTCGGCGCCGCTTTTCACGAGCAGGACACCAATTCGTGCTCCTATGTGAACTTGCCGTGCTGGGTGATTTTCAACCAGGAATTTTATGAGAAATACGGTTTCGCCGACGGCCTCGGCGGCGAACCGCGTCAGCACAAGCGCCCGCCGCAATGGATCATCGGGGCCGATTCGCTGCGCGCGCTTGCCGAACGGCTCGGAATCGTGCCCGATGCTTTGGAGTCGACCGTCGAACGCTGGAACGGCAATGTCGCGGCGGGACACGATCCTGACTTCAAACGCGGCGACAGCTGGTATGACCGGTGGTGGGGCGACCCCAATTGCAAAGGCAAGAAGGAAGCGACGCTGGGCATGATTGGTGCCGGCCCTTATTACGCGGTCGAGGTCAAAAGCGGCTCGATCGGCACGAAGGGCGGCCCGAAGACCGATGCTGATGCCCGAGTGCTGAATGTCGATATGCAGCCGATCGAGGGCCTATATGCAGTCGGAAATGTGATGGCCTCGGTCATGGGTATGACCTACGGCGGCGGCGGTGGAACGCTGGGGCCCGGCATGGTGTTCGGGTACCGGGCCGGCATTCAAGCAAGTCGCCGGCGTTCTCCTTAACGGGGCGAACTTGGGCACAATGGATTTGCGCCCGGGTGAATGATGAATGAATCGGCCCGCGGATGGACGATGCTGGCGGCAGTGGTTTTCCTGCTGAGTGCGTGCGGTGAGCGCCCGCCCGCAGAACATGATTCAGTCTTGAATCTCTTCATCTGGTCCGACTACCTTGCGCCGGATACGCTGAGATCATTTGAAGAAGCGACCGGCATCAAGACCCGTGTGCTCTATTTTGATACGAATGAAACGCTGGAAACGCAGTTGTTGGCGGGAAGCAGCGGATTTGATGTCGTGCTGCCGTCGGCTCCATATTTTGAGCGGCAAATCACTGCCGGCGCATATCAAACGCTAGACAAGCGGAAGCTGCCGAACCTCGGAAATCTGGATCCTGGTCTCATGTCCCTGGTCGCGCGTTACGATCCTGGGAACATGCATGGAATCATTTATCTTTGGGGAACGGAGGGTTTGGGATACAACGAGGCGCGCATCAAAAGACTTGTGCCGGATGTCGCGATCGACAGTTGGGGATTGATATTCGATCCAAAAATTGCCGCCAAACTCGCACCATGCGGCATTCATGTGCTCGACAATCCCGCCGGAGTCACCCGAATCGTTCTGAGATATCTCGGACGGGACCCGAATGCGCCGTCGTCGTCGGACCTCAGCGATGCCGAACGCACCCTTCTTGCAATTCGTCCCTTCATTCACAGCATCGACTCCTCTCCCTATATCGGCGCCCTGGCGAATGGCGACATCTGTGTTGCGTTGTCCTACAACGGCGATGTCGCCCAGGCCAGAGATCGTGCGCGGGTCAGCAAGAATGGGATCGACGTCAAATTCGTCGTGCCAAAAGAAGGCGGAATCATCTGGTTCGACATCGTTGCCATTCCGAAGGCGGCGCCCAACCCGGCAAGCGCGTATGCATTCCTCGAGCATGTGCTGAAGCCGAGAGTGATGGCTGGAATATCGAATTCCGTCAGGTACGCGAACGCGAACGCTGCCGCGGCACCGTTCATGTCGGATGCGATACTGCACGATCCGGTCATCTATCCGACTCCCGAAGAGCGCGAGCGCTTGTTCATACAATTGGCCGATCCCGGCGACCGCGCGCGGATGCTCACCCGGATCTGGCAGCGATTCAAGACGGGCCAGTAGCGCGCACGCCGGTTGGATTGCTAACGAACGTGCGTCGCGATCAACTTTGCCAGGTCGCCGAGTTCGGCGTCATCGGCTTCTTTTGCCCGATGAAATCCAAGTTCGACGCCCGCCCACCGCGGCACCACATGAATATGAATGTGGAATACGGTTTGACCCGCGGCGGTCCCGTTCATTTGCAAGATTTGAACGCCGTCCGGCTTCAGAGCCTCGTTGACGGCCCGCGCCAATCTTTGAGCCATCGAGAAAAGTCCCGCCAAATTGTCGGAATCGATCTCCAGGATGTTGCGGGCGTCACTGAGTTTGGGAATGACGAGCAAATGTCCGCGTGATTGCGGAAACCTGTCCATGAACGCCAGAAATTTCCGATCCTCATGGACGCGGTGACAGGGTAGCTCGCCGCGGATGATCAAGGCGAAGACGTTGTTCCGATCGTAGCCGCCGGTCAGGGACATACCATTACCTCCATTGTCCGGTCTGATGCGCTGATTCAGTCATTTCGACCTTCTCCGGTGAGACCGGTCACCATGTCGGTGCTGTCGATCTAGATCACGCCGCGCCGCTTTTGATCGAGTTCGATGGACTCGAACAATGCCCGGAAATTGCCCTCTCCGAACCCTTGGTTGCCCTTGCGCTGAATGATTTCGTAAAAGATCGGGCCTATCACGTTCTTCGTGAAGATCTGTAGCAAGATTCCCGATTCGATGCTGCCATCGATCAGAATCCCGCGGCGTTGCAATTCCCCGATGTCCTCCCCGTGGCCGGGGATTCGTTCGCCCACATTTTCGTAGTAAGTTCCGGGCGTATCCTGAAACTCAATTCCGTTCGCCCGCAAAGCATCGACAGATTTATAGATGTTCTCCGAGGCCAGCGCGATATGTTGGATCCCTTCGCCCTGATATTCGCGCAGGTATTCCTCGATCTGGCTTTTGTCATCCTGGCTTTCGTTGATTGGAATGCGAATCTTCCCGCAGGGCGAGGTGAGGGCGCGTGAAAGAAGACCGGTTTGCTTGCCTTCAATTTCAAAATAGCGGATTTCCCGAAAATTGAACAGGCGCTCGTAATATTCTGCCCAGCGGTTCATGTTGCCGCGATGCACATTGTGGGTCAGATGATCGATGCAGGTCAGGCCGGCTTTCAAGGCGGGTGATGCGTGCTTGACCGGGTCGTGTACGGCGGCGACGAAATCCACGTCATAGATCGAACGATCCCCGTAACGGTCGACGAGGTAAATGAGGCTGCCGCCGATTCCCCGGATCGACGGAATATTCAGTTCCATCGGCCCGGCGGTCGTTGGGCCGGCTTCGGCGCCCAGATCAAGCGCTCTTTGATAGGCGGCGGCCGCATCGCCGACACGAAAGGCCATTGCGCAGGCCGATGGACCATGCATTCGGGCAAATTTTTGCGCAAAGCTGTCCGGCTCGGCGTTGATGATGAAATTGACGTCGCCTTGATTGTGCAGAGTGACGTTCTTGCGCCGGTGGCGCGCCACGATGGGAAGGCCCATGCGTTCGAATAGATTTCGCAACAACTCGGGGTCAGGAGCGGCATATTCGACGAATTCAAATCCGTCCGTTTGCATCGGGTTCGACAGGCTCATGCGCATTTGTCCTCAATTGCCGGCAGGATTTGTCCACTGACCTCACCAAACCCGATCCGTGCGCGTCCGGGCTTCTCGCACCACGCCCGAAAGCTGACAGTGTCGCCGTCGTCGAGAAACGTTCTGGTTTCCGCATCACTGATGAGTACGGGATGTTTCCCTCCGCCGCTGAGTTCCAGCAGCGAGCCAGCTTCCTCTGGGGTGGGTCCGGATTGGGTGCCGGAGCCCAGCAAGTCTCCGGACTGCAAGTTGCAGCCGTTCACCGTGTGGTGGGCGATCAATTGGGCCAGGGTCCAATACGAGTGCCGGAAACTGGAGGAGGACAATCGATGCGGCGCCAGCCCGCGCTTGCGCATCGAGGCGGATTGGATGTAGGCCTCCAGTCGAATATCAATGGAGCCGGCATCCCGGTTCCCACTGCCGTTCAGATAGTCCAGCGGTTCGGGACAGCCGTCGCTTCGGCTGAACGGAACTCGGAACGGGGCAAGCGCCTCGAGCGTGATGATCCAGGGTGATATCGATGTCGCAAAATTCTTCGCAAGGAACGGCCCCAAAGGCTGATATTCCCAGGCCTGCAAATCGCGCGCCGACCAGTCATTGAGCAGGCACACGCCAAAAACATGGGCCTCGGCCTGTTGGATGGGAATGGGCTCTCCCAGCGCGTTGCCGGGTCCAACGAAGAATCCCAGTTCCAACTCATAATCCAGCCGCTGGCTGGGCCCGACGACAGGCTTGGATTCGCCCGGCGGCAGCCGCTGGCCGCGGGGACGATGAAACGCCTGACCGGAGACGACAATGGAGGAGGCGCGGCCGTGATAGCCGATCGGCACCCATTTGTAATTAGGGGTGAGGGGATTGTCGGGTCTAAACAGCCGGCCTACGGTTGTCGCGTGGTGGATCGACGCATAAAAATCCGTGTAGTCGCCAATCCGCGCCGGCAGCGAATACTGGACCGATGATTGTCGGACCAGGCAGCCTTGCAGCGCGGATTGCAGCGGCGATCCTTCTCGCAGGCCGTCGAATAATGCGAGGCGCAAGGCGCTGTTGAACCGGGGACCGAGTTGCATGAGCGAATTCAATTCGGGTGCGCAAGCGGCCGCGAGCGCCGTCGCCGCATCGGCTTTGAACACGCCGGTCGCGGCGGCCGCCGCCAGGTCCAGTACGTCATCGCCGATCGCAACGCCGCCTCGATACGTCTCGCCGGAGTCGCGCCGGAATACGGCAAACGGCAAATTCTGGATCGGAAAATCGCAATCCCTTTCATTGGCCGGGCGCACCCAGCTGCGGCCGCCGGGTTCATGCGTCTCGTTCAATTGAGCAGGATGCGTCATGGCCGGGCAGGGTTGAAGCGTTTCTTGAGCGAGTGCCAATGATCCATGTAATCCAGCTGCAACGCCGGAGTTCCGCCGAGCGCGGCGCGGCTCGGTTTGATGACCATGCGGCTTTCGAACATGAAGGCCATCGTTTCGGTGAGTTTCTGCGGCATGCTCGTATCCGCCGCCGTCGCCTTATCAAAGGACGCGTTGTCAGGTCCATGGCCGCTCATGCAATTGTGGAGCGATGCGCCGCCGGGAACAAACCCCACGCTCTTCGCATCATAGGCGCCATGGATCAGGCCCATGAACTCGCTGGCCGCATTCCGATGAAACCACGGCGGGCGAAACGTATTCTCCATGACGAGCCATCTTGGCGGAAAGATCACAAAATCGATGTTGCTCGTTCCCGGCGTGTCGCTGGGCGAATGCAGCACCAGGAAAATCGATGGATCCGGATGATCGTAGGAAATCGAACCGATTGCGTTGAACAGCCGCAGATCGTACTTATAAGGCGCATTGTTGCCGTGCCACGCGACGACGTCGAGCGGAGAATGATTCATGTCGGCGGCCCAGAGCCGCTCGAGGAACTTGGCGACCATCGTGCAGGGGCCTTCGCGGTCTTCGTAGCGCGCGACCGGAACCTGAAAATCGCGAGGGTTGGCAAGGCCATTCGAACCAATGGGGCCGAGGTCGGGCAGCTTGAAGGGTGCGCCGAAGTTTTCACAAACGTAGCCGCGGGCGCCGGCGGCCATCGTACCGTCGCCACCGGAAATCTCCACTCGAAAGCGAAGTCCTCGCGGTATGACGGCGATTTCCAGCGGGGCAAGCTCCAGCCGGCCCAATTCCGTATCGATGCGCAAGGATCCGTGTTGCGGAACAATCAGCAACTCGCCATCCGCATCGTAAAAATACCGATCTTTCATCGAAGCGCTGGCCGCGAACAGGTAGATGCGGCAGCCGGTGAGCGACTCCGCCGAACCGTTACCTGCCATGACGTGCAGGCCGTCCACGAAATCCGTCGGCGCCGATGGAATCGGCAATGGATCCCATCGCAATTGGTTTGGGGAAACCGCCGAATCGAACGGCGATTCATTGAGCCGCGAGTCCTTCAGCAGCCGAAATGTGCCATGGGGGACCGAGGGACGTATCCGGTAAAGCCACGAACGACGGTTGGCGTGCCGCGGTGCGGTGAACGCCGTCCCCGAGAACTGTTCGGCATAGAGTCCATACGAACACGTCTGGGGTGAGTTGCGGCCGACGGGCAGGGCGCCCCGCAGGCTTTCGGTCGCAAATTCATTTCCGAAACCGGTCTGGTACGCGGTCATGGTCGTTGGATTCCCGCTGTTCTTCGAAGGTCCCTAGTCTAGCCGATCGTCGTTGCTCAGTCGCGCAACAAAAACATGCTAACGTTCGATTTTATTGTCAAGCAGCGCAATTTAATTGCGCCATTACAAGGATCATAGTGATGAATGAATCAGCGATGCTCGACGAATCGGACTTTCGTATCCTCGCCGCCTTGCAGCAGGATGCGTCGCGAACGAACCGCGCTCTTGCGAGGATCGTGAATCTCTCGCCGGCGCCGTGTCTGCGGCGCACTCAACGGCTGGAGCAATTGGGGATCATTCGGGGCTACGTGGCGCTCGTTGACCGCGAGAAGGTGGGCTTGAACGTTCAGGCGCTCGCATTCGTCACGCTCGAGAATCACAAGAGCGGTCCGGCGCGGCAATTCGAAAGCGTCATCCAGCGCAGACATGAGGTGCTCGAGTGCCTGCGCCTGAGCGGCGCATTCGACTATCTGCTGCGTGTCGTCGTTCCGTCCATGGCCGCATACTCTGCGTTTCTGGATCAGCATTTGCTGTCATTGGCGGCCGTGCGATCAGTCAATTCCAGCTTTGAGCTGGGAGTCCTCAAAGAGACGACCGTGCTTCCGGTATCGCAGGTGCCGGGCCGGGTGAGGGTCGTGCGGGCCCGATGAGGATCGGTGTCAGGAGACGCTTCGCAGCATCGCCGCCGCGGTTTCGGCACTCATATCACGTTGCGCACCGGCGAGCATCTCGTATCCGACCATGAATTTTCTAACCGATGCGGAGCGCAGGAGCGGCGGATAAAAGTGTGCGTGAAGATGGAAACTCTCGTGCACATGTCCGTCGGACGGGTGCTGATGCCATCCGGCGGTGTAGGGAAACGGGCATTGGAACAGCCGGTCGTACAGTGCGATCAAGCGCTTCAATAGATCGGCGAGCGCATCGCGGGCGCGGCCGCTCAGGGCGGCGATCGAACCGGCATGCGAACGCGGCAGCACAAGTGTTTCAAAAGGCCACGTGGCCCAAAATGGAACAAGCACGATGAATTCGTCGTTGCTGAGCACCAGCCGTTCACCCAGACGAGTTTCCTGCTCCAGATAGGAGCACAGCAGGCAATGTCGGTGAACCTTGAGATGATCGCGCTGCGCCACAAGTTCGGCCGCCAGAATCGGTGGTACCGTCGCGCTCGCCCATAGTTGCCCGTGAGGATGGGGATTGCTCGCGCCCATCATTGCGCCTCGATTCTCGAATATCTGCACGGAGTTGATGGCGGGGCTCGATCCCAATTCGATGGACTGAGCGGCCCAGGTATCCACGACGGCTCGTACCTGCGGGAGCTCCATTTGTCCCAACCCAAGGTCGTGGCGGGGCGAGAAGCAAATGACGCGGCATGTCCCGGATTCGCTTCGCGCCTGGATCAACGCGCCGTCTTCGTACCGGCCGGGCGGCGTGTCGGGGTTCATCGCGGCGAAATCGTTGTTGAAGACAAAGGTGCCGGTATAGGCCGGATTCTTGGCGCCGCCCGCCCGCGCATTGCCCGGGCAAAGATAGCACTGCGGGTCAAACGGCACGGCGGCGGGCGCGGAAATTGCGTCCACCTGGCCTTGCCAGGGGCGTTGATTGCGATGCGGCGACACCAGCACCCAGTCTCCGCTCAAGGGGTTGAAGCGCCGGTGAACGTGTGCGCCGAGATCGAATTGCTTCATGGTCATGTGCTGCCTTAACTTGGCGTCATTCGCATAACTCCGTCGCTCGCCTGACAAACGAAAATCTGCGGGGTCTTCCCGGTTGCCTTCGCGAAGGACTCCTCGATGATCTTCTCAAATCGGGCCGCGGCGTCGCTGCGGACCAGATTGACGGTACAGCCGCCAAACCCCCCGCCGGTCATTCGTGCTCCGTAAACGCCATCGATCGTGCGGGCAAGATCGACCAACAGATCGAGTTCCGCGCAGCTCACCTCATAATCATCGCGCAGGCTCGCGTGCGATGCGTACATCAATTGTCCGAACGCTGCGGCATCACCGCGGGTGATCGCGTCAGCCGCCGAACGCACCCGCTCGTTCTCGCCGATCACATGACGGCATCGCCGCGCGAGCAGCGGTTCCATGTCATGAGCGAGCGGGCCAAACTCAAGCATCTCCAGGTCACGCAAGGCTTTGATCCCGGCGCGCCTCGCCGCCAGATGCCGTACACCCGCTTCGCACTGTTCGCGCCGCACGTTGTATTCGCCGCCTGCCAACGCATGGCGCACCATCGAATTGCAAACGACGATGCGCGTGTCCGAATCGTTGAATCGCAGCGGCACGTTTGAATGTTCAAGCGTTCGGCAGTCCAATAGAAGCGCATGGCCGGCGTGGCCGTGACAGGCGATATATTGATCCATGATGCCGCAGCGGGCGCCGACATATACGTTTTCGGCGCGCTGGCACAGCAGCGCAAGTGCGGTTCTGTCCGGTTCGAGGCCGGCGAGCATCATCAAGGCGCAGCCGCACGCGACCTCCAGCGCCGCGGAAGAACTTAAGCCCGCACCGGACGGAATGTTTCCCCGGATCTTTAGGCTGCACGCCTGCAGGACGTGCCCCGCATCCTGCAAAGCCCAGGCGACCGCCTGTACATACCGGCTCCAGACTTCGCGTTCATCAGTTGCAGCGAACGCCTTGTCGCGCGGTGCGTGCAGGGAGAATTCGATCGCGGGCCCGAATCCTTCGGAACTGACGAAAATACGGTCATCCGCCCGCGGGGTCGCTTGCACTACCGTGTAGCGGTCGATGGCAATCGGCATGACGAAACCATCGTTGTAATCCGTGTGCTCGCCGATGAGATTGACGCGTCCCGGCGCACGGACGCTTAACGGCGCGACAGCCACAGCATCACGCCGCCGAATACAGTCATTGCCGCTCCCCACCAAAGATCGATGTTGATGCCGAGCGAACTTGCATTGAGAGTTGCGTCTCCAAGCAGACCGCAACCGATGAGCAGCAGTCCCACAATCCCGAACATCAATCCTACCGGCAGGCGAATATCAATATGCATCGGATGCTCCATTTAGCGGAATGCAAGATTCAGCGCGAGCGTCAAGACCAGCAAAACGGTGCCCAGAACGGCGGGCCGCTTCCACCATGGTTCCCGACCGGTGTCGATGCGCTTTGTCAGCGAATAGACCAAGCCGTGCAATTCCGCTTCCGGGCGCGGCTTCGTTACCAGGCTGACCGCGATGGTCACTGCAAAGCAGACGCTCCAGGCCCAAATCGCCGTCCAGAAGTTCTGCGCCATTTCGCTTGGATATTGATGAACGATGTCTATCCAGCCCCCCTTGATCCCTGGCAGCGATCCGGCAGGCAAGGTCAAGCCATGATGGACGGCAGCCGCCACGGTTCCAGATATCAGGCCAATGAACGCTGCATGGCCCGTCGCACGCTTCCATCCCATGCCGAGAAGAAAAGTCGCGAACAGCGGTGCGTTTACGAACGCGAAAACCAGTTGCAGCATGTCCATGATGTTGTTGAATCGGGTCGCAAGATATGCCGCAGCCACCGCGGCGGAAACGCCCGCAACGGTCGCGACCCGGCCGACCCACAGGTAATGGGAATCCGGTGCGTTGCGCCGGATGTAGGCTTGATAGATATCGCAGGTGAAAACGGTATTGAATGCCGTGACGTTTCCGGCCATGCCGGCCATGAAGCTCGCGATCAGCGCCGTGATGCCAACGCCCAGCATCCCTTGCGGAAAATAGTGTGAAAGCATCATCGGGACGGTCAGATCGTAATTGAGCGTGCCGTCGGCATTG
>Ga0209069_10001264_pt1 | contig 12755 bp, 10 predicted proteins | sample Str013_2_FD_187202 | JGI IMG/M metagenome (GOLD analysis project Ga0209069, IMG submission 187202) | Freshwater sediment microbial communities in response to fracking from Pennsylvania, USA - Straight Creek_MetaG_SC_2013 (SPAdes) (version 2) | ecosystem: Environmental > Aquatic > Freshwater >...
TTATTAAATCCTTTGGGCCATTATGATTATTTGCATATTGCTCCAATTCATTATCGGGAACGTCTCCCAGCAATTCTCGAACATCATTATCATTAAAATCAAGTGTAGCCGTGCTATTGGTGATAGCTGCTGAAGGGACGTCATGATTATTGAGATAGTTTGTCATTTCCTGGTCGCTTATTTTCGACAAGCCTGTAGCAGGATCATCAGTTGTATTGTTGTTAAAAGTAAAAAGACCGATAGTAAGAATCACTCCTGTTACAGCAGCTGCGACGGCATACTTCAACCATGACCTGTTTATTTTGAAAGAAACGATTTTTGCCGGTTGTTTTTTTACTTTATCAAGTATGATTTCCGGAAGGTGATTGAAGTATTCTTCCGGTACCGTGTAAACGCTTTTATTTTTCAAATCACGCATCAGGGGATGCATATGCGCTGATTCATCCACATCGGATGTTATGGCTTTCATGCCTGCAGCAAGGTTCCCGGACAGTTGATTAAAATAACCTTCAGGTGCAGTGTAGGGGACATTTTTATCAGCTTTGCTTAATAAAGGCGAAAGCATTGCCAATTCTTCGGAAGCATCCTTAGCCTGTTCAGCTTTTAATCTTGCTAAAATTTTTTCAGGAAAAGTTTCAAAATAATTATTGGGAACGGTATTGGCGAAATTCTTTTTCTCAATCCGGAACAGGACAGGAGAAAGTATTTCCATTTCATGCTTTACAGAATCCCAATCATTGTTTTTTATCCGGTTCATCAATATGTCAGCGAATGATTCGAAATAGCCGGCAGGTATCCCGTACAGATTGTTTTTATTGTTTATTTCAGCGATTAACCGGCTGATTTCCAATAGTTCATTCAATATGTCATTTCTTTTTTGCATGCCGAATATCAGACCTATTTTATAGTTTAAAGTTTAATGATTCAGAATATAGTCTTCTATTTTTTTAACTGCATGATGATAAGAAGCTTTGAGGGCTCCTTCGGATGTTTCCAATACTTTGCTCATTTCCTCATAAGGCATTTCGTCATAATACCTCAAAGTGAACACAATTCTTTGTTTTTCAGGTAATTGCTGCATCGCCAATTGCAATTTCCATTCTAATTTATTGGAATCAAAATGCTTGTCCGCTTTTATTTTATTGCCCAAGCCGCTCTCAGATTCATCGAGAGATACAACGGCCCTTTTCTTTTGCTGCTCGAGAAAAGTCAGGCATTCATTGGTTGCGATGCGGTATAGCCAGGTATATAGTTGAGCATCTTCGCGGAAATTCTCTAACCCATTCCAAACCCTTATAAAAACATTTTGCAGCACATCATTGGTGTCTTCATGTTCTACCACCATTCTTCGGATATGCCAGTACAATCTTTCCTGGTATTTTTTTATGATGCTGGTAAAGGCTGGTTCCTTGGTTTGCGGGTCACGAAACTGGCTCAATAATTCGGTATCATTTGTAGTGACCGTCATAAGGTTAGCTGTTGATCAGGGAGAAACTGGAATTCAGACTAAAATTATATCTAAAAGTTTAATGACTCATTGCTGCAATCAGCTCTTTCTTGCTATTACTTTTTCAGCGGCTGCTACAATATCCGGTGTATCGAGGCCATATTTTTGCAGCAGTTGTGTAGGCGTACCACTTTCTCCGAATGTATCTTTTGTGCCTACGTATTCTATAGGTATCGGTAAATTTTTTGCTGCCACCTGTGCAATGCTATCGCCCAAGCCGCCAATGATATTATGCTCTTCTGCGGTTACTGCACATTTTGTTTTGGTGATGGATTTTAATACAGCTTCTGTATCGAGTGGTTTGATGGTATGTATGTTGATTATTTCAACCGAGATGCCTTTTTCCTTTAGTATTTTTCCTGCTTCAATAGCTTTCCACACAAGATGACCACAAGCAAAAATTGAAACATCATTTCCTTCGGAAAAAAACTGCGCTTTACCGATTTTGAAATCCAGTTTATCGGTGAAGATGGGCCAAACGGGGCGACCAAAACGCAGGTATACGGGCCCGATATAATCTGCTACAGCAAGTGTAGCTGCTTTTGTCTGGCTATAATCGCATGGCACAATAACAGTCATTCCAGGAAGCATCTTCATCAATCCAATATCTTCAAGTATCTGGTGGGTGGCGCCGTCTTCTCCCAATGTCAGTCCCGCATGAGACGCACAGATCTTAACATTTTTGCCGGAATATGCAATGGACTGACGAATCTGGTCATAGACACGGCCCGTAGAAAAATTAGCGAATGTGGTTGTGTATGGAATCTTTCCTCCGATGGTTAATCCGGCAGCAACTCCGATCATATTCGCTTCAGAAATGCCACATTGAAAAAACCGTTCGGGAAATTCTTTGATGAATTGATTGAGTTTCATTGAACCTGCGAGGTCAGCAGTTAATGTTACGATATTCGCATTCTTTCTGCCTGCTTCTACAATTCCATCTCCAAATCCACTGCGGGTATCTTTTTGACCGGTGACTTCTATATTTTGTAGCATGTACTTCTGATTGTAGGTTGGTTGAATATTGAATTATTGGGAATTTTAGTGATGCAATGTAAAGGAAAAGCTGTAAAAAGATAGGAATTTTTCATATAGAAATGACACAGAAAACGAGAATATCCTCTTTTTCTCTGTGCGAAAGATTCTTTACTAATTCAGTTCCGAAAATTTTCCATTATAGAATTTTGCATCCACTTTTAATTTTTGTTCCCATTTCCAGGCTGTTGACATCATATCTTCGAGAGAGAATTGCGGCGACCAGCCGAGTTGGTTTTTTGCCAGGTCGTTGTTGGCATAGATGGCAATCACATCACCTGGCCTTCTGGGTCCGATGGCATAGTTCAATTTTAACCCGCTTATTTTTTCAAATGCCCTGATGGCTTCCAGCACAGTTACTCCATTTCCAGTTCCCAAGTTCAGCACTTCGCATTTTTTTGTACTTTTTTTATTTAACAAAGATGCAAGGCCAAGCGTATGTGCATGGGCGATATCACATACATGGATATAGTCGCGGATACAGGAGCCGTCACGCGTAGGATAATCATCACCATAAACAATCATTTGCGGTAATTTACCAATAGCGGTTTGTGTGATGGCGGGTACGAGGTTGGCTGGCTTTCCCATAGGCAATTCCCCGATCAATGCAGTAGGATGCGCACCTACCGGGTTAAAATACCTCAGCAACAGGCATTTTACTTCTACTGCCTTTGAAAACTCATTGATGATCTGTTCACCCATCTGCTTGGTATAACCGTATGGTGACTCTGCTGGTTTTGGCGGGGTCAGCTCCGTTACGGGAATTTCATTGGGGTTTCCATATACCGTGCAGGATGATGAGAAAACGAAATGAGGTATATGGAATTCCTGTACACATTTTAATAGGTTGATTAATGACACCAGGTTATTTTCAAAATACATCAATGGTTGTTCAACCGATTCACTGACGGCTTTATAAGCAGCAAAATGAATAATACCTGCTATGTCTGTATTTTCCTGGAATATGGCAAAAGTGTCATCAAAGTTGCATAGGTCAACTTTATAATTTTTTATTTTTTTACCTGTTATTTTTTCAACGCCTTCTAATATTCTTGGATTGGAACGGGCATTATTATCGACCGATACCACATCAAACCCATTTTCGAGCAGATCAACAATGGTATGAGAGCCGATATAACCACATCCTCCTGTAACAAGAATTTTTTTCATACGGAATGGTAGTTAATGATTAATTATATTGATCAGGTATTGTCCATAGCCACTTTTCAGTAATGGCTGGGCCATAGCTTCCACCTGTTGTTTGGTGATAAAATTTTTTCGGTAAGCAATTTCTTCAATGCAGGCAATTTTTATACCCTGTCGCTGCTCGATGACCTGTACAAACTGGGAGGCCTGCATCAGCGAATCAAAAGTGCCTGTATCCAGCCAGGCGGTTCCCCGATCCATGATGGACACTTTCAGTTTTCCCCTTTTCAGGTATTCTTTGTTGATATCAGTGATCTCGTATTCTCCCCTTGCACTTGGCTTCAGGTGCTTAGCGATATGCACCACTTCATTATCATAAAAATATAAACCCGGCACTGCATAATTGCTTTTAGGCTGTTTGGGTTTTTCTTCAATGGAAACTGCGGTCATGTTGTTGTCAAATTCAACCACACCATAACGTTCGGGGTCACTGACATGGTATGCATATACGATACCGCCATCGGGGTTTGTATTTTTCTCCAGCTGCTTGCCGAAACCTGATCCGTAAAAAATATTGTCACCCAATACCAGCGCCACGCTGCTTTTGTCTATGAACTGTTCTCCGATTACAAACGCTTGTGCCAATCCGTTAGGTTGTGCCTGCGCGGCATAAGTAAATTGCAATCCAAACTGGTTGCCATTGCCAAATAATTTCTGGAACAAAGGGAGGTCATGGGGAGTGGAGATGATCAATATTTCCCTGATGCCAGCCAGCATCAGTGTGGACAATGGGTAATAGATCATGGGTTTATCATAAACTGGCATCATTTGTTTGCTGATGGCATACGTAATAGGATGAAGACGAGTGCCGGATCCTCCTGCAAGAATAATTCCTTTCATGGTCTGATTTTATCGCAGGGCAAAGTAGTAAACATTGATCAATTAAAAAAAGACAAACTAATGTGGAACGTGCAGATGTCTGAACCGGGATTTTATACGATTATCCTGATTCGCATGAGTACACTTGGTTGCCAAAAGATTTTTATCAGAACAATCAGGATAATCGTATAAAATCCCGGTTCAGACATTTGCACATTGATTTTATTTTTTGAAAAATGATAAAACAAAATATACGATCGCAGAAAATATGGCGCTGACAGGAATGGTGAGTATCCATGCCCAGAGTAAGTTGATGGTAACACCCCAGCGAACAGCAGATAAACGTTTCGTAGCGCCTACACCCATGATGGATCCGGCGATCGTATGCGTAGTACTTACGGGAATGCCCAACTTTTCAGTTAAAAACAAAGTCAATGCACCAGCTGTTTCTGCACTTACGCCTTCAAGCGGTGTGACTTTTGTAATGCGTGTTCCCATTGTTTTTACTATTTTCCATCCTCCGCTCATCGTGCCAAGTGCAATCGCAGTAAAACTTGCCAATGGAACCCACATATTGGCATTTATAAATTGCATAAAGGTCATGTCATGGCCCTTCGATTTTTCATAATAAATCATGGCAGCACCAATGATCCCCATCACTTTTTGTGCATCATTGCCCCCATGCCCCAAACTGAATAAAGCAGATGATACCAATTGTAATCTCCTGAACCAATTATCGGCCTTATAAGGATTGGCCCTCCTGCATATATTCACAATGGAAATTGTAATGACGAGTGCGATCACCATACCAATAAGTGGCGCTAAAAAAATAAAAAGAAAAGTAGGTACCACTTTGGCATAATTGATTACATTGATTCCGTTTTTGCTCAATGCACCTGCATGTGCCAGCGCAGCACCCATAAAACCTCCCAGCAATGTATGTGAAGAACTAGAGGGGATGCCAAACCACCAGGTGAGCAGGTTCCAGGCAATGGCGCCTATCAATCCTGAAAAAATCACTTCGAGTGTAATGAATTCATGATTGACCGAGTTGGCGATCGTATTGCCAATTCTGAATTCCTTGATCAAGTACCTCGAAATAAAAAATGCGGCGAAATTAAACACTGCCGCCCATAATACTGCCTGGAAAGGAGTGAGCACTTTGGTTGAAACAATGGTGGCAATAGAATTGGCCGCATCATGAAAGCCATTGATATAATCAAAAATAAGAGCCAGTATGATGATGATAACAAGAAAGGTCATAAAATTAATTTGCGTATCTGCGAACGTGCGGATCCTAAACCGGGATTTTATACGATTGTACTGATTTCCACATAATAATCTTATGCTGGCAAGTGTACACAGTTAAGTCAGTTTAATCGAATAAAATCCCGGTTCGGAATCCGCACATTCGGTTTATGCATATTTTATAATGATGGATTCAATTACATTGGCCGCGTCTTCACATTTATCAGTAACAATTTCCATTACCTGGTAAATCTCTCTTTTTTTAATGACTTCTTTGGCGTCGGGTTCTGTTTCAAACAAACGGTCAATGCTCATATCAAAAATATCATCGGCCTGGTTTTCGATGCTGTTCACTCTTACCAGTGCGTCGGTAATTTTGCGCATGTCTTTCATATTGCGTAATTCCTTTACAGCCGCCCTGATCTGCTCGGTACCCTGATCTATCAGTTCCGCCATTTTCTGTATGCCGGTATCATTTGGGTTGACCTTATAAAAATTAATTTTTTTGCAAGTTGCATAAATATAATCGCATATATCATCCAGGGCGCTGGCCAGGTAATGGATGTCTTCCCTATCGAAAGGAGTGATAAAATTTCTACCCAATTCCGTAAAAATCTTATGCGTTAAATCATCATTTACATGTTCCTGGTCCTCCACCTGCGAAATCACTGCGGCCCTTTTATCAAAATCAGGTTCAGCAACAACATCTTTCAATAATTTTCCCATTTTTGCCACGCCATCAGCAACTTCTTCAAACAGGGAATAGAATACCCTGTCTTTGGGCATAAAAATCTTCATAATAGAGTTAAGCGCCATGCGAAAAATTTGAGCAAAAATAAAATTATTGTAAGTGGTTTAGGGGAAAAGGTTTTTGGTAATAATTTCTTAACATTGAAAATTCTTTGCATGTTCACAGCTTACAAGCGTAAAAAAACTAAATGAGGAAAAATGACCATTTCACTGCTTTTATCCTTATCAGTCAATATCTTATCTGTACAATTCCTCATAGATATGGTTGATACGGCCAAAGACAATGCGAAAGGATTTTTAATTATAAAAAATTTGATCAGGTCAGCATTGGGGATATATCCAGCCTAGTTCCAGGGAGTTCAGGAAAAGAGGCCAGGAGCTAAGCCGGATTTGAAAGATGATCTATTTACATCCAGGTGGTAGTTTAGATTTTGAAATAGTCAAGTTCATTTTACATAAATACAGTCAGGGCCACCACTTTCGCCTCAGTCATCCCATAACGCTAAGATAACCTTCCCTTAAACTTGAAGTTATATGCGGGAGATAATTTTGTCAAACCTCTCGTAATGAAACCAGTATTTATTTGCTTACTTCTTTTGCATGCAATTTTTTATACTTTTTCCCAGCCGACGCTGCTAAAAACTGAAAATATTTTTATCATCACCATAGATGGATTCAGATGGCAGGAAGTTTTTAACGGCGCAGATCCCAGTATCATACATGATCCAAGATTTGTAAAAGATACTGCAATGATGCGTCAACTTTACATGAATGCAGATCCCTCTGTGCGCAGACAAAGATTAATGCCTTTTTTCTGGAATGTCATTGCTGAAAAGGGCCAATTGTACGGAAACAGGGCATTCGATAACAAGGTAAATGTTAAAAATCTCTACAAAATTTCTTATCCCGGATACAATGAAATATTAACGGGGTATACGGATCCGCGAATAATTATCAATTTGCCGAGAAACAATAATAATATCAATATTCTAGAATTTTTAAATAATCAAAAAGAGTATCACGAGAAAGTTGTTGCATTCAGCTCCTGGAATATTTTTCCATATATACTCAATGAAGACAGGAGCGGGCTGAAAGTCAACAGCGGGTATGAAAAGATGCAGGATGAAAATGCAGATACAGCATTCCAATTGATCAATGAAGTGCAGGAAAATGTGGTAAATAAAACACATACCCGTTACGATTGGCTTACTTACCTGAGCGCCAGAGAATATATAGAGCAGCAGCATCCACGGGTAGTATTAATTGGCTTGGGTGAAACAGATGAATTTGCACATCATGGGCAATATGATAGGTACCTTCAGCAGGCAACTGCAATAGATAAAATGATTGCAGATCTCTGGTATTATGTACAAACCCATTCATTTTACAAGGATAAAACAACTTTTATCATTACAACCGATCATGGACGGGGTGCAAAGCCTTCGTCTTGGTTTGCACATAATTTGTTCATCAACGGATCTGCACAAACCTGGTTGGCGATGGTGGGGCCTGATATAGCGCCTGTTGGAGAAATCAAAAATAATCAGCAGATATACGAAAAACAATTTGCTTCAACCATCGCCTTGTTGTTGGGACAAAAATTTGAAACTGTTCATCGTATAGGCAAACCAATTTTTTTGCCTGCAGTAACAGATTTACAGCACGAACAGCTTGCAAGCAGCAAGTAAATTATTTCAGTAAAAATTACATGGCGAAAAGGTCTATGGAGCAAAAACAGGTTGTGTTGAATTTTTAGATTCTGAGATATGAAAAGTGTACCAGCACAACCCCAATAATATGGGCAGGTATTCTTCTTGATTGTTTTTATTAAATACAATCGGCGTAATGCTTGTGCCCGCTTTTAAGCCACAACGTGCAGCAGGGGCAACCATGCCGTTTTTATAAAGGATCAATTCTGCGAAAGGGTTATTTTGGAAAGAATAATAATATTTTTTTCCTTCCAGCTCTATGCTTTCGGGATGAGTTGCCCACCTGTCGACAGATAATTTTCCGATGGGTAAACCATATTCATTCTTGATAATGGTTTTATTCTGAAATGTTCCTGCTTTTTCTAAAAAAAATACAGCATGGCTATTGTCTGTATGCAATCTGACAGCATGCTGCTGTATATTGTATTTCAGAATTGCTTTACATGAATTGGCATCCATTAAGCGGTATTCCATCATAACCAGGCTTTGATTTCTCATGGCAATCCATTCCATTGCAGTAGTATTTATTATGGTGATTCTACCACAGTATACTCAATATTCACAACCTTTTGGGCAATAAAAATTTAAGGTAACAATTTATTAATATTGCGTAAATATACTGTATCGGGCAATTCACAATTCAACCTTGTTTTTCCACAGGAAATGCACAAAATCAGGACAAACAAGCAGGTACGTAATAATTCCTTAATACTGGCGTAACATATCGGTAACAGATCGGTACTTCCTTTGCATAAAATTTATAGGAATATGTATCGCTTAAAACTGCTTTTTATTTTGTGTATCACCGGAACCCTTTTTATGAATTCCTCTGTTGCCCAGGAAACAGCTGCCACATTGAGTGGACGTGTTACTGATGCAAAAGGAAGTGTTGTTCAGGGCGCTTCAATTATTGTTAAACACGAACCTACCGGCTATTCGACGGGCACACAAACAAATGCCAAAGGAATTTATGTAATTCCTAACCTCAAGGTCGGCGGTCCATATACCATAAAAATATCCTTCACCGGTTTTCAGGAACAAACTATTGACAATATAAATCTTACGTTAGGCAATAACCCTGATCTGAATATTGATCTAAAACAGGATGACAAGACATTAAAAGAAATCGTGGTGGTTGGTGGAAGAAGAGCCAGCAGTTCAGGAATAAATGTTGGACGGGAGCAATTGAAGGTATTGCCCTCTATCGGTAGAAGCCTTGGTGATTTTACACGATTAACTCCACAGTCAAATAATAATTCTTTTGCCGGGAGTAATTTCCGCTATAATAATCTAACTGTGGATGGCGCTATTAATAATGATGCCATTGGCTTTAGCAACTCATTTGGTGGCGTCAGCGGAGGCGGCCAGTCTGGCGCAGCAGGCGCCGGTACGCGTACCAATCCTTATAGCCTGGACGTGATCCAGGAAGTGCAGGTGCAGTTGGCCCCTTATGATGTGAAACTGGGTAATTTTACCGGGGGTAGTGTAAATGCAGTAACCAAAAGCGGGACCAACGAATTTCATGGGTCCGTATACGGTTATGGTCGTACACAAGCTTTGGTTGGCAAAAGTGTAGATGGATTGAAAACAAAAATCGGTTCTGATTTTCATGATTACCAGTATGGGGTCACGATCGGCGGGCCGATTGTAAAAAACAAAATCTTCTTTATTGTAAATTTTGAGCAAACCCGCCGACAGGAGCCAACATTTTATAATGTAGGCGATCCGGGCGCTGCCATAACAGCCACAGAGGCACAACAGATTGCTGCGCAATTTCAAAGTAAAGGATATGACCCCGGAAGCTACCTGGGCCATTACAAGATATTCACTAACAGTGATAAATTATTTTCCCGCTTGGATTTTAATTTGAATAGCAATAATACACTAACACTTCGCGCTATTTATACAAATGGCTGGGGCAATAACCTGGAAAGGTCCTCTACTAATTTCCAGTTTGGTTCCACAGATTTTACACAACATACCAAGAATATAAATTTGGTGGGAGAATTAAAAACCAAGATCAGTTATAATTTGAATAACCAGCTTAATATAAGCTATATCAATGTGCACGAATACAGAGACTTTCCAGGCACATTATCTCCATTTGTAGATATTGATAATGGAAGAATTTGGGCCGGTACCTGGAGAGAAGCTTCTATTTATAATATGAGGCAGAAGACCATTGAAATCAGTGATAACGTTACATTGACTTCAGGAATTAATAAATTCACCTTTGGTACGCATAACGAACTGTATGATCTTAGTTATGGATTTATCAATTCATGGAATGGTCGTTGGGAATATTCTCGTGGCGTAAATAGTTTCCTGGCAGATAACCCGAGTCGTGTGCGCGGGGCTTTTACGACCGACGCTTCTAAATTACCTAATGACAGAAATGCTATTTATAATAATCCCCCCAATCCATTTAAAGTTTATTTATTGAGCGCCTATGCGCAGGATGAAATTTCTTTAACCAGGAAATTTAAAATAACCCCGGGATTGCGTATTGATTATTCAACTGTGGGCAATCAACCTTCTTTAGATCCCGCCATTAATACTACCAACCCAAATTATGTTTCTTCTAACCCAACCTATAGCAATACTCCATTCAGCCAGCTTACAGATAAGTATCTGGGCAAGGCAACATTTTCACCAAGGTTAGGATTTAATTTTGATGTGAAAGGAAATGGATCCTTGATAATACGCGGTGGTACCGGCATTTTTGTAGGCAGAATTCCTTTTGCGTGGATGGGATATGGTTATACGCTGTCAGGAAGCACTTATGGAAATATAGATTGGAACGGCATCAACGGATCCACAAAAGTTCCTTTGGCCATTAACCCTTATGGATTAAAAGATACTGTAACCAAGTATGGCGGTGCATCTCGCAGCGCTACAAGAGAAATTGATATCGTAGATAATAATTTTAAGTTGCCTACAGTTTGGCGCAGCAATATAGCAGCGGATATTAAATTGGGGAACGGATATAAACTGACGGTAGACTTTTTGTACACAAAAACAATTTATGATATTAAATTCCAGCAGATAAACCTTAAAGATTCTGTCAGCTATTTTTCAACAGGACCCACTCAAACACCTGTGTATATCGGAGGAAAATACAATAGCCAATTTTCAAATGTTTATTTCCTTACTAATACAAAAGATGGTTATCGTTATAACCTGACCGCTCAAATATCCAAAGTAACCAACAATATAAAAGTCGGCAGTCATAAATTGAATCTCAACTGGAGCGCTGCCTACACCTATGGTTACAGCAAAGATGTTTCCAATGGCATTCGCAATTCATGGGAAAGCAATTATAACCTGAACCCGTCAATAAGCCCTAATAATTCACAATTAGCATATTCTAATTTTGATTTGCGCCACAGGATAGTCGCAACAATCAGTGGCACATTTGTGTGGAATGAAATGAATGCTACTTCCCTGTCATTCTTTTATTCTGGTCAGTCTGGTAATCCTTACAGTATTATTTACCAGTCAGCGCCTTTTGGAAATGGTTCGAATGCTCCCCTACCGTATATCCCAAGGGATCAAAATGATATCAACCTGAAAGATAACGGCACATATACAGCAGCTCAGCAATGGGCAGATTTAAGCAATTTTATTGAAGGAGACCCTTATTTAAAAACAAGAAAAGGGCAGTATGCAGAAAGAAATGGCTTGCGCACCCCATGGGTTCATGATGTGGATATGAAATTGATGCATGAATTTAAACTCAGTAAAACCAATAAGCAACATGCATTGCAAATCAGTTTTGATGTTTTCAACGTACTAAACTTGCTGAATAATAGCTGGGGCCATGTTAATTTTGTAACTAACGTAAACAACTACACGGCAAATTTCCTGAAATTCGTTGCTGATGCCAATGGCAAAGCTCCGGGAGCTCCATCAACGGGCTATCAACCCACGTTTAACTTTGTTAGACCAAACGGTATCAACAATCATTATTACACCCTTGATCCGATCAATTCCCGCTGGCAGGGTCAATTGGGAGTAAAATATACTTTCTGATAAACAGATGCTGAATTAAAGAGCGGATGCCTGAACCGAGATTTGCTTATTCAGGTCGACCACCTCAAGTTTTCTTACTTACGAATTTTGAGGTGGTCGACCTGAATAAGCAAATCTCAGTTCACACATCCGCTCTTTATTCATATTATCTTAACCATTCTGTAAAGTCCCCGTAATATGTGCGCACTATCTTGCGCATGGTTTAGAAAGCAATTTATTTGGAGTTAGTAAATGGTTTTATAAGAGTAAGAATAGCATTTTCTCATGCAGTAGCCACTTCATTTCTATGAGGTGGCTTTTTTTTACACGAATTACACGAATTAAATCGAATTATATAAATTGTCTAGTGCTATGTTAACCATAAGATGTCGCAGTTCATCGTGAGACGTAAAGCGATATACGTGAGATGTTCACGCTTGACGTCTGACATTTTACGGTTAACATAACAC
>Ga0209069_10001265_pt1 | contig 12749 bp, 8 predicted proteins | sample Str013_2_FD_187202 | JGI IMG/M metagenome (GOLD analysis project Ga0209069, IMG submission 187202) | Freshwater sediment microbial communities in response to fracking from Pennsylvania, USA - Straight Creek_MetaG_SC_2013 (SPAdes) (version 2) | ecosystem: Environmental > Aquatic > Freshwater >...
TTGGAAGACCCTGCAAAAAAAGGGCTTACCCAGTGGAATCCTTTTGCAGAAAGCACCAGCTACTTTGCGCCTTCAACAAAGGACTTTATGATCAATTACAGGGTAAAGAACATCGAAGCGCTGGTTGCACAACTCAAAAATGAAGGCGTTACTATTGTTGATACTATCGAAGATTCTGACTATGGTAAATTTGTTCATATTATAGACATCGAAGGAAATAAAATTCAATTATGGGAGCCTAAAGATTAAAAACCAACTACCCATATCCGCTGTTCTGCATTCGGCGCCCTGTGCATCGAAAGGGCCGGCGTGCTTGCTGGCAAAACGGGTTGTTTCGCAACGGGTATTGGAAAAAATACAAGGGCCATTTTTACCACGCAGGTCATTCAGTTGATCAATGCCTGCATTTACTTTGAAGATATAATAACAGTCTTCTCGCTGCCTGAAGCTAAAAATCTTAAACCAAAAACCCAGGGCGAATAGGAAAACAGTCCCTCAAATAATTGCTAACGATTAAAAAAAAACACTGCCTAATCTCCGGGCAGTCATTCAATATTATTCACAAATTCAACCAGTTTATTTTTTTGCGTGTACTCATGCATTCCTACTGTTCATTATTTTTGGTCTGTTTACGATTTCTGAAATTAACCTTCTGCATTTCACCCTATTCCAAGCATTTTACCTCTATTTTGGCAAACCCTATGTAAGCTTCTTTTCGCAAAAAAATGGAAATGAAGAACTTTAGAAACAGTTACCCGTCTCGCCTAACTTTGTTATTTTCCTTTAATTATTTTAAAAGATTGTTGTTGCGTTTTGGTTATTAGCTTCAGCAAGTAAATACCAGCGGGTAATTTGTCTGGCATATTAATCAGCAATAAATTAATGCCTTTTTGCAAAGTGGCTGATTGCTGAAGTATGCTTTTACCACTTAGATCACTGAGTTTTATAGCGGCATTTTCCGGCATGCCAGTTTCAATGCTTATTGTAATCCTATCTTTAACCGGATTGGGGTAAATTGCAAAGCTAAACCCACTACTAACTATAGAAATGATTATAACATTACTAATGTTGATCTTCCCGTTTGCATCAATCATTTTCAGTCGATAGTAATATTTCACATGGCTCAATCCTGCAATGCCATCACTGTATGAATAATGACGGATGGTATTGCTATTACCTGATGCAGTTATTGTGCTTGTAGTTGCGAATAAAATCCCATCAAAACTGCGTTGAAGTTCAAAAGAACTGCTATTTTGTTCCTGGCTGGTTGTCCATTCCAGCAGGTTAATGGCGCCGATGTTTCTACCATCAAAGTTTGTCAGACTAACCGGCAGGGCACTTTGACTAATTGTCCGGACAAAAAATCCGCTGAAACCGTTGACATCAAAAGTTACTTCCCATCTGCCGAAAAGGTTATTCCAGACAATTTTGCTGTCGTCCGGATTGATGACAATAGTTGCGCCACTGTAGTCACCAGGGTTTGTTCCAGCACCATGCATCTGACTAATACGGAGATTTGTAATTCCAACCAGATCGTCCGGTGCTGAAGGTAGTCGTGGATTAATACCCCTTACTGCATTATAGGCATCAAATTCTGACTGGGTATAAAAGAGTGTAACAGTGCCCGTAGAAGTGGCAGCGTTATTAGCCGGAGTAATATCATAGAATCGTTGCACATACGGATATCCGTTATAAAAAGTTACGGTTGGATTAACGGTTACGCAAACAGTGACATTACCCGAAAGCGGTGTAACGCCTGATGGAATAATGCTGGCAACTAGTTCACAATCCTGATCAACATAAGTCAAACCAACAGATTGTATAACCTCCTGCTGGCAAACTTTTGGTCCGCCAGGTATACCTGCAAGTGACGACGGAGTATAAACGCTGCAATTTCCCATTACAAGACCCTCTGTCCAATTGGAAGTCACCCCGGTTTCAGCGAAATTATTTAAAACACCGTTATTGTCGTTCCCGGTTGCATCAGCAACAAATGTTATACTTGTATTATCTGCATTTGCGACACCGTGATTAAAATGATACAGAAGCGCAAGCCCAAGTTGTCCTACTGGGTTCAAAGAACAATTCATGTTGTTCTGCAATTCCGCCTGGCACAGGGCCCTTTTCCAGACACGTAGTTCGTCCATATTACCTCCAAAAAAACCGCTGCTAGCATTGGTCGCACCAACCATACAATTGACGGCTGTTACAATATGCCCCGTAGTTGTTGGATTGTCCTGCCCTCTTACTATTCCGTCAACGTAGATTTTCCTGCTGATACCGTCAAAAGTGGCTGCTACATGGTGCCAGCCACCGTCAAATAAATTAAATCCTGATGGAGCAACAAATAAATCGGATCCTTCCCACGCATTTACTAAACCTCCGGCTGCGCCATCTGTAGCGTCTGACGTTCGAAAGATATTCAGTCCTCCGGCTGTCCCATGGATTCCCCAGCCGATAATACCGTTAATAACGGTGCTATTGACAGGTTTTATCCACGCTTCGATCGTATAGGTACTATTACCCTCAGGCATAGTACCTGTAGATGGGATCACTACGGTTAACTTATCGTCGACTCCATCAAAATTTAATGATTGTGCGGGAGATACAAAAATCCATGCTGCCCCCACATTTGAATTATCGCCAGATCCGCCAACAATTGAAGTAGTTCCATCTGAACTAATAGACATAGACTCGCCCTGTCTTGCCATACCTGTATTACCTGTACCCGTTATCCGCTGGCCTTGCTGGGTCCAATTATCTCCATTGCGGGTAAATATCCAGTGCGCCCCTGTTTCTGTATCTGCCCCTCTCCCACCAACTAAGGCAATTCTTCCATCTGCAGAAATGGCCACTGAAGATCCTTGTAAAGTATATGAAGTTGCATTCCCTGTACCGACTAATTTTGTCCGCTGTGTCCATACTGAACTATTTCTTGTATATATCCAGGCCGCCCCCGTTGGAAGATTATCTCCATATCCCCCCACAATGGCTGTATTTCCATCAGCACTTAATCCCACTGAAGCGCCCTGATAAACAATACCGCCTGATGTACCAGCTGCCACTAGTTTTTCCCCCTGTTGAACCCATGTACTTCCGTTGCGGGTAAAAACCCATGCTGCACCAATGCCTGAATTGTCTATAAACCCTCCCGAGATAAGGGTATTTCCGTCGGCGCTCAAACTAACGGATGTCCCCTGGTAGGTTGAGGTACCTATCCAGCCAGTACCCACTAATTTTATCCCTTGTTGCGACCACGAGCTACCAATCCTCGAAAATACCCATACAGCTCCGGTAAGCGCAGAACCATCATACCCTAAATCATGTGGCCCACCTGCGGCTATTGTATTTCCATCAGCGCTTATACTTACTGAAAACCCCAGAAGAGCACCTGCATAAACAGCTGTTCCGACTAGTTTTGAACCTTGCTGAATCCACGCTGTTCCGTTCCTGCTAAATACCCATATAGCACCTACTGATGAATTACCATCTCCACTTCCTCCCATAACTGCAGTATTACCATCGGCGCTTATTGCCACGGCAGTTCCTTGCAAGGCACTACTGCTCCCTCCTGTGCCATCCAGCTTTGCCTGTTGTATCCAGGAATCTCCGCTACGGATATAAATAAAAGCAGCACCCTGGTTTGAGTTATCTGCAAATGACCCCACAATGGCTGTACTTCCATCAGCACTGATACTAACCGACGATCCTTGTTGTGGCGCCGAACCAATAGTTCCTGATGCCACAAGTTTTGCAGTTCTTTGGAGTGATGGAGCAGGATTGGGTTTTACTGTAAAATTAGAACCACTGCTTGCAGTGCCGCTCGATGTTGTAATGGTTGCGCCCCCAGTAACAGTGCCGGGCATTGTCATTGCAACTATGGTTGTGCCGGTATTTGAAAGCAATATTGCAGATGTGCCGCCAATAGTAACAGATGTGGCATTGTTAAGATTGGATCCTGTAATAGTGACCAATGTACCAATACTACCGCCAGTTGGTACAAAGGATACAATGGAAGGCATTTGCGCAGTTACATATTGCACGATACATGTTCCCGAAAATAAAATTAAAATGCGGGGAATCAAAAACGTACGTAGTCGTCGGTTCATTTTCAATAAAGTTTGTAATTGGGGTCTGGTTATATTCGCCGGCCGAAGATATGTATTTGAAAGAAATGTATGTCCATTCCTTTTTTTTAATGCGTAAAGTAGTTAACTGCCAAGTGTTGGAGCTAACACATTTGTCACAAAATAATAAAACCGTTAGCTAAATTAGAATAATGATGTTTCTCTTCATTTTTTCAAGAGATTACAACTGATTACCTTATAGAAGTTTATGAGTTACGCACAATGTATTGACGATATCAGTAACAATTCAAAGGTACTCACCCGGACAGCCATTCAATATTATTCACAAATTCAACCAGTTTATTTTTCTTGTAGGCTCCCCACCAGCTTCAACTTATCAATGCTGGTTCAAAATCTTCTGTACCAAATAAAAAAAACAGCTTCTTCAAACCAACCGGACAAGCCGGTATTGATTTGAAGAAGCCGCAGGCAATTGCGCATTCTTTATTTGCGCTTATTCTTTACTGGCAGAAACAGCATTTGCACAGGTGACGCCTATTTTTACCACCTGGCCGCCACCAATGGCTTCGGGTCCGTAACCAACATTGGAAACATAAATATTGTTGTCTGGCCCAATGGTTATCGCTGTAGGCAAATTAAGCCCGCCAATAACCTGCGTTCTGTTACCATACCGATCCAGTCTTACAATATCACCCGAATTGGGTGTGGGAAAAGGATGACCTACTGTAGCTTCCAGAATGTACAGCCCGCCCAGCTTATCAAACACAATACCCTGTATGGTGCTGAAGCCGGTAGCCACCACACTGATCTGGCCGCCGGGTGTAATTTTATAAATACTGGATTTATTTGCAATGGGAAATACACTAAGATTGCCAACATAGAAATTGCCTTCATGAAAAACCACACAGGTAGGAACGATATGACCCTGGCTGGCAGAGATATCAATTATCCGGCTGATTTTTCCTTTTTGCGAAACTTTGTCCAGCTCTCCATGGTTGGGTTCAACAACAAAAAGATTGTCATCAACATCTATCATGCTATAGGGTGTTCCGTCCGGTTCAAAGTCTTCCGGATTTGGATGCACAACCGGGTTGGCCATATAGTAACTGCTGAGATTGGCCATCATGGTCCAGCTTCTGTCGTTGTTTACTTTAAAAACGCCATTGGGAATATTGGGCACACCGTGCGAACAGCCTGCACCTGTAAGCAACCCGTACATGGTATGGCCGATAAAAGCAATGTCCGCAACACCACTAACAAAACCACCGATGGCTGCACTGGTGGCGCTTGATGGCAGGTTGGTGACAAAAGTCATTCGGTTGCCTGCCCTGTCGATTCTTGAAATCCTGGATCCCGTATCACTTCCGGTATAGGGTCCCGCATCCGGTACCTGCATGCAGGTGGTGGTCGTATTTTTTCCACCAATACCGCCTTCGGCAACATACAGGTAACCATCCGGACCAAATTTCAAACCCCTTGGATTGTTTAGTCCTTTTGCAAATACCGACATGGTAGCCTTGAGGTTTTCGGGCTTACAATCGCAGGGCACCCCATCCTTATGACAGGAATAAAGCAAGATCATCATAGCAAATAAGAAAGCAAAAACGGATAAAAATCTTTTTTTCATAACAGCAATTTTAATAATGAATAATATGGATCATTTTTCACGGGATACAACAGAAAAATAGCTTCAGACGGACGGATTGAAATGCACATACATGCAGTAAAAAACGCGGTCCATTGTCTTGTAGAAAACTGCTGGCCCCCGCCATTTGCAGAGTACTGGCAAGTAGTGTAATAAAAGATCAGAGCGGGTTCCGGTTCCTGAATGCGGGGTTCTTTTTAAGGCCGAACAATCATTTACCATATGGTTTGCAAGATCCTGTCTTTGCCCACCGGTGGGTTGCTTTTTTGCTAAGCGTAAAACCTTAGCTCAATACTGGTTTTTCTTAGCCGGATTTTATACAAACCGCTTATTTTATTTCCGGGCGATTTGTTATTGCTTTACATCAAACACATCCAATCCCTATGATACGCATCATTATTGCAGATACGCATGAGCTTTACCGTGAGACACTTGCAAAAATGCTGGATGCGCAAACCGGTACCAGCGTAGTTGCAGTTTGCAGCGTCAATTCTCTTTCAGCCGGCGTGATACGCGACCTGCATCCCGATATTGTACTGCTGAACCCCTCCGTTAAAAACCAGCCCGAAGTGATTATCATTGAACAGATCAGGAAACTATCGCCAGCAAAAATCATTTGTATCTCGATGCATTGTCATCCCGCCTATGCAAAAAAAATGTTCCGGTACGGCGTCCATGGTTTTGTGAGTAAAGATATCCCTATCAACGAGTTTGCGCTTGCCTTTGCAGAAGTGCTGGCGGGCCGCCCCTATCTCTGTAAAGAAACCAGCGCACAAATTACAGAAGCCGATCTTAACACCGTTCTCCTGCTGCAAGAAGAGCCGGAAGCTGTTGTGACGGCACCAGCCATTGTAAAAAAAGAAAAACAATCCGGGTGGCTGTTTCCTTTTTTCCGGCTCAAAGTTTCTTAACCACAGTGCCGGTCAGTATTTAAACTTCGGTTAACCGTTATTGTTATATCCCCGGTACACAACAGACTCCAATGCGATTGGAATAACCACCGGAATTAACATCAAATAAAGCCCGCCAATACTGACAGGTTCTATTTTCATGGAAACAAATGTTGTCTATTTTTTAAATTTCAGTTTATTGTTAATATTCTGTCCTATTTGTTCACCGGCTTTCTGCCCGCGTTCGCAGGAGATGCGGTAATGTATACCTGCAAAAACCCTTGAAGCACTAATTTCATTGGCCAGGTCTTTAAATGAATTGAACGAGCGTGGCGCCATGCCCAGGTAATCATAAGCATGGTTGGTAAAATGATAGTGTTCACCAAACAAACTGGTCATAACAGTAGTAAAGCTGCCGCCCACGGTAGAGTGCCCGGACGTATATTCCGGAAAGACCGGAGTGGCAAACAAAGGTATCCATGCCGGGTGCTGCAATACCGTTGTAATGTAAGTAATAGGCCTTTCAATATTGTACTGGTATTTTATCTGCCAGCAACCAATACCCGCTTCCACGCAGGCGATGCCCGCTTTTGCATAGGCCAGTGCAGCGATATCGAGCATGGAATGTTCCTGTACCAAAACCTGGTCAAGAATGGAAAGATAATGTCCGCCACCATATCCCGGAAAGTCGCGGTAGTACAAACCTATGGCGGTTTGTTCCGGTGTAAGGGTTTGGGAAACATCATAGACTTCTTTTACCATTTTATAAAAGTCGGATGAGGGATCCGTTGAATACGCCGGCGGTGGCACAGGCGTGCTGTTGTTAAGGCTGCCGGGCACCATCAACCTGTTTGCGCCCCAATACGGTGCCGTTGCAGGGGCAAAAGCGGGCGGTGTTGGCACCCAGAGGCCCGGTCCAACCGGCGGAACATATACGGGATGCGTTGCCGTGGCGCCATCGGTGCCTGCCCAGCCAATAACGGCCTGGGCAACCGCTTTTCCAAATTCAACAGAACGCTGAAAGGTAGTTGGGCTTACCTGGCGCGAATAGACTGAATCCAGCGCATTTTCAAGAGAATCCATGGCGGCCTTGTTGGCATCTGATGTGCCGGAAAAAAAATAACGGTTCATGGCGGCAAGCGCGGTGTTGGCACTGGCACCCCAATGATAGGCCGTTCCGGAAACCGTGTTTGGCATGGATGGCATGGCATTGAGCTGACCTGCAAGTGTGCGGTACTCCGGCATTCCGGGCACCACCGCTTCATAGCAGGCAATACCACAATAACCAAAATAGCGCCCCGGGCCCAGTCCGCCAACAGGCGTGGGATTGGTGCGCAAGATGCGCAATTGCAGGTCCATCCATTTTAAGGCCGCTTCGGCGGAAAAAGTCCTGGTTTGTCGCAGATGCCCCTTGTCATCTTCAAACTGATCAAACCATTTGGGTTTCTGGCAACCGGCAATAACAAAAAATACAAGACAGAACAACAGCATCCGCGTTGCGGACAATGACTGGGTATTTTTTTTCATGTTGGCTGGTATTAAAGCGTCAGGAATAGATTGTATACTGCAAACCTGCAACTGGTTTACAATGATTGGTGGTTCAGTGAAGCATCAAATCAGGCCTGCCCTGGTTTCGGAAAGTGGTATGATGAACTTTGATGGAAGAATGTGCTATCCGATTTTCCTTTCCTGTTATCTGTAACTTATTATCACTACTTTTTTCTACCCGCTAAAGGTAGGGTGAATTGTAAATACCCCATCCGGTACCTGACGAATGGTTTGGATCATTTATTGAACAGCCGGTTAACCGGGTTGATTTACAGGAACACCCTTCAGTGCACCAGGTCCTCAGCTGAGGCATTGATTTTAAATAACCTGGCCGGTGAAGGGTACAAACCCTTTTCAGTTTTGCAGACAATCAGATAACTTCACTGCATGACAATCACTAAAATCAGAGTCCGTCTATTTATTTTCCCTGTCTTATTACTGCTGTCTTTTTATGCAGCAGGAAATACCGGCAAACAAACCGGTAAACCATTGCCGCGTATTGCCATTGCCGGATTGGGCATTGAATCCAGCACGTTCTCTCCTGCGCAAACGGGGGAAGCCGCCTTTCATGCAAAAACAGGCGCTGCGGTTTTGACAAACTATCCCTTCCTGGCCGAAGCTGCACCCCTGCGGGCAAGGGCCATATGGATACCGGCGCTCGTTGGCAAATCGCTGCCGGGTGGCGCTGTTACCCGCCAGGCCTATGAATCCCTCACCCGGAAGCTGCTGGATTCACTGCGCAAATACCTTCCCTTCGACGGTCTCTATTTTGATATTCATGGCGCCATGAGTGTAGCGGGACTTGATGACCCCGAAGCAGACCTGCTGAAAAGGATCAGGGCGGTTGTAGGATTCAAAACAATCATTTCTACCTCCATGGACCTGCATGGCAATGTGTCAACTGATTTGGCAACCAATACAGATCTCATCACCTGTTACCGCATGGCCCCGCACGAGGATGCCATGGAAACAAAACAACGTGCCGTGGAAAACCTCCTGCAAAGAATAGAAAGCGGAAAAGGAAAGCCGGCTTACAAAGCCTGGATACCGGTGCCTGTTTTATTGCCCGGAGAAAAAACCAGTACCCGGATTGAACCGGGCAAAAGTATCTATGCAGCGGTAACACCTGCATCAAAACAGGAAGGCATTACCGATGCCGCCATCTGGATTGGCTATGCCTGGGCCGATGAACCGCGCAATCACGCAGTCGTTATGGTAACCGGCGATGACAAAGAAAAAGTAGTTGCCACGGCCGAACAATTGGCGCATCGCTTTTGGGAGGCAAGAAAGCAGTTTGCATTTGTGGCCACTACCCTGCCCTGGAAAGTAAGCCTGGACAGTGCCCTGCATACCGGCAACCATCCTTTTTTTATCAGCGATATGGGCGATAACCCAACTGCTGGCGGTGCCGGAGATGTAAGCTGGACACTGAATCAATTGCTGGCCGACGAAAGATTCAAATCGCCCGATGGCCCTTCGTTGATCTATGCATCCATTCCCGGACCCGAACTGGTTAAACTGGCTATGGCAGCCGGCATAGGAAAAACCGTAGATGGTTATGCGGGTGCTGTTGCCGATGCGCGGTTCTCGCCGCCGGCACATATCACCGGTACAGTAGCCTCTATTGTAAAAGGTGATACCGATGCAGAAGTGGAAGTGGTGATCAATAGCGGCAGCTTGCACATCATTGTTACCCAAAAACGCAAACCCTACCACAACGAAATTGATTTTACACGCCTGGGTCTCGCCCCGCGGCAAACAGCTATCGTGGTAGTAAAAATTGGTTACCTGCAACCGGAACTATACGCCATGCAGGCCGGTTGGGTGATGGCGCTTACGCCAGGCGGTGTTGACCAGGATATTGAACACCTGCCATACAAAAGAATACTGCGGCCTATGTTTCCGTTCGACAAGGAGATGGGCGATCCGGATTTATCCGCCAGGATGATACCGGTTTCTGGTACAGTGGTTCACAAATAAACAGGACTATGCTTACTGCTGGCTTCCGATATAAGCGAGCAGCATGCAATACGCCAGCTGACCTTTTTGCAAATCGGATACCCGCATAAACTCATTGTGCGAGTGAAAGTTTTCATCCTCCTGCAAAAAACCAAAGGAGTAAGCGGAAAGCCCCAGCTCTTGTTTGAAGACAGACAAAGCTGCATTGGTGCCACCACTGCCCAATAGTATGGGCGCCGTGCCATACAATTGGGTAAGCACGGCAACGGCTGCATTAAAAGCATTGGTATTGCTGGCAAACTTTACCGCTGGTGTTGCAAAACCACCCAGGTCTTTAAAGCTGAGCGTTACCCCTTCTGTTGTATGACTTTCAATGTGCTTCCGCATAAGCCGAAGAATTTCCTGGCCATCCTGGTCTGCTACCAGCCTGCACATAATGCGGCAATGCGCAGACGCCGGAACGATGTTCAGAAATCCTTCTTCTGCCGTGTACCCGCTCCACATGCCGGTAACCTCCAGCGTAGGCCGGTACCAGGCCCTTTCCTGTGCGCTATAGCCTTTCTCACCCCTAAAAGCCGTTGCGCCGTTTTCCTCTAATTCTTTTCGCTCATTATAAGGAGTGCCGGCTACCCGCAGGCGTTCTTCTTCGGTGATGGGCGTTACCTTATCATAAAATCCTTCCACTGCCACCTTGCCATCGGCCGTATGAAAAGATGCAATGATAGCGGCAAGTGCAGCGGCTGCATTGGGCAGCTTGCCACCAAACACACCTGAATGCAAATCGCGGCTGGCTGTCTTTAATGAAAACTCCATGGTACAAGCACCCTTGGCACTCATTAGCATGGCAGGCTGCTGATCGTTTTTCTGGAAAGCATCAGCGCTATAGGCGTCATCGGCTTTCAGCATATCTTTGTGCGCTGCCACAAAACTGCCGAGGTGACCGCTACCGTTTTCTTCTTCTCCTTCAAATAAAAATTTCACATTCACCGGTAGTTTGCCGTCTTTTTTCAACAACGCTTCCACTGCCCAGATGGCAATCACCACACTGCCTTTATCGTCTGATGCACCCCTGCCATAGATTCTTCCGTTTTCCAGCTTTGGCGTAAACGGCGGACTGGTCCACAAGGCTTCCTGTACAGGTTGCACATCGTAATGCCCATAAATTAATACCGTAGGTTTTCCTTTTGCTTTGTTCCACTCTGCATACACCACCGGGTGCCCCCCGGTGGGCATCACCTGTGCATTGTCCATACCAATGGATTGCAGTTTCGTTTGTAACCATTGTGCAGCACGGCCCATGTCGTCCTTGTGTGCCGGCAATGTAGAAATACAGGGTATGGCTACAAAATCCATTAGCTCCTGCACATGTTTCTGTTCATTGTCGCGGATGTATTTTTCAACTGTTGTACTGAGAACAATGGGTTTAGCGGCTTTTTGCTGAGCTGAAAGCATGCTGCTGAAACACAATAAAGCCAGCAGAAATGGATAGCGCTGATGCATGATAGTGGTTTTTTTGGGTACAACAAGTTAACGAAAAGAAGGGAAAGGAAAATGTGGAAATATAAAACCGCAGATAAGGAGGAAAGTGAAAATGCCGACAGCCCTTCACCGGCAAGAAAAACCGGCGGACAGGGTTCACAATATTTTTGTTGCCCTGCCCGCCGGAATCTTTGTAAACATTTATACCAGTACCGTTACCTGCAAGTAACTGGCAGGGATAGACGTAGTTGCTGCGGAACCGCTCCTGTTCTGGCTAACAAACAAGGTCTCAAGTTCCTGTTGTAAAGCGGCTGCCTTACCATTTTTCTCTGCTGCATCAAATGCATTCATGGTAGGACCGTAATAATTTTTAAACACATTTACCAGTTCCGCCGGCGAATAATCTGCATTGAACGTAAATGTTTCTTTGGAAAATGAGATTTTTTCATTGGCGATGCCGGCAGCAGTAAAACGATCCTGCACATGACTTTCTACGCCCCAAAGCATTGGGCTTACGAAGCCTTCTGGCGGCGGTGGCGTATATGCGGAACTTATCCTGAGAATTTGCGCAACAAGTGTCGGATCACCCGGTATCCAGTTGCCCATTACAATGCGGCCGCCCTTGCGCGTTACACGCACCATTTCTTTTGCCACATCCATTGGTTTGGGAGCGAACATGGCGCCGAAAATGCTTACCACCAAATCAAACTGCTGATCTCTCCAGTCTATCAAATCAATCGCATCTCCCTCGTAAAACTGGCAATTGGCCAGCCCTTCCTGTTTTGCACGTTTGTTGCCTGCTGCCACCAGATTGGCCGCAATATCAATGCCCGTTACCATTGCGCCCAGTCTTGCAGCGGGCAACGCCGTGGTACCATCGCCACAGCCAAGGTCCAGCACTTTCATTTCTTTACCGATGCCCAATGCTGCCACCAGACCAGTTCCGCTTTCGCGCATGGTGCTGGCAATGCGGGTAAAATCGCCCTTTTCCCATAATGCTTTGTTCGCATTCATAATTTTCATTTTTAGGTTTATTGATGCCACAATGGTACACCCGGAATGGTTCAATGAAATGCCTGCAAAGTCCCATTAGTTTTCTTAAAAGTCCAGCAGGCCATTTCTTTATTATTGATTAATTTT
>Ga0209069_10001266_pt1 | contig 12746 bp, 10 predicted proteins | sample Str013_2_FD_187202 | JGI IMG/M metagenome (GOLD analysis project Ga0209069, IMG submission 187202) | Freshwater sediment microbial communities in response to fracking from Pennsylvania, USA - Straight Creek_MetaG_SC_2013 (SPAdes) (version 2) | ecosystem: Environmental > Aquatic > Freshwater >...
CAGCGTGAACGACTACACCGCCATTGTGATCTTCATCGTCGTGATCGGTGGCATCGGAACCATCGAAGGCCCGATCATCGGCACGATCGTTTATTTTCTGTTGCGAGAATATTTCGCTGATTTGGGTGCAATCTATTTAATGATCTTGGGCGTCATCGCCATCACCATGATGCTCGTCGCGCCCAAGGGCATTTGGGGCTATGTGGCGCAGCGTTGGCAGATCAACTTGTTTCCAACGGGCTATGTGGTGAAGGAGGATAAGCGATGATTCCATTCATCTATGTGGCTTTGCCGACGCGGGTGATTTTTGGCCGGGGCAGGATTTCTGAGGCAGCGGCTGAGGCCAAACGCCTCGGCATGAAACGGCCGTTGATCATCACCACAAGGCAGCAGGAAGACTCCGGTCAACGGATTGCTGCAAGCACAGGCGGCTTTGCTTTCGCAGGTGCAGCCATGCACACGCCAGTGAATGTCACCGAAGACGCCATGGCGGTTTTGAAGGCCGAACGCTGTGACGGCACCATCGCATTGGGCGGTGGTTCATCAACCGGCTTGGGCAAAGCCATTGCCTTGCGCACAGACCTGCCGCAACTGGTGATCCCAACTTCCTACGCTGGTTCCGAAATGACCAACATCTTGGGTGAAACACAAGGTGGAGCCAAGACCACCAAGCGCGATGCGAAAATCCAGCCCGAGACGGTGATCTATGATCCTGATTTACTGGAGACGTTGCCTGACAGGTTCGCAGCCACGTCGGGTATGAATGCCATCGCTCATGCGGTGGAAGGGCTTTATGCCGTGGATGGCAACCCGATCATTTCGCTCATGGCGGAGGAGGGCATTCGCGCCCTCGCTTCGGCTTTGCCCGAAGGCAAGGCGGGCCATGATGAGGCACTCTATGGCGCGTGGTTGTGCGGAACCGTTCTGGGTTCCGCCGCCATGGCCCTGCATCACAAGCTTTGCCACGTGCTCGGCGGCACGTTTGATCTGCCGCATGCTGAAACGCATACGGTGATCTTGCCTCATGCGACCGCCTACAACGCGCCGGGTTCGCCCGAAGCCATGGCACGCATCGTGCGCGCAATCGGTTCTGTAAGCGCGGCGGGCGGTTTGTACGATCTCGCCAAACGCCTCAATGCGCCGCTCACCCTCAAGGAATTGGGCATGCCGGAATCGGGTCTCGACAAGGCCGCCGATATTGCGGCTGCCAACCCTTATTTAAATCCTACACCCATTGAACGCGCCGCCATTCGCAATTTGTTGGATGACGCATTTCATGGTCGCAGGCCGCAAAACTGAACGGAGAGACAGATGGCAGATATTACAACCGACGTGATGATCATCGGCACAGGCCCGGCGGGTGGCGCAACGGCTGCCCTGCTGGCCACCTATGGCGTCAACACCTTTATCATCAATCGCTATCGCTGGCTGGCAAACACGCCGCGCGCCCACATCACTAACCAGCGCACAATGGAAGTATTACGCGATTTAGGGCCAGAGGTTGAAAGCGAGGCCTATATGTATGCCACCGAACAAGACCTGATGGGCGAGAACGTGTTTTGTGTTTCGCTGGCTGGCGAAGAATTGGGCCGCATGAAAAGCTGGGGCAAAAGCCCCAAGTCGCGCGCTGAACATCGGCTGTCCTCGCCAACCCAAATGAATGACTTGCCGCAAACTTTCATGGAGCCGCTGCTCTATAAGACTGCCTGTTCACGCGGTGCGCAGTCGCGCATGTCTTGCGAATATCTCTCGCACGTTCAAGACAAAGACGGCGTCACCGTCACCGTGAAAGATCGCCTCGCCAACAAGAATTTCACTGTACGCTGCAAATATCTCGTCGGCGCAGATGGCGGCAATTCATTGGTGGCCGAACACGCGGGCCTGCCGTTCGAAGGCAAGATGGGCGTGGGGGGCTCAATGAATATCTTGTTTAGGGCCGATCTCTCCAAATATGTGGCCCACCGCCCGTCGGTTCTTTACTGGGTCATGCAACCCGGCGCGGATGTCGGCGGCATCGGCATGGGGCTGGTGCGCATGATCAGGCCATGGAATGAGTGGCTGATTGTTTGGGGGTATGACATTTCGAAGCCCGCCCCAAAGGTGGATGCCAAAATGGCCACCCACGTGGCGCGGCAATTGGTGGGCGACCCGAAGCTGGAAATTGAATTGATCTCGGCCAACACCTGGACGGTCAACAACATGTATGCCACCAAAATGCAAAGGGGCCGCGTGTTCATCATGGGCGATGCCGCACATCGTCATCCACCTTCCAACGGTTTAGGCTCCAACACTTCAATTCAGGACGCATTTAACTTGGCATGGAAATTGGCCGCTGTGGTGAAGGGCAGCGCCACGCCCAAGCTGCTGGACACCTATACCAAAGAACGCGCCCCCATCGCCAAGCAGATTGTTACGCGCGCCAATCAATCGATCGCGGAATTCGGCCCCATCTTTGAAGCCTTGGGCATGGATGGCGGGGTTGATCATACCAAAATCCAGCGCAACATGGATGCCCGCTGCAACACCGACGAGAAGGCGGAAAAGCAGCGCGAAGCTTTGCGCAAAGCCATTGAGTTCAAGAAATATGAATTTGATTGCCATGGCGTTGAAATGAACCAGCGCTATAAATCCTCAGCAGTGGTTGCGGATGGCGCAAAAGCGCCGGGCAAGGGCATTGATATGGAATTGTACTACGTACCCACCACTTTGCCGGGCGCGCGCATCCCCCATGCCTGGGTGTTTGACAAACATGGAAAGTCACATTCCACGCTCGATATTTGCGGCAAGGGTCATTTCACCTTGATCACCGGCATCGGCGGCGAAGCTTGGGTGGAAGCCGCCAAGGCCGCGGCCAAACAATTTGGCGTGAGCATCAAAACTCGCGTCATTGGCCCACGCCGTGATTTTGAAGACCATGGCGGAGAATGGGCGATGGCGCGCGAGATTTCGGATTCAGGCTGCATCTTGGTGCGTCCTGATCAACACATGGCCTACCGCGCCATGAAACTCTCCAAGACTGCCAACAAGGATTTGGCCAACGCGCTGGGCGCAATTTTAGGACATTGACCATGGCAAATGCAGCAAAGAAAAAAGCCCCGGCAAAGAAGAAGGCGAAGAAACTCTCCAACGCCAAATATTATTTCACCGTCAAAAACTCGGTGAAGGTAGTGCAGGAGCGCTCCGGCCCAAAGGCCAACAAGCGCGTGAAATTCTTGACCGACAGCCTGGTGAAACATTTGCACGCCTTCGTCAAAGAAACACGACCCACGCTGGATGAGTGGATGCAAGGCATCAACTTCCTCACCCGCACGGGGCACCTCTCCACCGATTGGCGCCAAGAATATATTTTGTTGTCAGATGTGTTGGGCATTTCGATGTTGGTGGAAACCATCAACAACGATAAATTCTCCAACGAAACTGAATCCACCGTGCTTGGCCCATTCTATATCGCCAATGCACCGAAATATCAGAACGGGGCTAACATCTGCCTTGATGGCAAGGGCGAGCCTGTCTGGGTGCAAGGCCGCGTGAAAGATGCCAAGGGCAAAGCCATTCCCGGTGCCATTCTCGATGTGTGGCAGGCCAACGAAGATGGCTTTTATGACGTGCAGCAAAAAGGCATCCAGCCTGAAATGAACCTGCGCGGCGTGTTCACCAGCGGCAAGAACGGCGAGTTCTTTTTCCGCTCAGCCTATCCGCGCTTTTATCCCATTCCCTATGACGGCAGTGTGGGCGATTTGCTTGTGGCGCTGGACCGCAACCATAACCGCCCTGCGCATTTGCACTTTCTGGTCACAGCGCCGGGCTTTGACAAACTCGTCACCCACATTTTCACACCAGATTGCCCTTGGCTGAAAGATGATGCGGTGTTCGGCGTCAAAGAAAGCCTGATTGCCGATTTCAAAATCGTTGACAATCCCAAGCTCGCGGCAGAACGCGGCCTGCCCAACCCATTCCGCGAAGTCACCTGGGATGTGATTATGAGCAAGACCAAAAAGAAATGACCAACCCTTGCATCATTTGCGTTGCCATAACCGGGTCTCTTCCCACCAAGGAGAACAACCCAGCGGTGCCGATTTCCATTGCCGAGCAAATTGAAAGCACACAGGAAAGTTTTGAGGCGGGGGCCAGCATTGTGCACTGCCATGTGCGTGACGACGAAGGCAAGCCAACGTCAGATCCAGAACGCTTTGCGAAGTTGAAAGCGGGTATCGAGAAGCATTGCCCCGGCATGATTGTGCAGCTTTCTACGGGTGGCAGGTCGGGCGCCGGCAAAGCCCGCGGCGGCATGTTACCTCTGCGACCCGATATGGCCTCGCTCACCACAGGTTCCAACAATTTCCCAACGCGCGTCTATGAAAATCCACCCGATCTGGTTGACTGGCTGGCATCGGAAATGTTGCACTACGGTATCAAGCCGGAGCTTGAATGTTTCGATCTTTCGCACATCGTACAAGCGGCCGCGATGCAAAATGACGGGCGTCTCAAAGGCCCGCTCTATGTGCAATTCGTCATGGGTGTCAAAAATGCCATGCCCGCGGATGAGCGCATCTTTGACTTTTATATCGAAACTTTGAAACGGCTCTCGCCCGGTGCGCAGTGGTGCGCTGCTGGCATCGGCCCGGCGCAACGCATCATCAATGAATGGTCGATCGCCAAGGGCGGCCACACCCGCACGGGCATGGAAGACAATGTGCGGCTGGACAAGAATGTTCTTGCGCCTTCAAACGCGGCCTTGGTCAAGCGCGCAGTCGAAATTTGCGATCGGCATCAGCGCCCGGTGGCGACATGGCGTCAGGCGCGCGAGATACTTGGCCTGGCAACGCCCACTTCATAAAGGAACGAGACATGCGGTTTGTAACATTTGAACATGGTGAGGAACATCACATTGGCGCCATCGTCGGGGATAACGTCGTTGATCTCAATTTGGCAGAGCCGCGCCTGCCCAAAGGCCTCGGTGCTTATCTGCGCGGCGGCGGCACGCTCATTGATTTGGCAGCGCTCGCAAAATCTGCAAAGCCACTGCATGGACGCCCGCTAAGCGTCATCGCCCACGGCTTGCCTGTCAACGATCCCGGCAAAATTTTCTGTCTCGGGCTCAACTATTTGGAACACGTAAAAGAGGGCAACAATCAGGTCGTCGATTATCCGACGATTTTCATGCGTGGGCTAAGCTCGCTGGTGGCACATGACAAGCCCATCATCCGCCCAGCCATTTCCGACAAGCTGGATTTCGAGGCAGAGTTGGTTCTGGTGATTGGCAAGCGCATCCGCCACGCGACGATGGAAACGGCGTTAAATGCGGTTGCGGGCTATTCGTGTTTCAACGACGGCACATTGCGGGATTATCAAAGACGAACAACGCAATGGACCATTGGCAAGAATTTCGATCAAACCGGTGGCTTTGGCCCATATCTGGTCACACCGGATGAATTGCCGGCGGGAGCTTCTGGCCTCAAGATTGAATCTCGTCTCAACGGTCAGGTTATGCAATCCGACAACACCAGAAACATGATGTTCCCCGTTGCGGAAACAATTGTGACCATCACGCAAGCAATCACGCTCGAACCCGGCGATATGATCGTCATGGGCACACCCTCAGGTGTGGGCTACGCACGCAAACCGCCCGTATTCATGAAGCAGGGCGACATCTGCGAAATTGAAATTGAAGGCATTGGCCTGCTGTCAAATCCAATCATGGATGACGCCTTAGGCAGCGATGGAGCAGCTTGACATCTGCCTTAGATTTTCAAATGAGCGCTCGCAGCTCCGGGAATCCAATAGATAGAAGCCAGAAATACGACTGCTGCCGACAATGGCCAAAGCCAGTGCGGCGAAATCAGCTTGCCAACCATGGAAACATCGGTGCACCCGACAGGATTCGAACCTGTGACCTCTGCCTTCGGAGCAAGGCCGTTACGCTCTAAATCATTGAGAAATAGGGACTGAATGCGCTCAAGTGAAGCAAATTCCGCCCAATTGAACCCCTCATTCTCCGGACATTCTCCGGACAACCAAACGGCAGTTCAGTTCATGTGGGTTATCTAACATGATTGAGACCGCAATGAATAAGAAGTTGCAAGAATAAATGCGTGTCAATCGAGATTTTCAGCAGCGGGATGTCCTCAAAAGTCCGCTTTTGCACTCCAGCCAGACTTGTCACGCATTCGAAACGATGTCCGCTTATGACCCAAAGCGGACTCTAGCCACGCTGCACTAACCTTTCACACCTCCGGCCGTCATGCCTGCTACGATTTGTCTGTTGAAAAAGAGAAAAACTACAAACGGCGGGATGGTGATGAGCAAGATGTTCATGAACAGCAGGTTGAACTGACTCTGGAACTGGGTGAGGAAATTATAGAGCGTAAGCTGCACGGTGACATTGTTCTTGCCCGGCAAATAGTAAAGTGGATTTGTGAAATCGTTGAAGATGGCGATGGACTGGATCACCACATTGGTGATGGTGACGGGTTTGAGCAGCGGCAAGATGATGCGGAAGAAAATCTGCCATGGCTTGGCCCCATCAACAATCGCGGCCTCATCCAGTTCTTTCGGGATTGAGGCGATGAAAGAGCGATAGAGCAGCACTGAGAACGAAAGGCCATAGGCCACCTGGACCAGCACCATACCATAGAGCGTCTTGAACAGCCCGAGCAAATGCAACACCCAGATCGTCGGCACAATGGCGGGCGGAATCATGAAACCCATGAGCACGAAAGCATAGATCACCTTGTTCCAGGACGATGGACGGCGCTGCAACACATAGCCCACCATCGCGCCGAAAATCACCAACAGTGTGACGGCGCCGAGCGTGATGAGACAAGAATTGATATAGGCCGTGATCAACATGTAATCTCGCGCCTGCACCACCGCCCAGAAATTCTGTACAAATAGGAACTGCCCGGGCATCGAGAAGCTGAAGGTGGACGCCTCAGCCGGAGTTTTGCCCGCCATCTGCGCCACGAAAATGAAGGGCACGATGAAGACGAAGAAGCACACCACCAATCCGGCAGCGCCCGCAAGAATGCGCCCGCGCGTCAAAATTCCACCTGTCGGGCGTTGAACCAAAACGTCAATGGCAAGATGATGGCCGCGATCAGGAAGAACAACATCACATTGCCCGCGGTTGCCAAGCCATAAAAGCCAGCCTGATACTGCTTGTAGATCACGCTGGCCAAGACGTCGGAGGCAAAACCCGGGCCGCCGCGCGTCATGGCCCAGATCACATCGAAGGAGCGCAGGCCGCCAATCAGTGACAGGATGATTACTGTGACTGTGGCTGGCCGCACCAGAGGCAAGGTGATCTTCCAAAAACTATCCCATGGCCTGGCACCATCAACCCGCGCGGCGTCGTAATATTCCGGGCTGATCGAGGCGAGGCCCGCGATATAAATGAGTGTTGCCAAGCCGACACCTTTCCATACGTCCACGATCGCAATAGAAAATAGCGCCAAGCGCGGGTCCACCAGCCAGCCTGGGCCATCAATGCCCAGTGCAGCCAGCGCGACATTGAACACGCCTCTCGTGGGGTGCATCAGCGTTGAAAAAGTAATGCCCACACCAATGGTTGAAACCAGTGTGGGAAAGAACATCACATTGCGCATCAACCCTTGGCCAAAAACTTTGCTGGTGAGAAAGACGGCGAGCAGGAGGCCCAATACGGTCTTGGCTCCTGAAGTAATAAAGGCATAGATCAGCGTATTAACAAGCCCACCCGTGAGCGACGGCTCAGACAGAAATTGGCGGAAATTGTCGAGGCCAATAAACTGGGCCGTATCCAAATCCCAACGCGTGAAACAAAACCAAAAACTCGCTGCCGTGGGCACAAGGAACAGCACCGTGTAGACCACAGCCGCGGGTGCAATGAACCAATAGGGATAAGGCGAAGGTTGTTTCATGTTCATCTTGAATGAACCCCAACCTCGACTTGCGAGGTTGGGACATTCTGCATCATTTGAGCCTTCCTTACCAGTTCGGCAGCCCGAGCTGCTTGCCTTGCTTGGCAACATCTTGATCATAGAGGGCGGCAGCATCAGCGGCTGGGCGAATGCCGGAGCCAACCTCAACTGTGATCTGCTCTAATGCTGGCCCCTTGATTGGCGAGACGAATTCCAAGGCGGGGGCTGTGTGGCCGCCCTCTTGGAAGTAAGGCAACATATCTGCCACCGAAGCGGGAACATCCTTTGGTAACGCGCAGCCCTTGATCAAATAAGGGCCAGTTGCGCCGTTGGCGTCAATCATGGCTTTGCAGCCTTCGGCTGAGGCGACGAAGTTCAAGAAGTCTTTGGCTTCCTTCACATGCTTGCTGGCGGCAGGCACGTAAACGCCAGATGGCATCCAAACTGTGAGGCCATTCTTGGTGGCATCATCACCCGGTTGAGCGAAGAAGCCGATGTCATTCACGTTGTTAGGCTCATTCTGCTTCACATCACCAATGCCGAAAGTGAGCATGGGATAATGCGCGGCGGTTCCTGTGGCCACCATTTTCATGCCCTCGCTGAATGTTGCGGCACCGAAGTCTTTGTTGAGATAGCCCGCCTTGAACACTTCTTGCAAATGGTCAAAGCCCTTGGCAGCTGCGGGCGTTGTTGCATATTTGGCCTTGTTGGCGGTGTAGTCCGCTGCAAAGTTCGGCACTGCTGCCTGCACATTGTAGAAGTCAGCCAGAACGAAAAGCTGGCTGGACCAAGTGTCTTTATAGGTTTGGGCCACGGCCACCTTTCCAGCGGCCTTGATCTTCTCACAATTGGCAATGAAATCCTTCCATGTGGTTGGAATTTTCAAGCCAAGGTCCGCGTAGATTTTCTTGTTGTAATAGATGCCACCGCCCATGGCAGCCCCAAAGGGCACACCGCGCACTTTGCCATCAGGGCTGGTGACGACCAGCTTAAAGCTTTCAAGAATGTTGGCCTGGTTGGGCAAGTCGCTCAAATCCGCCAGATTCTTGTCGGGCTTCAAGGCTTGGAAGAGCGAACCGGAATTATATTGGAATATGTCTGCCATTTCACCCGTTGAAAGGCGGGTCTTCACCAGATTGTCGCCCTCTGCGCCACCCGGGCGGTTATCAATTTCAAACTTAATATCTGGGTGAGCGGCGGTGTAGGCTTTGGTCAGGGCATCAAAGGCCTTGACTGTATCGACATTGTTGTCACTGGACAAAGTGAGTGTCGTATCAGCCATGGCTCCGTGAGCCATCAGGCCAAACCCAGCGACTGCGGCCCCGATCATGAGCAGGCCGCGCATAGTTACTTTCGTCATTGTTTCTTCCTCCCTTTTGGTTTGTCGTCTTTTTTCACTTTGAAAGTGATTTCATGCCGTCCCGCATTCAGGCGCAAACCAGCAGACGAAAGCTTGGTCCGCTTGCCATCAACATGGGTGACAGGAAATTGGGCTTGGGGTTTCAACAGGCCAGTGCAGCCTTCAGGAAGCTCCAAGGAATAGATTGCTTGTTCACCTTTCAGCTTCCAAGCGGCAGTGATCTTGCCATGGCGGCATTCATGCCATGCTGATACGGGCGAGAGTTCGGGCAAGAACTGCGGTGAGATTTCCACAACATCAAAACCGGGCTTGCTGGGTGATGGGGCAATGCCCGCGACACTTTCAAACAACCATTGGCAAACCGCACCATAGGCATAGTGGTTATAGCTGTTCATATCCGGATCATAGATCGTGCCATCCGGTGCCAGCGCATCCCAGCGCTCCCAAATCGTGGTGGCTCCGCGCTCAACCTGATAGAGCCAGCCCGGCACCTTGCGATTGAGAAACACTTTTTCTGCCAGGTCATGCATACCCAATTTGGTCAAAGCAGGCAGAAGTGCCGGCGTGCCAATGAATCCCGTGCCAATCAAATAATCAGCATCAATGATCACCTGGCGGAAATAGCCCTTTGCGGCTTCGTAATATTTGGCAGGCACCAGATCATAGACGAAGGACAGCGCATAAGAGGTTTGGTCATTGTGTGCGAGACGGCCTGAGGCGCTGAAATACTCTTTCGCGAAGGCGCGTTTGATTTCGCCGTGACGTTTCGAAAGAGCGGCAGCTTCCTTTTTCTTGCCAATGATCTTGGCGATCTGCGCTGCCAGCCCAGTTGAAATCGCATGATAAAGCGTTGCCGCGCAATCATCGCCAATTGTAGGTCGTGGTTTTCGATTGTCTCCGACGGGTTGAATCCAATCGCCAAAAGTAAAGCCCGGCGCACCCCAAGTCGAAGGCGGCTTGATCAGCGGGCCGCCGGAAATCGACCAGAGATAATCCAGCCACTTCACCATCGCGGGGAAACACTCTTGCAGCACGCCGACGTCGCCATATTGCAAATAGAGCTGCCATGGGATCACGGTGATGGCATCGCCCCAACCTGTTGAGCCAGCCCAGTCTCCGCGGCCCGCTATCGGGTGAAGACGAGTCGGGTCGGGAGAAAAATGTGGGATCGCGCCATTCTTGCGTTGATCATGCATCACGTCGCGCAAATATTTCTTGAGGATGGTTTCGCAATCAGCCAGCCAGCAAGCCGTACCCGCAAAAACCTGTGCATCGCCCGTCCAACCAATGCGTTCATCGCGCTGTGGGCAATCGGTGGGCACTTCAATGAAATTTGAACGTTGTGACCAAACCGTGTTCATCACCAGGCGGTTCACTGCAGGGACGCCGCAGGTGAAACCGCCCGCCATGTCGGGCACGGAGGAGATTGGCACGGCATGGATGGTGATGATCTTGGCCTTGCCGGTGATTTTCACCCGTGCATAGCGAAAGCCCATGAAGGAGAAAGTGGGCGCATAGGTCTCATGGCCTCCACCCTTCAAAGTGTAGACAATTTGGGCACGGGCGCTGCGAAAATTGCGATTATCGAAATGCTTGTTGGGGCCCAGGATTTCAGAATGATCAATGGTGACCGTTGCGCCGCTTTCGCCTTCGACGGTGAAGCACACATAGCCTCCGGCGTTCTGGCCAAAATCATAGACATGGCGACCATCCACTTCGTCCCATGAATCAACTGCTGTAAGAAATGGCAATTCTCGCACTGGTTTGGTCTCGTGAGGCACAAGGAGCTTGGTGTTAAACGCGAGCTCTTCAACACCGCCGATTTCCTTCAACGCTTCAGCGCGTGCATCGTAGTCTTCGCCATAGTAGATGCCCGATTTGGTGATCGGCAAGGTGCCGCTTGCCCAAGATTCATCGGTGCTCAGCACAACTTCTTTGCCAACTTCGATCTGCGCTATGGCACCGATGCGGTCGCCCCAGCAATTATAGATCGGGTTTTGCGCCCACATCATTTGTGAGCGCCACCATCCATCGCCCAGCCAGATGACGACTTTGTTTTCACCGACTTTTAGATGCTTGGCAATATCATAGCTCTGAAAGGCAATGCGATCATCGTAACACGTCCAGCCCGGTGTCAGCAGATCCTGCCCCACACGCTCGCCATTGATGAAGCAGCGATAGAGTCCTTGCGCTGAAATATGCAGCAGCATTTCAGGTAAAACATGGGCAAGGGAAAATGTTTTTGACACGAAAGTGGCTGGCGTTCCTTGGCCGCGGTCAGCCACCGGTGCCACCATCCGCGCTTGCCATTTCACCTTGCTGACTGACCCCAAAGCAAACCTCCCAGTTGCCGCTTGTTGACCGCGGCTTGTTTATGTATATCGTTCTACACAAAGAAACACATTTTCTTTTGCTGGGCAACAAGAATTTGTGCGCTGTGCTATGAAATTGAAATGAGCAAAGAAACGAAGCCTCTGGCCGCAGGCCGTGTGACGATCAAGACTGTTGCGGCGAATTCCGGCGTATCGGTCGCGGCGGTTTCCAAAGTGTTGCGCGATGCCTATGGCGTTTCAGAAACTTTGCGCAAAAAGGTACAGGCTTCGATTGATCACCTTGGTTATCGCCCCAGTGTTGCGGCGCGCGGCATGCGGGGGCAAACATTTACGATAGGTGTCCTGCTTGTCGAAATCGCAAACCCATTTCTGCCCTTGATAATTGAGGGAGTAAATGAGGTTCTGGCGGAATCAAATTACAAAGCGATGCTGGCGGTTGGCCAATCCGACATGAAGCTCGAATCCAAACTCATCGAGTCCATGATTGACTATCACATGGATGGCCTCATTCTCGTAGCGCCGCAGCTACAGGGCAGCCAGTTGGCAAGGTTTGCAAAGCAAATTCCCATGGTTGTCATTGGTCATCACGAGGCGACGGCAACCGCTTTCGATACGGTCAACAGTGATGACCAGGAAGGTGCGGCGGTTGCAATCCGCGCGTTGTTTGAGAAGGGGATTAGGGACATTGCCATGCTCAGCCCTGTGTTGGATGATCCGCATGCAGCCAATGTCATCACACAGCGAGAAATTGGCTACCAAAAGGCAATGCAGAAAGCAGGCGCCGCGAGCCGCGCTCGCATCCTGCGCGTGGCATATGATGCGCATCTTCGGCCGCCAGAGATTGTTGAACTGTTGCAACATCGCAACCGCCCGCGCGCCATCTTCTGTTGGTCAGACCTTGATGCGGTGCACGTCGTCGACGCTGCAATGCAACTCAAACTTCGCGTGCCCCAAGACATCGCCATCATCGGCTATGACAATTCCAGTGTCGCAGCTTTGGCTACAGTCAATCTTTCCAGCATCGACCAATCAGGAAAGCGCTTGGGCTCGCTTGCTGGGGAACGGCTTCTAAGCCGCATCTCCGGTCGCACGACCGCAAGTCATGTCCTTGTGGAGCCGTCACTCTTTATCAGGAAAAGCCACTAGAATTCGCTG
>Ga0209069_10001267_pt1 | contig 12741 bp, 9 predicted proteins | sample Str013_2_FD_187202 | JGI IMG/M metagenome (GOLD analysis project Ga0209069, IMG submission 187202) | Freshwater sediment microbial communities in response to fracking from Pennsylvania, USA - Straight Creek_MetaG_SC_2013 (SPAdes) (version 2) | ecosystem: Environmental > Aquatic > Freshwater >...
CATTTATTACAAATCCTTTTGCATCATCAAAATTGCGCGGTGATTTTTCATTGTAAACATTGATGATGTATACAAAGGAATTAATGTTGTCAGTGGATGTTTTAACAGGAGTTGTCAGTAGACCTGGTTCCACTTTTTTACCAGGCAGTACCGGTAATTGCGTTAATTCAAATCTTCCGGAGTCGGCCTGTACGGTACCATCCGCGTTTTGCACCAGCGTTCTCCAGTCTTTTTTATTCTTTTCAAAGGCTGCGCTTGCTTTTGCTGCGCTGATAGAATCGCTGCAGGTAAATAATATTACATCAGCGCTTGCTTCCCACCAGTATTTGTTTTTATTGTTTTTGTAATAATTCTTCAACCCGGTAGAATCGGCAGCGGCCTTGTCCCAAACACGGCGCTGCATTACTTCAAACAACAGGTTGCCATCCTTGAATTCTTTCAACTGGGTAGCAAATTCTTTATTGAACGCTTCGAGGTGGTTGCGGTAATATTCTATAGCAACGGCCTCAACATACTGTTGAAATAACTGGGGCATTAATTTCCCATTGGTGATAGCAGGTGCATTCCTGATAGACTGCAGGTATTTTACAAAGTCAATGGCTTTTACCTTTTGTTTTGGGTAAGAAAAAAGGATGGTATTGTCATTGAGCGCCGGTGCCTGTGGCAGGGTTCGATCTGTGAATGCGCTGTCTGCATATACCCAGATCAACTTTTCATCATAAATGCCTTTTTTATAACCGGCCATGCGCATTACTTTTTGAGCAAGCGCCAGTTTGGATACCTGGATACGATTGTCTGCCTGAACTTTTTGTTTCAGTAATCCCAAAGCGGTAGTATTTTCCTTATCTGCGTTTACTGGTATGCGTTCGATTCGTTGTACGATGTGATAACCATATTTGCTGTAAAAGGGCCAGCTGATATCGCCGTCTTTTTTCAATGCAAATACCGTGTTTTCAAAGTCACCGTCAAATCTGCCTACACCGAATTCGGGCATTAAGCCTCCGGCCTGGTAGGTTATATTATCATTACTGTATTTGGCCGCCAGGTCCCTGAAAGAGGAGCCTTTCTGTAATGCGTTGTAAATGGAATCGGCCAGTGATTTCAATCTTGCCTTTTCTGTATCATCGGCTCCGGGTGGGAAGGCCAGTAATATTTGTGCCGCGCGCATTCTCCCTGCCGCGGACCTTATGTCGGTAGTTTTAAAAATATGGTAGGCAGATTTGCTTTTATAAATTTTGGAATATTTGCCCAGGGGTGTGGAGTAAGCAAGAGACTCCAGTTCGTATGGAAGAATGAATACTGTAATGTAACCCAGGTCGCCCTGGTTGCTGTGAACCGAAGGGTCCTGTGAATAGGTTTGGGCAATAGCCGCAAAATCTCCACCAGCCTGCAGTTTTGTATAGGCTTCATTTACTCTTTTAAATGCAGCGGCTGTATCGGGGCCTGTAAAAGGGATGTAGATATGGGAAATGCGCAGATCCTGCTGACTGCGTTTGAATGCTTCGTCTACCAATAACTGTATACTGCTTTCATCATTCATAAAACCTTCTGCGATTTGCCCGCGGAAATTCTGCATTTCTGCTTTCTGGGTGGCAAGTGTATCCAGTTTGGCGTCGTAAGCGGCCTGTACCTTTAGTTTAAACCTTGTATACAGGTCAAGGTACTCGCGGCAGGCTTTTTCCGATTGATTGTTGCCGGTATTGGTATTGTTTTTATTGAATGCGCGAAGAAATTCTTCTTTGCTTACATTGTTTTTACCATAAGTAAAAAGCGTTTGTGCGTGCGCCGTAGTAAAAAAGAAAAGTATAAAAGCAGTTAAGAGTTGCTTCATAATTTGTCAATTGGATGTTGGTTTCAGCCGGTAGTCAACTGCATTTTGGTTGAATTTTAGTGCAATTGAACAGCCGGGATAAAAGATCTATTGTTTATTGATTTGCTTCAGTTTTACATTTAGCACTTCATCTATCTGGTCGTAGGTCAGTTTTTTGGCGATGATCCTTTTCTCTTTGTCCAGTAAATAAAGAATGGGTGTCTGGTAAACGTCGTACAACTGCCGGTAATTGGGCTTTCCGGCTGTATAGCCAGCATCCCTTTGCTCCGTGGTTTCATAAACGTGTATCCAGTCTTTTAAATTGTTTTCATGGATGTAGTTGAGCCAGGCTTGTTTCCCCCCGTCTACCATTACGCCATAAATCTGTACCCCTTCCTTTTTCCACTTGTTTTGGTACATGGAATCCAATTTTGGTACCACTTCCTTACAATGGCTGCAGGTAGCGTCCCAGAAACAAATTACCACATAATCGGATTTTAAACTGTAAAGGGGAATGGGGTGTTCGGCTGTATCTACCAGTTCGAGGTTTTGGGCCGGGCTGCCAATCAGGTTGGCCATCAGGCTATAGGCCCTGTCGTATATGTATTTCTTGTATTTTTCGGTAAACCAGTCAACCTGCGGGTTATTGTTGATGTATTTTTCAAACAGGTGCACAAAAACGGCGTCCTGACCCATGTACTTCGGGCTGATATAGGCCTGGACGAAATAAGTGAGCAGGTACTTGTTCATTTCCTTACTGGCAGCGGATTTGGCGAGCATTTGATCCACCTCTTTCATGATGCTGTCGGGGTCGGGAACAACGAGGTCCTTGAAGTATTTATCCAGCTTCAGTTCAAATATGGGGGTGCGAATCAGCCTTGCGTCGGTAAAGCTGACGCCATCCCAGAAATGCCCCTTAAAATAATTGAAGGCATATAATGTATCGTATTTGCCAGCAGGTTGTTTGGAAGCCGGGGGAACAATGGGTTCCTTAAGCGCTTTGAAAAGGGCCGTTAGCATACTGGCCGGGTTCTTAGCGGCAACGCTGTCGCGGTAATGCATTAAGTTTTGGCTCAGGTTCCTGAGTATCTCCGTTATCCTGCTGCTGTCCGCCTTTGTTTTTGCGGCCGATAATTCGGACATATTTCCCGCGGTGGCTTTGCCGTTGATGGCTGCGAATTTTGAATAGGCCTGGAAGAGATTGTTATCGGGGGAATTGGTAAACTTCACATTGGCGGGCAGGCCGGCTGTGTCGGCTGCTATGGAAAAATTCTGTTGTTTGTCCAGTAATACTTCAAAAAGTATTTCTTTCCTGGGCGATACCACAAAGTAAATACCACCCGGTAATTTATCCGTTCCTTTAAAAATACCGGCACTATTTGCATCCAGCTTTGTGGAATCGGCGAGGGCCTTTATTTTTCCATAGTAATAACCCAGGTAAACAAACTGGTTCTTGTAAGGCTTCAGTGTAATTCCAATTCTATGGCCAGTTGTCTGGGCCATTAATTGTGTAGCAGTAATAAAAAGTACGATCGCTGATAATGGTTTCTTCATTTGCTGTACGGTGAGATTAAGCCGCGAATATATTGAAAATACGCCCTATAAGTGGTTAACTGGCTGCTAAATTAAGACCCGGAACGGATATTAATCATTACTTACTTTCGCAGTATGCAAAAGGAACTGTACCTGGATATCAGTAAAGAAGATGCTGGCGGGAGCCTGTATCGTATTACCAATGATGATGGCAGTATCCATTTTTATTACAACCATAGTATCTATAATGCCGGAACGGATGAATTGAAAGTATTTGAAACCAATTACCCGGATTTTGATGCTTTCTGGAAAATGATTATTTCCGATAAGCAATGGTATTACCTGCACCCCTTGTTTGTACATCCGGAGCAGCGGGCTTTTATCCGGCAACAGTTGAAAGATGTGAACTGGAATACCCAGCCCAATAAGAAATGGCAGGACAGTCACCAACGGCAATGGACGAAAGTATTAACCGATCCGGGTAATTATTATAAAGGCCCGGGTGGTAATTAATCAACTAATTCTACCTCATGGCGGGTGGAGATAATCATTCCTTATTTTTGCGCCATGCGAAAAAAGAAGCAAGAGGTTCTGCAGTCGGTATTGGTACAGGATTATGCGGCAGAGGGAAAATCGTTGTCGAAAATAGATGGCAAGGTAATTTTCATTGAAGGAGCAGTACCCGGGGATGTGGTGGATGTGAAACTGGGGAAAAACAAGAAAGACTGGGCGGAGGGGAAGGCCGTATATTTTCATGAATACTCTACAGACAGAATAGCGCCCTTTTGCGCGCATTTTGGGGTTTGTGGCGGGTGCAAATGGCAGATGCTGCCTTATGAGAAACAATTGCAATACAAACACAACGAGGTGGAGCAAAACCTCCGGCGGCTTGGAAAAATAACATTACCTCCCCTGGAGCCTATACTGGGCTGTGATCAGACCACACAATACAGGAATAAACTTGAGTTTACTTTCAGCAACCGGCGTTACCTGTTGCAGGAAGAAATTGGAACCGATGCGGTCATACAACAAAGCGATGCGCTGGGCTTTCATGTACCGCGTTTATTCGATAAGGTAATTGATATCAATACCTGTCACCTGATGGCGCCTCCTACCAATGAAATAAAAAATACCATCCGGCAATTTGCACTGGAACAGGGCTATCCATTTTATGATATCCGAAACCATACCGGCTGGCTGCGCACACTGGTGCTGCGAATTTGTACAACGGGTGAGGTAATGGTAAATCTTTGTATTGCCTATGAAGATGAAACGGAAAGAAAGAAGCTGCTTGATCATTTATTGAAACAGGTGCCGGGCATCACCACATTATTGTATACCATCAATCCAAAGAAGAATGACAGTATTTATGATTTGAACCCGCAGGTATATTTTGGAAAGGGGTTTGCGATTGAGGAGCTGGATGGATTGAAATTTAAAATTGGCCCTAAATCTTTTTTTCAAACCAATACAAAGCAGGGCGAAAAATTATACCGTGTTACAAAAGAATTTGCTGCATTAACAGGTACGGAAACCGTGTATGATTTGTATTGTGGTACGGGAAGTATTGGCTTGTTTGTAAGCAATGCAGCAAAGAAGATTATCGGCGTGGAAGTGATTGGGGAAGCCATCGAAGATGCGAAGGTCAATGCGGAACTGAATGGTATTACCAATACGGCGTTTTTCGCCGGCGATGTGATTGATGTATGCAACGATGATTTTTTCAACCATCATGGCCGGCCGGATGTTATTATCACCGATCCACCGCGAGCGGGCATGCATGAAAAGCTGGTGAGGAAGCTATTGAATATAGCGGCGCCTACGCTGGTATATGTGAGTTGTAACCCGGCCACACAGGCGAGGGATTTACAACTGCTGGATGAGAAATACATGGTAACGAAGGTGCAGCCGGTGGATATGTTTCCGCATACGCACCACATTGAAAACGTGGTGCAGCTGAGGTTGCGTTAAGCAATGCTTAATTTATCAACTGCAATTATAGGTTACCTTACATTTGCTGGTATTAATAATAAAATATACAAATTGAATTAAATGGCGAATTACAGTTCAAGAGGAGGATTGGGAAGTATTCCCCCCGTTATAAAAAACCTGCTAATCATTAATGGCCTTGTTTGGCTTGCCCAGGTTATGTTTGGAATGAGGGGCGTTTTCCTTGAAGAATATGGTGCGTTGTGGAGTTTGAATTCAGGGAATTTTAAAATATGGCAACTGGTAACACATATGTTCATGCACCAGGCGGTAGATGCCCATGGGCAAGTTGCTTTTGCCCATATTTTATTTAATATGTTTACGCTTTGGATGTTTGGAACCATATTAGAAAATTACTGGGGTCCAAAACGTTTCCTGCAATTCTACCTTATATGTGGGTTAATAGCCGGTCTTACACAACTCTTTGTTCAACCGGATTTTGGATATGCTGTTGGGGCTTCGGGAGCAATAATGGGTGTAATGGCAGGATTTACCTATTTGTTTCCTAATACTCCATTGTATATTATGTTTATCCCTATACCAGTAAAGGCAAAATTTGCCATTCCTGCTTTTATGGCGATAGATTTATTTAGCGGTATTGCTCCTTCTACAGGAGACAATGTTGCACACTGGGCGCATTTGGGTGGAGCGCTGGCAGGATTGGTAATTGTGTTTATTTGGAACAGGACAAAAAAGAAGGACTTTTATTAAACAATCGGGGTAATAAACAAACTATAAGGCCCGTTATTTTGTAATAGAGCAATACCTTCAACCGATTACCCGAAACACCTTTTATGGCAGTGGCAGAAGAAGAAAAAAAGACCAGCAAAATTTTCCTCGGCCAGGATAATAACTCCCTGGTGATGCTGTTTGCCATCAACGCATTGATGTTTGTGATACTGAAGTTCATCTATGTGATCTACCAGATGGCTGACCTTAACCTTGATGCTTATTACCGTAATATTTACAACTGGCTCATCCTTCCCGCAGATATTCATAAACTGAGTACAAGACCCTGGGCCATCATTACCTATATGTTTACCGACAATGCGGTCATGAAGGCATTGTCGAACCTGTTTTGGTTATGGGTTTTTGGCTTTGTGCTGCAGGATTTAACGGGGAATAAGAAATTAATACCCATTTATATATATGGCGGTTTGTCCGGCGCATTTGTATATGTGGTGAGTTATTATCTTGTTCCGTCATTGCAGTCTTTGCTGCCCGATGCCACTTTGTTTGGCGCCAACGCGGGTGTGATGGCCGTAGCCGTGGCCACCACTTATGTAAAACCCGATTACCGTTTCTTCCCCATGATCAATGGCGGCATACCCCTGTGGATCGTAACACTGATATTTGTTATTGTAGATTTTGCGTCTGTGCCTCACGGTGACCCCGGCAGGTACCTTGCCCACCTGGCGGGCGGCGGATTCGGGTTCCTGTTTATTTACCAATTGAAAAAAGGAAGTGACTGGAGCGTATGGATGAATGATTTCTTTGAATGGATCAACGACCTGTTTAATCCGGATAAAAAGAATAAGAAACGAAATATAAAGGACGAATTCTTTTATAAAGTACATGGTACGCACCCTTATAAGCGCATCCCCAATATAACACAGAAAAGGATCGACGATATCCTGGATAAGATCAATACCCAGGGTTACCATTTGCTCACGGACGAGGAAAAAGATATACTTCGCCGCGCATCTACCGAAGATGATTTGTAATTTTAGGAATGACCCGCATTCTGAGAAAGGTTACCAAGAAATTTTTCATTGTAGTAAACATACTGGCTGTTGTTACTTTCCTGGCGGCCTGTTGCAATAATTTGCTGCATCCGGGCAGGTACTGGTTTGTGGCCATACTGGGTGTGGGATTTCCCTTCCTGGTGGCACTATTGTTGTTTTTCATATTCTTCTGGTTGTTTTTCAAATCGCGCTGGACATGGCTATCGCTGGTAGCGCTTATAATAGGCTGGTACCAGGTAAGCGCCCTGTTTGCTTTTCATCCATTTAATTCATTTGATACTGCAAAGGCAACAGGAAGTTTCAGGGTAATGCAATGGAACGTATCGCGTTTTGATCAGATGACCAGGAAACCAAGGGGAGAGAATTACCGCCTGATGATTTTCGACTTTATCAAACAGATGGATCCGGATGTATTGTGTATGGAGGAGTTTTTTGAATCAAACAATCCCAAGGAGCTGGATGAAAACATCCCCTATATTACTAAGGAATTAAAGTATCCGTATTATTATTTTGCACGCGATCACCGTCGTTATGATGGTTTATATGAACATGGGGTGGCGATCTTTTCGAAGTATCCGATTGCGGACACCCTGCGTATAAGATATTCAGGACCTGACTCTTTGAGTGGTAAAGAAAGCCTTATACATACTGATATCAATATTAACGGGCAAGTGGTTCGGGTATTTGCCACACATTTGCAGTCGCTTCGGTTTGATGGCAATGACTATGGAACGCTTCACCGGATTGCCAGCGCCGATGATAGTGCGGTAACCAAGTCGATGGGAATTATAAAAAAATTCAGGACAGCCTATAACCTGCGCAGTGCACAGGCAGAACTGGTAAGAAGAGAACTGGATGACAGCCCTTATCCTGAAATATTGTGTGGCGATTTTAATGATATACCCAATTCATTTACGTATTTTAAAATCAGGGGTGAGCGCAATGATGTATTTCTTAAAAAGGGGTTTGGTATAGGAAGGAGTTTTGCCTCCATATCGCCTACCCTCCGGATTGATTTTATACTGGCCGATACCAAACTGGAAATATTACAGTTTAAGAAGACAAAACTTCCCTATTCGGACCATTATCCGCTGGTGGCAGATTTTAAGATTCCCTCAAAAGAGTAGGTGTGGGATATGGTTGTTGTCTTATAGGTGAAACAGTGCTTTTTTGACCAGCTTTCATTCTCAACTACTTAGGTAGTTTGTTCCTGTATTTTTGGTTGTTTTTCGTTCAGCGGCCCTTTTCAGGGGCCTACTTAATACTTCCTATCATAGAGGATCCATAGAGGATGGATACAGGATGCATACAGGATGGAACTTCCCAGGCACTTATTTTGCGCTTCCTGCGGGGAAGGAAAGGTAGTGCACCCGCCTTTTTGAACAGCTTTTTTAGCAAATGATTTTACTTTTTCCTGCAGCTTTAAAGGGCAGGGTTTGTATATTTAGGGTGATGATAACCACTCTCCGCATATCATTCTTTTGCTGTTGTTGTCCTTAACTGGCAGGATAAATATTATTTTTGCCCCCATTATCATTTATTCCATTGCTGAAATATAACCAAAAGCTGAAGTGTGCGACGCAACGATGCACCATTTATAAGCTGAAGCCGATTAAAAAACAATTATGTCTCAATTAAGCGTTTACAATTCCTATAGCAGAAAGAAAGAAGTGTTTGTGCCGGGTACGCCGGGTCATGTGGGTATGTACGTGTGTGGACCTACTGTAAGTGGAGAGAGCCACCTGGGGCATGCGAGGCCCTTTATCACTTTTGATGTAGTATACCGCTACCTATTACACCTGGGGTATAAGGTTCGGTATGTGCGTAATATTACCGATGCCGGCCATTTTGAAGAGGAAGGAAAGGAAGCGGAAGATAAGATTTCAATAAAAGCACAGATTGAAAAGCTGGAACCGATGGAGCTGGTGCAGAAATATACCAACCTGTTTCACTGGGCGATGTACCAGTTTAATAACCTGGAACCCAGTATTGAGCCTACTGCTACCGGCCATATCGTAGAGCAAATAGAAATGATAAAGAAGATCATTGCAGCCGGTTATGCGTACGAAATAAATGGTTCGGTATATTTTGATGTGAAAAAATTTGCTTCGCATTATCCTTATGGCAAACTGAGTGGAAGAATAATGGATGATTTGCTGGAAACCACGCGTGATTTGGAAGGGCAGGAAGAAAAAAGGGATCGTGCGGATTTTGCATTGTGGAAGGCTGCTCCTCTTGAACATATTATGCGATGGGCAAGTCCGTGGGGCGAAGGATTCCCGGGATGGCATATTGAATGTTCTGCGATGGCCACCAAATACCTTGGTGCTGAGTTTGACATACATGGTGGTGGGATGGATTTGCAGTTTCCGCATCATGAGAGTGAGATTGCACAGAGTACCATTTGCAATGGTCATATACCCGCTCGTTATTGGCTGCACAATAATATGATTACGGTAAATGGGAAGAAGATGGGGAAGAGCTATAACAACCAGATAAAATTAACGGAGATGTTTAGCGGCACCCATCCGATGCTGGAACAGGCTTATTCCCCGATGACTATTCGCTTTTTCATTTTGCAAACACATTACCGCAGTACGCTTGATTTTGGCAATGAAGCGCTTCAGGCAGCGGAGAAGGGATTGAAACGTTTGTGGGAGAGTTACGAGATATTGCAAAAGTTAGTGGTGGATAAATCTGTTAGCGGTACTGATACGGAACTGGATAAAAAAGCACTTCAACTGCTGACTGATATGGATGATGCCATGAATGATGATTTTAGTACGGCAAGGGTATTGGCAAATATGTTTGAACTGGTGCCGGTTATCAATTCAATCAAGGATGGTCATATAAAGCAATCTGCTATCAGCGGTGGTACCCTTGAGAAAATACAATTGTATTTTAAGAATTACCTGGAAACAGTGCTGGGGCTGAAGAATGAAAGGGAGGAGGACAATAATAAACTGAATGGTGTGCTGGAATTGCTGGTGAATATGCGAAAAGATGCGAAAACGAGAAAGGATTATGCTACTTCCGATAAAATACGCAACCAATTACAGGAGCTGGGCATTCTGCTGAAAGATGATAAGGATGGAGGCATCAGCATTTCATTCGCCTGATTAAGTATGCAGTGATTTGAGTAACTTGGATTACTAAATCACTGTTTATGCAACCCAGGTTACCGCTCCTGTTTATCTGCCTGTTGTCAATTACTACCCTTTATGCACAACCGAAAAAGGCGCCTGATCGCAAGGAAGGCGAAGGGCCGTGGACACAACTTATTATTCGCGGTGTCATCATGGTAAATGGAACCGGTGCACCACCAATTGGACCGGTAGACATCGTGGTAGAAAAGAACCGCATCAAAGAAATAAGAAACGTGGGGGTGCCGGGTGTTGCGATTAGCCCGGGTGGACGTCCGAAACTGGCAGTGGGTGGAAAGGAGCTGAATTGCGAAGGGATGTACCTGATGCCTGGTTTTGTGGATATGCACGGGCATATTGGCGGTGAAGCGCAGGGAGCCGACGCGGAATACGTATTTAAATTATGGATGGCGCATGGTGTAACTACGGTTCGCGATCCAGGTTCGGGCAATGGGCTGGATTGGGTGCTGGATGAAAAGCGCAAGAGCGAACAAAACCTGATTACCGCTCCGCGCATAAAGGCACTTACTACATTTGGACAGGGAAGTGCAACACCAATCTCCACTACTGAACAAGCCATTGCATGGGTGCGGGAAAACCAAAAGAAAGGATCGGATGGTATAAAATTCTTTGGCGCAGCGCCGGAGATAATGAAAGCGGCCCTGGAAGAAAACAAACGGCTTGGTTTGCGATCTGCCTGTCACCATGCACAGATGGATGTGGCAAGATGGAACGTACTGAACAGTGCGCGAGCAGGGCTTACGTCTATGGAACATTGGTATGGATTGCCGGAAGCATTGTTTGAGGACAAAACCATTCAGAATTACCCGCTCAATTATAATTACGCCAATGAACAGAATCGTTTTGAAGAAGCGGGTAAGCTCTGGAAACAGGCGGCCCCTCCGTTCAGCGATCATTGGAACAATGTAATGAATGAATTGCTTTCGCTTGATTTCACACTTGATCCCACTTTTAATATTTATGAAGCCAACCGCGATTTGATGCGTGCCCGCAGGGCAGAATGGCACGAAGACTATACCATGCCAAAGCTGTGGAAGTTTTATGAACCCAATCGACAGGCACATGGCTCGTACTGGCAAAACTGGGGAACGGAGCAGGAGATAAGCTGGAAAGAAAATTACCGGTTGTGGATGACTTTTATAAACGAATACAAGAACCGTGGTGGAAGGGTTACTGTAGGAACAGACGCCGGATTTATTTATGAGTTGTATGGTTTTGCCTATATACGTGAACTGGAGTTGTTGCGTGAATCTGGATTTCATCCATTGGAAGTAATACGCAGTGCCACCCTTTATGGTGCGCAGGCATTGGGTATGGAAAAAGAAATAGGAAGCGTGGAGATTGGTAAACTGGCAGATTTTGTTATTGTGGATGCAAATCCCCTGGAAAACCTGCAGGTATTGTATGGAACGGGCGCCATAACGCTGACTGATAACAATGAAGTGAAAAGAAAAGGTGGTGTAAAGTATACCATCAAAGACGGGATTGTATATGACGCAAAGCAATTACTGGAGGATGTAAAAAAGATGGTGGCAGAAGAAAAGGCAAAGACTGGGTTTAAGATTGTACAACCCGGTATGCAGCAATGATATTAATAAGGCTGAGCATTTTATATATTCTTTAATGCACGGACCATTTCACGCTTGTGAGGTGGTCCCTGTATTTTATGAACTGTAAATCCGGCTTCTGTCATGGATTTTCGAACGGCGCTTTTGGAGCAATAGGTAAGGAGCAGGCCACCTGGCTCCATCATTTGAAATAGTTTTTTAAAAATAGCTGTGGTCCAAAGTTCAGGCTGAACAGTTGGAGCAAATGCATCAAAATAAACAAGGTGGAAGGAATGATTGGTAGAATGTTGTAAGAATTCATTCATTGATTTTCTGAAGGTAAAATTGGGCGCAATCTTTATTTCATTTTCCCAGGTGGATAGATGGAGTTGTTCAAATGCCGGTGTAAGGGTTGGTAGTTGCAATTGCCTGCAATAATTTAATACGGTGTATTCAGGGGGAGTTAATGGGAATGGTTCTATTGTTTCATAGTAAATGGATAATTGGATACCTTCAGCTTCTTTCATTGTGAGCAAAGCGTTTAGTCCTGTTCCAAAACCGAATTCAAAAATATTAATAGTATTGTTTTTATTCCAGGTGTTAGTCTTAATAAAATATTTTAATCCTGATTCTATAAACACATGCTGCGATTCAACCATGGCACCATGTTTTGAGTGGTAGGTGCTGTTTAGATCCGGAATGGAAATAGTGTGTGAGCCGTCTGAGGTTATGATAATTTCCCTATTCATTTGTATCTTTATTGTTCAAGCCTGTCGTATGCAAAACAAAGTTAAATTCGTTATCCTAATTGCGGTGGCGGCAATATTAATTTCTTCCTGTTCAAAAGGCAAAAGTTATCCTGACCCTCCTGTTGCACCTTCTCCAACGCCACAATCTGATACACTTGGTACCGGCTGGCAAAAAATAAATGGTGATACTACTAAATATTATTC
>Ga0209069_10001268_pt1 | contig 12737 bp, 8 predicted proteins | sample Str013_2_FD_187202 | JGI IMG/M metagenome (GOLD analysis project Ga0209069, IMG submission 187202) | Freshwater sediment microbial communities in response to fracking from Pennsylvania, USA - Straight Creek_MetaG_SC_2013 (SPAdes) (version 2) | ecosystem: Environmental > Aquatic > Freshwater >...
GCGTGAATTGCTGGTGGAAACCTTTCCCCGCGCCGACAAGCATTACCTCGTCTGCTATCCGTTCGAGGGACGGCTGGCGCATCAGACGCTCGGCATGCTGCTGACGCGGCGGATGGAGCGGGCGCGGGCGCGCCCGCTCGGCTTCGTCGCCAATGAATATGCGCTGGCGGTGTGGGGGCTCGGCGACCTCTCGTTCCTGATCCGGCAGGGCAGGCTCGATCTTGACGCGCTGTTCGATCCGGACATGCTGGGCGACGATCTCGAGGCATGGCTCGCCGAATCCGCGCTGATGAAGCGCACCTTCCGCACCTGCGCGGTGATTTCAGGCCTGATCGCGCGGCGTTTTACCGGCGAGGAAAAATCGCGCCGCCAGGTGCTGTTCTCCACCGACCTGATCTACGATGTGCTGCGCAAGCACCAGGCCGACCACGTGCTGCTGCGCGCGGCGCGGGCCGACGCCGCCACCGGATTGCTCGACCTGCGCAGGCTGGGTGATATGCTGTCGCGTATCCAGGGCCGAATCACCCATCGGGAACTCGACCGGGTTTCGCCGCTGGCGGTGCCGGTGATGCTGGAAATCGGCCGCGAGTCGGTTTATGGCGAGGCGGCCGACGAGTTGCTGGCGGAAGCCGCCGACGAACTGGTCAAGGAGGCGATGTCTGGAGACGGCGGGTAGGATGGGTTGAGCGTGAGCGAAACCCATCATGCGTTGCCGCAAGGGTTGCGATGGGTATCGCCACGCTCCACCCATCCTACAAGGGAACGCGATGCTGGCTGGATCACTTGCAGTAAAATCAGAGCCGGCAGGCATACTCGACGTCGCCGGCGTCACCCTGCTCGCCGATCTTTCCGGCGCGCTGTTCTGGCAAGAAGAAAGCCTGCTCGTCGTCTCCGATCTGCATCTGGAAAAGGGATCCAGCTTCGCCGCCCGTGGCGTGCTGCTGCCGCCCTACGATACGCGGGCAACGCTCGGCCGACTTGCCGCCGTGATCGTGCGGCACGACCCGCGCATGGTGATCGCACTCGGCGACAGCTTCCATGATCGCCGCGCGCATCAAAGGCTCACGGTGCCGGACCGTGACGCGATCGCGGCGATGCAGGTTCGGCGCGACTGGATATGGATATCCGGCAATCACGATCCGGCATTGCCGTCCGATCTCGGCGGCGTGGTCGCCGATGAGGTCGCGATTGGCCGTATCGTCTTCCGCCACGAGCCGACCGGCGCGGCCGGCGAGATCGCCGGCCATCTGCATCCCAAGGCGCGCGTCGCCACCCGAGGCCGTTCGATGGAGCGGCGCTGTTTTGCCGGTGACGGCGAGCGCGTGGTGATGCCGGCGTTCGGCGCCTATGCCGGCGGCCTCAGCATCCGCGATGCGGCCTTTGCGAAGCTGTTCCGGACGCCGGGCTTGATGGCCCATCTGCTCGGCGACAACAGGATGCACAGCATCGCCGCCTCGCGGTGTTATTGAGCGCCGGTGCTGCTTGCCTGCGCGAAGGGCGTAAGGCAAGTTCCTGCTCCGGAACCTGTTCCCATCCGGATCGTTGTTGCGGCGGCTGGACCCGGGCATGGCAAACCAACGAACCTCTCATCCGAAGAAGCACCACAAGTCTGGCGGCAAGACGTCGCCCGCGAAGAACGAGCCCGGGCCGTTCTCGCTGCGCGACTTCCTGAAGACACTCGGGCCGGGACTGATCACCGGCGCCTCCGACGACGACCCTTCCGGTATCGGCACCTACAGCCAGGCCGGTGCGCAACTCGGTTACGGCATCGGCTGGACCATGCTGCTGAGTTTTCCTCTGATGGCGGCGATCCAGGAAATTTCCGCGCGTGTCGGCCGCGTCACCGGGCACGGCATTTCCGGCAATGTGTGCCGCCATTATTCGGCGGGGCTACTCAATGTCGTCGTGGCGCTGCTGTTTGTCGCCAACACCATCAACATCGCGGCCGACCTCGGCGCCATGGCGGATGCGACCAAACTGCTGATCGGCGGACCCGGCATCGTCTATGTGCTGCTGTTCGGCGTGAGCTCGGTGGTGGCGCAGATCTTCCTGGATTACAAACGCTACGTGTCGGTGCTGAAATGGCTGACGCTCAGCCTGTTCGCCTATGTCGCCGCGCTCGCCTTCGCGCATGTGTCGTGGCGCGAGGCGCTCATCGGCGCCCTCGTCCCGCGCCTCACCTGGAGCGTGGACTATTTCACCACCATCGTTGCGATCCTGGGCACCACCATCTCGCCCTATCTGTTCTTCTGGCAGGCCTCGCAGGAAGCCGAGGACCAGCGCGTCGATGCGCACAAGCAGCCGCTGATCGACAAGCATTACGGCGCGCAAAGGGAATTCCACCGCATCCGCGCCGATACCGTCGTCGGGATGGCGTTTTCCAACCTGATCGCGCTGGCCATCATGGTGACGGCGGCCGCGACCCTCAATGCCGCCGGCCAGACGGATATCCAGACTTCGGCGCAGGCCGCCGAAGCGCTGCGTCCTATTGCCGGCCAGTTCGCGGAAGTGATCTTTGCACTCGGCATTGTCGGCACCGGACTGCTGGCCATCCCGGTGCTGGCGGGCGCCACCGCCTATGCGGTCGGCGAAGGACGCCGATGGCCGGTGGGGCTCGCGCGCAAGCCAAAGGAAGCAGTTGCGTTCTATGCGGTGCTGGCGCTGTCGGGCGGGCTTGGCATCGCGCTCAACTTCACCCCGATCAACCCGATCTCGGCGCTGTACTGGAGCGCGGTCGTCAACGGCGTGCTCGCCGTTCCCGTGATGGTGCTGCTGATGTTCATGTCGCGGCGCAGGGACGTGATGGGCGCCTACGTGATCAGCGGGCCACTATATGGGTTGGGATGGCTGTCGACCGCCGCGATGCTGCTCAGCGTGGTCGCGATGGGCGTTGGATTTTTTGTTTGAGACATTGATGATCGTGTCCCGGACGCGGTGCAGCGCGAAGCGGTGCGCCGCAGAGCCGGGACCACAGTGGACATGGACCCCCGGAACAGCAGCGCATCACTTTGTGCTGCGCCGCATCCGGGAAACGCCACATCAGTCCTTCCGGAACACGATCGAGGCCATCCATCCCGTCATCAGCGCCATGAAAGCCGTCACCAGCCCGTAGGCGAGGCCGTTCTGCCGCGCGGTGGTGGCGACGAATTGTTCGAAGCCCACCTTGACGATTTCGAACGCGGTCTCGGCCTTCGTCACCAGCGCACCGTCGGCAAACAGTTTGATTTCGACGTCATAGGTGCCGATCGGCACCTCCGCGGGCAATGGAATGCCGGACCGAAACAGCGTCGGCGTCAGGAACGTCACGGCGGATGTCGCTTCGCGATAAAGGCCGTGCTCGGAGCGCAGCCGCACGAAGGCGCTGCGGAACGGATCGTTGGGCACGACGTCGGCATAGTCGGGCCCGACGCGCTGGGTCAGCAGCACGTTGTTGAGGCCGAGTTGCTGGCGCCGTTGCACTTCGGGCGAGGCGATGGCGTCGAACGGGCGGTTGGAAAACAGCGCGAGATAGCTCGGCACCTTGAGGAACTGGCGGGAGTCGGTGTTGATCCAGATGCCGAATTTGCGCTCCTTGCGGCGCGTCACCATGTCGGCGCGCGGGCCCGAGACGGTCACCACGAGATCGTAATGGTCGCGCGTCGCCGGCGTAGTGGCGTCCTTTTCGACCGAACCGAACAGCACCAGTTCCTCGCCAGAATAGTTTGGCGTTACCGTCACGCGGTGGTTCGACACCGACACGATCAGCCGTTCGGCACGGGCCGGCGCCGCCGCGAGCGCCGCGAACAGCATGCCCGATATGGCGAGCGCGACGCGCGCGATCATGAGGCGCCTCCGGTTTCCCGGATGGTGAAGAGGTCCTCGGGCCGGACCACCAGTTCGACCGCGAAGCGGATGCCGACCGCAAGCACCAGAAGCCCCAGCAGCAGCCGCAGGTGCTCGCCTCGGATCTTCTGGCCGGCGCGGGCGCCGAATTGCGCGCCGGTCACGCCGCCGATCATCAGGATCAACGCCAGCACAGCGTCAACCAGATGGTTGGTCACGGCATGCAGCATGGTGGCGAACACCATGGTGACCAGCGTCAGCACCATCGAGGTGCCGATCACGGTCGAGGTCGGCACCCGCAAAAGATAGATCATCAGCGGGACCAGGATGAAGCCGCCGCCAATGCCCATGACGGCGCCGATGAAGCCGATGACGAGGCCGACGACCACGACGGGGATGACCGACAGGTAGATCTTCGAGCGCTTGAAACGCATCTTCAGCGGTAGCCCGTGGATCCAGCCATGGCTGCCGGAGCGCCGCGCCGTGACCTTGCCGCCACGCTGGATCCGCAGCAGCGCACGCAAGCCTTCCCAGAACATCAAGCCGCCGACCGTGGTCAGCAGGATGACGTAGGACAGCCCGATCAGCAGGTCGAGTTGGCCGAGCGAGCGCAGCAGCGTGAAGGCCCCGACCCCGAGCGCTGTGCCTAAGCTGCCGCCGCTCAACAGCACCAGCGCCAGCATCGGGTCGATGGCGCGGCGGCGCCAATAGGATATCGCGCCGGAAAACGACGATGCCGCGATGTGGCTGGCGACGGAGGCGACCGCCACGGCGGGCGCGATGCCGATAAAGATCAAAAGCGGCGTCATCAGGAATCCACCGCCGATGCCGAACATGCCCGATACGAAGCCAACGGCCGCGCCCATCGCCAGGATGAGAAAAACATTGACCGGAATGTCGGCGATCGGAAGATAAAGTTGCACGCGCGTTGCTTTTGCGATTATTGCCGCTGACCTGGCTGAGGCCGTTCACGGCATGGTTTCTTGAAGGGGCATTGCCGGCAGCGAAACCCGGTTTGCACGCGGGGCGGGCGAGCGCGGATCGATTGCCGGGCCTTTGCATAACCGAAATCGGGAGGGGGAGGGACTAAAGAATCCGCGGTGGCCGTTTTTTTTGCCACGAGCCACCACGCTCTTTTGGAGCGTGGTGAATCATTCAGATTAATGCGCGGCGGCGGTGCGCTTGGTCGAAGCCGGCTTGGTCGCGGGCTTGGTCCCGTTGGCCTGCGCGGGAGCGCCGTCCCAGCCGCCGGTCGGGGTCGCCACATTGACGGCGGCGTCGGGTTGGGGCTCCGGCGTAAAGGTCTGGATTGCGAGCTTGGCTGCCGCCAGCGACTGCGCATCGAGCCGTTTGGCGATATCGTCGCGCTTGCGAGCGGAATCGGCGTCGCCCTGGGCGGCGGCGAGGCTGAACCATTTGAAGGATTCGGCCAGATTTTGCTCCACGCCGATGCCGCGGGCATAGAGGATGCCAAGGTTGAACTGGCTGTCCGCGACGCCGCGATCGGCCGCTTTTCGGAACCACTGCGCGGCGCTCTTGTAGTTGGCGCCCTTGCCGCCGCCATCGGCGTCGAGCACCGCCAGATTATGCATCGCCTTGGCGTTGCCTCGCTCGGCGGCGGTGAGGTAGTAGTGGCGCGCAATCTCGACGTCTTTCTTCACGCTGAGGCCCTTTTCGTAGAGGGTCCCGAGCCGGAAGATCGCGGGCACGACGCCGGCCTGTGCCGCACGATCATACCATTTTGCAGCCTCGTCGAGATTTGCGGCGATGCCCTTGCCTTCGGCGAAGCGCACGCCGACTTCATAGGCCGCGGTCGGATCGCCCTTCAGCGCCGCCATGCGCAGCATCGGTCCGCCGATTCCGTCCGGCAGCCTTTCGCTGGGCGGGATCTGCACCGTCGCAAGTTGGCCGTTGGCCGGAATCGTCGGCGCCGAAATCGTGCCGGTGATGTCGCCGGCGGTCGCCTGCGAGGCGTCGGCCTGCGGGATCGTCACGGTCGCGCTGTTGAGCGTATTCGGCGCGAAATCGTTGTTCGATTGCCGCCCCATCGGGGTTGGCGAGGTCATTGCGGGCGCCGCCGGCTGGGCACCGCTGTCCGCCGGCGAGGCTTCCGGTGCGGTCTGCTCGCTCGAACTTTCCATCGGCGGGATTTGCGGCGCGGCGCCGGTGTCGAGCAGCGTCATTGCCATCTTGAAGGTGCCAAGCACGATCACGACAACGCTCGCACCGACCAGCAGCGAGCGAATCTTGGAGGTGATGGTCGAGCCTTCCTTGCCGTCCTTGTTCGCGACGCTTGCCTTGGCCTGTTTCTTCGATTGGATTATGGACGCGCCGCGCGCTGCCTTCTGGTTGGCGGGCATGGCGGCGGCCGCCTGGGCGGCCTGCGCGGCACGGCGCGCGGCAGCGATGAAACTCGAGGAACTCACGGGCTCTTTCGGACCCTTCGAAATCTCGCTGATCACGTTTTCCGAGGCAGCAATACGCTCGGTCGGCGTGGGCACGCGCGCGCCCGGCCGGGTACCTGGCTCCAGCGGATGATCGTGCGGCAGGTCGGACGCGAGCGCAGCACGGGGTGCCGCGGCATGGGGTTCGAGGATCTCGTTGATACTGCGCTGCGGCTCCGCGGCATGGAATTCCCGTGGTGCGGCGGCGAAATGCTCCTGTGCCGAGGCGGGATTGGGCAATTCGGGCCTCGGCTGCGGCGCAAAGATCTGTGGCGGCATCGCCGGTGGCATGGCCTCGACCTGTGGTTCGACCGGCGCGGAAGCCACAAATGCCGTCGGCTGCGGCGCAGCCGGGGCGGCGCGAACCGTGCGCAGATCGCCTTCGATGGTCGCCAGACGATCGACCACATGGCCAAGCGTGTTGTGAACGGTTTCGAGCGAATCCTGGGTCCGGCGGTCGGTCTCCGACTGGCTGAAGCGGATGTCGGACAATTCACGCTTGACGGCATCGACGATGCCGTTGTCGATCGGCTGCGGCGGACTTGCGCTGTTTCTGATCTCGGCGAGCGTGGTAAAACTCGCCTGCTGGGTTTCGAGATGGCGCAGAATGTCCTGCAGCCCGTCCTCGACCCGTCCAAGATTGCCGGCGCGATGATCGGTGGAGGCTTCCAGGCGTTCGAGAAGATACGACACGCGCTGTTCGAGATGGGCAAATGCCGACGCGCTGTCGTTGCCTGCCGGCGTGCGGTCGAGGCGCTCGGACAGAGCCCGCAGCGCGCCCTCGATTTGTTCGGAGCTGTCGCTGGCCTGCGGCCGTTCGCGGCCTTCCAGCGTGGAGGCCAGCGCGGCGATGCGCTGTTCCAGAGCGGCAAGGGATTCGCCCTTACCCTCGGCGCGGGAAAGCTGGTCGACCTTGGATGACAGCGTGTGCACGTCGTCGCTGAGCCGCGCCAAGGCGTCGTTGGAGGCGACATTGGAGACGATGGAACGCAATGCCGCGATCGCGCCTTCGAGCTGATGTACTGTCGATGGATCGTCATTGGCACGCAGGATCAGATCGAGCTTGGCGCCGAGATTGCGGATCGCCTCGTCATAGCCGGTAAGTTGCTCGGCGGGGGTCAGCGAGCGCAGGGCTTCGCGGATTTCGCCGAGGGCGCTTTCGATACCGGCCAGCGCGCGGTCGTTGGCTCCGCTGTGGCGGTTTTCCTCGATGCGGCGGGACAGCGACCGGATTTCGTTCTCGATCGATTCGATGGCCCGGCGTGGCATCGCCTCGGTGATCGCATGACGGATTTCGGCGAGTTCGCTGCGGAAAGCAGCAATCGATTGCTCGATCTGGTCGGGATGCTGCAGCGCATCGATCTGGCTCGTGATCTTGACGAGATGGCGTTCCAGCGAGGAAAAATCGGGCGCGGCTGGCGTTGCGGACGCCATCGGCTGGGGCGCATGCCCGGTCGGCAGCGCGCCGGGCTGCGGCATTTGTGGCGCTGGCGCACCATCGAGTTCACTCTGGCGTGCCGCGACTTCTGCAACCGCGAAGCCGAACGAGGTCGGGCTGAGCGGCGGCGAGGGACGATAAACCTGGGTCGCGGCGCGCTCGACCATTTCGGCCTGTCGCTGGGTATCCTGAACCTGGACCCGGTGTGCCGGCGCGGGATTCGCAATCTGGGAGAGCCGCGCGTCGAGACGCAAGATCGCCTCGTTCAATTGCCGGGCGACGGTCGGCTCGGCTCGGGGCGCCTCTGGACGCGGCGTGGACCGCGAAATCCGCTCGATCTGGCGAGTGATCGAATCCAGCCGCTGATGGATATCGGCGACGTCGCGGCTTTCCTGGCTCGGCATAGCCTGACGTTGATCGCTGGATCCGCGGAAATTCGGCGGGGAGGATTCCCCGACGGTCGAATTGATCCAGTCGCTCAGCGACATGCCGGCGCGACGCGCGGCGACTTCTGCCCTTTCGCGGACGGATGGATCGATGCCGTCGAGACTCCACGATACGCGCGAATTCATGCTTCCGTCCGGTTTCGTCTGCGGCGCCCCGCCGGCGCCTTCAGCCTCCCTGCACCGTCCCGATGATGGACCCATCGAATTCGACGCAGATCGGCTGCCTCAGACCGACTTTTTCGCGTTACGGTAAAGAACGGGTTAAGGAATTGGGCCGGCGCGCCTTAAAGTTTGGCGGCGGGACGAGATCGAGGGAGTTTAGCCGGCAGGCCGCCCGACCGCGCCGGTGTGGCCCACCGGTCATTTCTCGTTTTCGCGCGCGCCGTTCGCAGCAGGTACGACGCTCGGATGCGGCGCGATGGCGGACAGCGCATCGATTGCCTCTTCGCACCAATCCGCCACCGCTCGTTCGTGACGCATCCCGATGCGAAGCCCGAGCAGCTTGCCGGTGTCGGCGGGGGAGGCCGTGTCCTGTGGGAAAAGCTTCCTGAGAATGCGGTCGTAGCGGGCGAAACGGTCGCGATGGTATTCGAGCCGCGCCATCAGGTCGGCGCGCAAAGGCTCGATGTCGACGCTGTCGAGCGCATAAAGCCGCACCAGAAGGTCGTCCTTGATTGATGGCGGGCTGCTCGGCCGGGCGGCCCAGTGCCGGAGCGCGGCTCGGCCCGCCGATGTCACGGTATAGACCAGCTTGTTGGGTTTGCCCGACTGCACCACCTCGCGACCCTCGACGTGGCCGCGGTCGCGAAGCCGCGCGAGCTCGCGATAAATCTGCTGATGGTCGGCTTTCCAGAAAAATCCGATGGATGCATCGAACGTCTTGGCGAGCTCATAGCCCGTCATCGGACGTTCCGTCAGGCATGCCAGGATCGCGTCGCCAAGCGCCAAGACGCCAATCCTCCCACTCAATCTGGCTACCTTCTTGACTTTATACATATAGAAGCATATGCGTCAATATGCATATAAAGGCCTAAATCGGACGCTAGTCGTTATCGCGGGGCGCGCCGATGTTGGGCCTCGCCCTTTCACCCAAAGGAGACGTCCCCGTGACCCTGCCCGGACTCGACAAATGGTACGGCTACATGAAGTCCCATGACCGTGCGGCACTCTGGGATCTGCTTGACCCCGATGCGGTGTTCGAAAGTCCGGTGGTCCATACCCCGCAGCGCGGGCGCGAGATCACGTTCAAATATCTGTCGAGCGCGGAAAAGGTGCTGGGCGGCCCGGGCTTCAAATATGTCGGTGAATGGCGCAGCGACAAAGGTGCGGTGCTCGAATTCGAAAACGAAATCGAGGGGATCAGGATCAATGGCGTCGACATCATCAGTTTCAATGCGGACGGACGGATCACTCATTTCAAGGTGATGGTGCGCCCGCTCAAGGCGATCAACCTGCTGCATCGGCTGATGGGTGAACAGCTGGCAGCGCTGTGAGATGATGCCGGCTGTGCAGCGTTTCGCACGCTCGCACGGATTGTAGGTGCCCTGGACCTTCGGAACCGTCTAAGGTCCTCTGCTGGAACTCGATGATTCCCGCTCAGACGATATCCCCTCAACGCCTCCGCCAACCTGAAATCTGCCCCTGCCGGGAGAACACCATGCCGATCTACAAGGCCCCAGTCGAAGACGTCACGTTCCTGCTCAACGACGTATTCCAGATCGACCGTTACGACAACCTGCCGGGCTTTACCGACGCTTCGGCCGATGTCCGGGAGGCGATCCTGGGCGAGGCCGCCAAACTCAGTGAAGAAGTGCTGCAGCCGCTTAACCGCACCGGCGATCTCGAAGGCTGTGTCAGGAACGAGGATGGCAGCGTCACCACGCCGAAGGGCTTCAAGGAAGCCTACAAGCAGGTTGCCGAAGGCGGCTGGCTCGGGCTATCGGCGCCAACCGAATATGGCGGGCAGGGCCTGCCGGTGACGCTGAGCCAGGCCGTCACCGAATTCCAGTCCGCGGCCAATATGGCGTTTTCGATGTATGGCGGCCTGACCATCGGCGCCACCGCGGCGCTGATCGTGCATGGCAGGCCCGAACAGAAGAAGATGTTCGTGCCGAAAATGGTGGCGGGCGAGTGGACCGGCACCATGAACCTGACCGAGCCGCAGTGCGGCACGGATTTGGGCCTGTTGCGCACCAAGGCCGTCAAGCAGGGCGACGGCAGCTACAAGATCACGGGCACCAAGATTTTCATCTCGGCCGGCGAGCACGACCTCACTGAGAACATCATCCATCTGGTGCTGGCGCGTATCGAAGGCGCACCTGCCGGCATCAAGGGCGTGTCGCTGTTCGTGGTGCCGAAGGTTCTCGTCAATGCCGACGGTTCGCTGGGGCAGCGCAACGGCGTGACCTGCGGTTCGATCGAGCACAAGATGGGCATCCACGGCAATTCCACCTGCGTGATGAACTACGACGGCGCCACCGGCTGGCTGATCGGCGAAGAAAACAAGGGCATGCAGGGCATGTTCGTGATGATGAACGAGGCCCGCCTCGGCGTCGCGGTGCAGGGGCTGGCGCAGTCCGAAGTCGCCTATCAGAACGCCGTCGCCTATGCCCGCGAGCGGCTGCAGGGCCGCGCGCTGACCGGTGCGAAAGCACCGGACAAGCCGGCCGATCCCATCATCGTGCATCCCGACGTGCGCCGCACGCTCCTCACCATTCGCGCCTTTAACGAGGCGGCGCGCGCGCTGGTGATCTGGACCGCATTGAAGAGCGACGTCGCCCACCGATCCAGCGATCCCAAGGACCGCCAGGAAGCCGACGATCACATGGGCCTGATGACGCCGGTCATGAAGGGCGTGCTGACCGATGTCGGATTTTCCAACGCCGTGCTGGCGCAGCAGATGTTCGGCGGCCACGGCTACATCGCCGAGCATGGCATGGAGCAGTTCGTGCGCGACGCGCGGATCGCCATGATCTATGAGGGCGCCAACGGTATCCAGGCACTCGATCTTGTCGGGCGCAAGCTGCCGCGCGACGGTGGCCGGGCGGCGATGGCATTCTTCGGCGAGGTGACTGGTTTCGCCAAGGAGCACGGCGCCGACGAGGCCATGAAGCCCTTTGTGACGCCGCTCTCGACCGCGCTCGGCCAGCTGCAGCAGGCCACCGGCTGGCTGATGCAGAATGCCCTGGCCAAGCCCGACAATGCGGGAGCGGCCGCGACCGATTACATGCAATTGTTCGGTCTCGTCGCCATGGCCTATATGTGGGCGCGGATGGCGAAAGTGGCGCACGACAAGATTGCGGCCGGCGGCACGACGCCCTATCTGAATTCAAAGCTGGTCACCGGCCGTTTCTTCATGGAGCGGATGGCGCCGGAAACCTCGCTTCATCTGGCGCGCATCCAGACCGGAAGCGCCACTACCATGGAATTGGCGGCGGAAGCTTTTTGAGATCGTTTCGCCGTCGCCTGACGAGATTCGTGACTGCTTTTCATCTGCGCCGATAAATGTTGATCCTCATACCGGGAGGGCGTCATGCCTGAGGCATATATCTACGATCACGTTCGCACGCCGCGCGGCCGCGGCAAGGCCGACGGTTCGCTGCACGAAGTGACGGCGCTGGCGCTGGCGACGGTGCCGCTCCAGGCGCTCAAGGAACGCAATCATCTTGCCGAAGACGTCGTCGACGATGTCGTGCTCGGCGTGGTCGATCCGGTCGGCGAGGCGGGCTCCGACATCGCCCGCTTCGCGGCGCTGAAGGCGGGCCTCGGCCAGACCGTGCCCGGCGTACAGATCAGCCGCTTCTGTGCCTCCGGCCTCGATGCCGTGAATTTCGCCGCCGCCCAGATCATGAGCGGCCAGCATGACCTCGTGATCGGCGGCGGCGCGGAATCGATGAGCCGGGTCGGCATCCTCTCCTCCGGCGGTGCCTGGCCGATGGATCCGTCGAGCGCGGTGCCGACCTACTTCATGCCGCAAGGCGTCTCGGCCGATCTGATCGCGACCAAATACGGCTTTTCGCGCGACGACGTCGATGCCTATGCGGTGCAGAGCCAGCAGCGCGCGGCGAAAGCCTGGGACGAGGGCCGCTTCAAGAATTCGGTGGTGCCGGTCAAGGATGTCAACGGCCTCACTATTCTCGCCAAGGACGAGCACATGCGGCCGACCACGACCATGCAGTCGCTCGGCCAGTTGCAGCCGTCATTCGTGGCAATGGGGCAGATGGGCGGGTTCGACGCGGTGGCGATCCAGTCGCATCCGGAAGTCGAGCGCATCAACTACGTGCACCATGCCGGCAACTCCTCGGGCATCGTCGATGGCGCCGGCGCGGTCCTGCTCGGCAGCAAGGAAGCCGGTGCGAAACATGGATTGAAACCACGCGCCAAAATCCGCGCCTTCGCCAATATCGGCTCGGAGCCGGCGATGATGTTGACCGGCCCGGTCGATGTCACCGAAAAACTGTTCGAGCGCTCCGGCATGAAGAAATCCGACATCGATCTGTTCGAACTGAACGAGGCCTTTGCGTCGGTGGTGCTGCGCTACATCCAGGCCTTCGACATCGATAATTCGAAGATCAACGTCAATGGCGG
>Ga0209069_10001269_pt1 | contig 12735 bp, 9 predicted proteins | sample Str013_2_FD_187202 | JGI IMG/M metagenome (GOLD analysis project Ga0209069, IMG submission 187202) | Freshwater sediment microbial communities in response to fracking from Pennsylvania, USA - Straight Creek_MetaG_SC_2013 (SPAdes) (version 2) | ecosystem: Environmental > Aquatic > Freshwater >...
TTGCTCCTTCCCATTCGATGGTCTCACCGCGAAGCAAGGCGGTGTAGGCATCGATGTAACGGAGTACGGACGCCCAGGGCATGGCGCCGTAGCCCATGGCTCGACGGCCGGTGAACCCGGTACCGAACCCGACCGCGACTCGCCCGGGGGCGAGCGCATCCAGCGCGGCGGTGGCGGCTGCGTTGACCATCGGGTGACGCAACGACGGGATGAGCACACCTGGACCGAGGCCGATGCGTTCGGTCTTCGCTGCAGCGAGCGCGAGAACCATCCACACATCGGGGCTCTGCTGGGGGGTGTCGTACAGCCAGGCGCGGTGATAGCCGAGGTCTTCGGCGATTCTTACGTGTTCAGGCGTCGCCATGGTCGTTGGGAATGCGCAGGAAATGTCCATCAGCCGTGAGCCTTTCGAGTGAGCGTTCTATCGTGACGTTGTGACGAACGACACTTCTACTGGCATGCTAGCATGCCGACCTGCGACATCGGTCACAGCGTGCTGCGGTGCCGAAACGTACCTCGCCACTACTCGATACTTCACGAAAGCGCCGAAATCATGGAACTGAACCCATCCACTACTGCTGTCGTCGCGATCCACATGCAGGGTGACATCGTCACTGCTGCTGGTGCGTTTGGTGGCTTCTTCGCCGCGCAGGTCGAGGAAGGAAACGTTGTCGCGCAGGTCGCTGCGTTGCTGACCGCCGCCCGGGCGAGCGGAGCGACGTCGGTGTACACGCGGGTTGCGTATGCGCCGGATTACAGCAACCTGAACGCGAATTCACCGTTGCTCGGCATGGTCGCCCAGTTCGGTTGTCTGGCTGAAGGGCAGCCGAACACCGAGATCATCGAGGCGCTCGCACCACACACGGGTGATCTGGTCGTGACACATCAACGTGTCGCTGGTTTCAGCGGGAGTGGCCTGGACGCTGACCTGCGCTCGCGTGGCGTCGACACGGTCGTGTTCTGTGGGGTCGCAACGAACGCGTCGGTTGAGGGCACCGCTCGTCAGGCGAGCGACTTGGGGTATCGCACCATCGTTGTCGCCGATGCCTGTTCGACCGTCTCAGCGGAGGCGCACGAGGCGAGCATCGGTTCACTGGGTCTGCTGGCCGAGATCGCAACCGTCGGCGACGTCGTCGACGCGCTCGGAGCATGATCGAAGGCCCGTCGGCCGACCCGCAAGCCGGGAGCCCCGATACCACACGCGGGTTCGATGTCGATGTGCTTGTCGTTGGCGCTGGTCCGATGGGCGCCACTACTACCGCACTGCTCGCCAAGGCGGGGGTGCGGGTTCGGATGATCTCGATGTTCCCGTGGGTGGCCAACACGCCACGGGCGCACATCACCAGCCAGCGCGCCATGGAGGTGTTGCGCGATCTCGGCGTGGAGGACGAGGTGCAACGGGTCGGCACGCCGTGGGACCTGATGGGCGAGTGCCCGCTCGCGGTCAGCCTGGCCGGCCCGGAGATCGCTCGGATGCCGTCGTGGGGCGCGCTGTTCGATCGGCACGGCGACTACGTGCGCAACAGCCCGTGCACCTATCTCGATGTGCCCCAACCGCTGATGGAACCGATACTTATCGCGGCAGCTGCGAGGCACGGCGCGCAGGTCGTGTTCAACACCGAGTTTTTGTCGCTTGTGCAGGATGCCGACGGCCTGACCGCGACCGTGATCGACCACACGAGTGGCATCGGGTCGACGGTGCGTTGCCGCTATCTCGTCGGTGCCGATGGCGCTCGGTCGCGGGTGGTCGAACAGATCGGTTTGCCGATCGAGGGTCACGTCGCCCGCGCCGGAACCGTGTACACGCAGTTCCGTGCTGATCTGTCGAGGTATGTGGCGCATCGGCCGAGCATCTTGTTCTGGTTGTTCAACCCGGTCGGCGGTTTCGGTGAGATCGGCCTTGGCCTGTTGCGTGCCGTACGACCATGGGACGAGTGGATCTCCGGTTGGGGCTTCAACCTCGCCGACGGCGACCCCGACCTGTCGCACGAGACCTTGGTCGGGCGGATTCGTCAACTCGTTGGCGACCCCGATCTCGAACCGGACATCATTCGGTCATCGCCGTGGTATGTGAACCAGCAGTACGCCACCACTTGGTCGTCCGGACGGGTGTTCTGCGGCGGTGACGCGGTCCATCGTCACCCACCGAGCAGTGGCCTCGGATCGAACACCTGTATCCAGGACGCCCACAACCTTGCCTGGAAACTCGCTTACGTCGTGCACGGTGATGCCGGCACTGGACTGCTCGACACCTACACACCGGAACGTGCCCCGGTCGGCAAGCAGGTTGTGCTGCGGGCCAATCAGTCCCGACTCGACTACGCGGCGCTGCGGGCCTGTTTGATCACCGAGGGCGACGGCGATCCGACCACCAACGCCCTCAATCGGCTGCACGCGCCGACAGAGCAAGGCGTCGCATTGCGCGAGCAGCTCGAAGACGCGATGCAGTTGAAAGAGCATGAGTGGAACGCCGAAGGTGTCGAGAAGAACGCCCGCTACAACTCGACCGCGGTCATCGCCGAAGCCGAAGCGGGCGAGGAAGTGTTCGAACGCGACATCGAACTGTTCGCGCAGATCACTACCCGACCGGGCGCACGGGTTCCGCACGCCTGGCTGATCGATACCACCGGCCGAAGGGTCTCGACCCTCGACGTGGTCGGCAGCGGACACATGACCGTACTCACCGGTCTTGCCGGTCGAGCATGGCAGCACGCCGTCCGAGTACTCGGTTACCCGTGGCTGCGATGCGTCATGGTGGGCGAACCGGGCGCACAAGACGTGTACCACGCGTGGCACCGGATCCGCGACGTGCACGACGCCGGCGCCATCCTCGTCCGACCCGACGGCTACATCGCATGGCGCCACCACGACGCCGTCTGGGACGACGACACCGCAACTGCTCTGCTCACCGAAGTGCTCGACAGCGTGCTCGACCGCCACAAACCTTAGGAGACCGGGTGACATCGACCGAGTACACGAGCGTGTGGGCCGACCTGAACCAGGTCAGTTTCAGCCAAGGCTTTCTGCAAGCCGGCCCGTACCGCACGCGCTACCTGCATGCCGGCACATCCGGGAACCCGGTGCTGCTGATGATGCACGGCATCACCGGCCACGCCGAAGCCTACGTACGAAACCTCGCCGCGCACGCCGAACACTTCGACGTGTACGCCTTCGATTTCATCGGGCACGGCTATTCCACCAAACCCGACCATCCGCTCGAAATCCACCACTACATCGCGCACGTCACCCACGTTCTCGACGCGATCGGAGCGGACCGCGCGTTCCTCGCCGGCGAGTCACTGGGCGGATGGGTCGCAGCGCGTTACGCCCAGTTGCACCCCGAACGGGTCGAACGGATCGCGCTGAACACCCCGGGCGGCACAATGGCCAACCCCGAAGTCATGCAACGTCTTTACACGTTGTCGATCGAGGCAGCCCGTGATCCTTCGTGGGAACGGGTCAAGACGCGTCTCGAATGGTTGATGGCCGACCCGGCAACTGTCACCGCGGATCTGATCCGCACTCGCCAGATGATCTTCCAACAGCCCGATTGGCTCGCGGCGTGCGAAGCGAACATGGCGCTCCAGAATCTGGAGGTCCGCCGCCGCAACATGCTCACCGACCACGACCTGGAGTCCATCACGACGCCGACCCTGGTGATCTGGACGACCAAAGACCCCTCCGGCCCGGTCGATGAAGGCCGACGCATCGCGAGCCTCATCCCCAACGGACGCCTCGCCATCATCAGCGAAGCCGGCCACTGGCCCCAATATGAGCAGGCCGAAACGTTCAACCGCATCCACCTCGACTTCCTTCTCGGACGCGACGCGTGACGATGTCCGCCGCGCTGGTGGCGATGTCACATAGCCCGCTCCTCGGCATCGCCCCGCTACCCGCCGACATCGAAACCGAGCTCACCGACGCGATCGACAACGCCCGGCAGTTCGCCACCGCGTTCGAACCCGACCTCGTGGTGTTGTTTCATCCCGATCACTACAACGGCTTCTTCTACGACGTGATGCCATCGTTCTGCATCGGCACGTCGGCCATCGCGATCGGTGACTTCGGAACCGCAGCCGGCCCCCTCAACGTCACGTCCGTTCTCGCCGCCGACCTCGCATCAGCAGTTCTTGCCGCCGAGATCGATGTCGCCGTCTCTCATGCCATGCGCGTCGACCACGGCGCGGCCCAACCCCTCGAAACCTTGTTCGGCGCGATCGACGCCGTGCCCGTCGTCCCGATCTTCATCAACTGCATAGCCCCACCGTTCTGTCCCATCACGCGAGTGCGGGCTCTCGGCCACGCGGTTGGCGCGCATGTCGCCGGCCTCGGTCAACGAGTGCTGTTCGTCGCCTCCGGAGGCCTTTCACACGACCCGCCGGTGCCACAACTCGACGGCGCCGATGAGACGGCGCGGGCCAACCTGCTCGGAGCCGGCCGCTACCTCACCGCAGACGCCCGCGCCGCACGTCAACAACGAGTGATCGACGGCGCCGCCGCGTTCGCCCGCGGCGAAGCCAACATCCAACCACTCGCCCCATCGTGGGATCAGGAACTCATGACGATCCTCGCCAGCGGCGAACTCGCACCACTCGACGCATGGACCGCCGATGACATCGCTCGCCTTGCCGGGAACTCCGCGCACGAAGTACGACACACCTGGATCGCCGCGCACGCCGCGCTGCGCGCCGTCGCCCCGTACACAACCGCGATCAGTTACTACCGGGCAATCCCCGAACTGATCGCCGGGTTCGGCATCGCGTGCTCGACGATCACGACTCGCGGCTGAGCACGGCGACGACTCCAAGAATGTGTCGCTCCATCGCGAGGCGCGCCGCCGAAGGATCCGGACGGGACAACGCGGCGACGATCTCGTCATGCTGATCGTTTCTCGCGTCGAGAACCCCGGCCATCGCGTTCGGAGCGCCCGACGTTGCGATCAAGAAATCGGACAGATCCCACAACCGGCGACTGGTAGCAACCATCAGCGGTGACCGCGCCATCTCATGGATCAACTGATGAAACGTGCGGTTCCCCACCCGGTACGCCGCCGCACGGTCGCGAGGCGAACCAATCGACTCCAACCCGTGCATCGAAGCGGCATGCGCCCGAAGACGCGCCACTGACTGCGTCGTTGCCCGCTCACCCGCGATCTCAGCAACCGACCCCTCAAATCGGGCAAACATCCGAAAGAAATCCGCGGTCTCGTCAGGCGAATACTTCGAGACCGCAATCCCCACCTGCGGTGCAATCTCCAACAACCCGTCCGCGGCCAGAAGGCGTGCCGCCTCCATCACCGGTTGCTTGCTCACGCCAAGCTCCGCCCGCACCGCTTCGACCGACAGCGCGCTACCCGCTGCCAAGTCCCCCGAGACCAGGCGGTCCTTCAGCGTCTCGTACACCAACCGCGACAAACGACCAGCCAACGGCAACAACGATTCGAGTTCACCGAAAGCCATAGCACCCTCACTAAGTCAACCCGAAACGATCGACACCCCAATCGTAGGCCGCGAAGGAGCGACTCGATGGTTGACGTCGTTGATTGTAGCGATGCACGACTTTGTTCAACGTCGAGCGCCAGCAAGCCCACTCGATATCCGGCGCGATGCAGTGTGCGTCTCGCAGCGGATCGCTGCCTTATAACGCGAGCGGTGGACGGAGTCGCTGTCTGTTGTATTCGCAACGAACTTGCGTGCACCTGCTCTCAATCTGGTGCCGGTGGTTGGATTACCTGGCCAGCGACGCGATCGCTTGAGCGGCGAGGCCGTCGGCGCCCTGGGCCCGAGCGACCTCGACTGCTCGGGTGTAGTGGGTGTTCGCGTCGTCGTCGCGCCCGAGGGCGCGCTGCAGGTCGCCGGTGATGCGCAGACGCGCGCTGTCGAAGAAACGTTCGCCCGTTTCCGCGGCGAAATCGTCGAGCCAGTCGAGGGTGTCCTGCGCTGCGTCGAACGCGCGCTCGGCGACCTGCGCGGCCGCTAATGCGGAACCGAAGTAGGTCACCGCGGCGCGAGTCCCGGTGACCTCGAATCCCTTGAGGCCACTTTCGATGTGGTCGATGGCAAGGCTCGCTGAGCCCTGGCCGCACAGTGCCCACCCGAGGTTGCATTTGCCCTGCGCCTCCCAGTGCGGCATGCCGTGGGTGACGCCGAGTTCGACGACAGCTCGGGCGTGCTCCTCGCCGCGGTCGTAGTCGCCGACGAGGTTGTAGTACGAGGCGAGGACGGCCCGGACGAATCCGGTCGTACCGAGCTGGCCGAGCTGCTCGGATAGCTCGAGGGCTTCGGTCGCCCGGGCATCGCCAGCGGCCCGGTCCCCGTCGTGCGCATGAATCCACGTCAAGAACGAAGCGCACATCGCGCCACCGTCTTGGCCGAACATCAGTGCCAGCGGCGAGTGCGCCGAGCGGTCGTACATCGCCAGCCCAGCCTCGAAGTGGTGACGGCCGGTCTTGACGTCTCCCTGGAGGAAGCGCGCCGCCCCATAGGCACAGTGGCCGGCCAGCCCGATCGCCGACGAACCCGTCGTCGAGGCCAGATCGAGGAGCCGCTCGCCCGTTGCCTCGGCGTCAGCGAGGTGCCCGCCGACCTCGTAGTACGTCCACAACCCCCACAGTGCCGGGAACACGAGCTCGGCGGCGTCAGCGCCGACCTGTTCGCATCGGCCGAGCAGTGTCTGGTAGTTGTCGGCCATCTCCTCCGACGCGAACCCGAAGCTCAGCATCAGCGGAACGCCGTAGGTGGTGCGCAGCTCGATCTCTGCTGCTACCGCTTCGGCCGAGCCGTCTCCCTCCACGAGCTGCAGTCCTCGTTCGAGATGCTGGCGCGACTCGACCAACGCGAAACGACCGAGCGCGGTCTGGCCCGCAGCCAACCAGAACCGAACGGCCTCGTTCCTGCGACCGGCGAGCGTGAGATGACGCGCGATCTGCTCCGGCTCAAACGTTCCCAACTCGATCATGGCTTCGGCGATCGAGTCGTTGATTTGTACGCGCTGGGGTCGGGTCATCGACTGCTCGGCCGCGTCGACAAGGAGACCGTGCCTGAATGTGTACTCGGCCGACGAGCCATGGCCTCGTACGATGAAATGACCGGCGCGCACCCGAGCGTCGAGCTCGTCGATCAGCTGACGCTCTTCGCCTCCGACGACACGCCGGAGCAGCGCGAACGGCACATGCCGACCGATGGCGGCCGCGGCCTGGATCGTTGAGCGCGACGACGACCCGAGGTCGAGATTGGCGAGCAGCAATCCATTGAGGCTCGATGGTATCCGTTCAAGACCGACGCGTGCGGACGTGCCGGACGCCGCGCTGTCGAGCACCATGACCGCCAGCTGTTCGAGGTAGAAGGGATTGCCGTCAGCCTTCTCGACGATGTCGTCAACGGTGTGGTCATCGATATGACCGTCGACGTCGAGTGTTCGCACGAGCTCGGCTGCATGATCGGGCGCCAAGTGGTTGACAACGATCGTGGAGTCGGGCGCCCAGCCGATCGGGAGCGGTGTTCGGCTCGACATGACCAGCAACATCGGGAACGACCGGAGCCGCACGGCAAGCTGGTCGAGCAAATCGAAGCTCGTTGGGTCGAGCCAGTGAGCGGCTTCCAGCACAACGAGGACCGGATGGCGCGCCGCTATCGCGGCGAACACGTCCACGATCAGCCGGAGCGTGGCCTGACGGCCGATCTGTGGTGTGAGCGGCAGCGGCCGGTACGTGTCAGGAAGCGGACTCACCCCGAAGAGCGACGCGAGGAGCTGGATCGAAGGGTCGAGAGGCAGTCCGAGCGGTTCCAGTGACCGTTCGAGCGAGGCGACATCGCCCGGTTCGGAGTCGTTCGTAGCAGCAAGCATCGCTTGCAGAAGGTCAATGATCGGCGAAAGTGTGGTGCCCTGCGTGAACGACGAACCGCGAGCGCGGAACCACACCGACTCGTCGGCGACCCGGGCGAGCAGTTCGCCCACGAGGCGGGACTTGCCGAGCCCAGCATCGCCGATGAGCGTGACGACTCGCCCTGAGCCGCCCGCGGCTTCGTCCCAGCGCGCCAACATCAACTGAAGCTCGGGGTCGCGGCCGATGAGCCTCGCCGGTTGGCGGCGGTTCGCCGGTACCTGCTCGGAGGCGCGCCGGCGGCGAGCGAGTTCGAAGACGCGGGTCGGGTTGGCGATCCCCTTGAAAGCGTGGTCACCCTTGTCGATGAAAACGAACCGGTCGGCCACAAGTCGCTGGGTCGCCGCGCTGACCACGACCGTTCCTGGGTCCGCGCTCGTTTGCACGCGCGCCGCCAGGTTCACGGCCTCGCCCATCGCCATCGTGTCGGACGAGTTTCCCCGAACGGCGCCGATCAGGGCTGTGCCCGTATTGATGCCGACCCGCGCTGCGAGGTGGGGCGGCTCGGCGTCACCGAAGTCGACGCGCAACTCACCGACGGCCTGCACAATCGCCAGGCCGGCGAGGCACGCGCCCTGCGCGTCGTCCTCGCGAGCGGTCGGATAGCCGAAGTAGGCGAGCAGCCCGTCGCCGATGAGGTTCCCGACATGACCGCCGTACTCGCGTACCACGCGCTGCACGACGGCGAGGTACTCAGTGATGCAGTTCGCGAAGTCCTCTGCGTCGAGCGCGCTTGCGATAGCGGTCGAGTCGACGAGATCGGCGAACAGCACGGTCATCTCGCGGCGCTCCCCACCGCGGCCACGTTCGCTTGCGGTCCCGGTCGCGGCCGGCGCAGCCGGTTGCGTGTCGAGTGGTGCCTCCCCGGTCAACGAGCCACCGCAGTTGCTGCAGAACCTGGCCCCACCGGGGAGTTCGGTGCTGCAGCCCGGACAGCGGATGGCCTGGCTCGCGCCGCAGCTGCTACAAAAGCGCGAGCCTGCGGCGACCCGCGCGCCGCAACTACCGCATGACCCGTCACTCATCGCCCCGGTCACCCCCGGCGCCGAGCGTACACGCCGGCGAATCCGCTCCCCGCTGAACCGGCTTACTCGGACGTCGGTGACGAAGAACTCGGCGACAACGATCATGACGCCGGGTTACGGCACCGTGAACGGCCCGGGCGGATCGACCGTGAAACCTTCGATGTAGGAGCCATCGAACACTTCGCGGCGCACATGCACCAGATCGCAATTCAGGTCGACGAACGAGACGGCCGTGCTCGTCGCACCGCCTCGCGCGCCGGACCGTCGACTGCCACCGACCAAGCTAACTCCTAGGCAAAGCGCGTCCTACCGATCCGATGATCGACAACTGGAACGTGACAAGCAGATGAACGGGCGGTTGCGGACAGCGACGACGAGCTCACCGGAGTGCAGCGTCGGTGGAGTGGGATCAGCTCCGCCGGGCTGCCGTCTCGGCTAGTCGGGTCTTTGCGGAACGCGGCAAGATGCCCGAGGACTACGAGATCAGTACGGAACCGACGCCGTAGGTCCGAACGCGACGGTTGTGGTGGACGTCGACGCGCATCCGATCTCGATCACAGCGGCACCGAACGTCGAGACAAGCCCGTGTCACCGGCATCATCGAGGACAATCCGCGCGGCGCCATGCACGAGTGCGGCGCCTGTGCACAGATTGGTGTCGGGGTGTCGCCAGCCTTGGCGACGTGGTCGTGGCTACCGGGCCGAGGCGCGGCTCGCTCGTGCTGCCGGAACGGACCCGTCCCACACCGGCCCTCGTCGAGTGCGAGATCGACCGGCTCAAACACGGAAGTGATCTGAACAAATCGAGCCGTTGACCGGGTCCGTGGTCGTTAGCGTTCGCGGATGCGTCCGTTCAAGCAAGTCGATGTGTTCACCGCGGTTCCCTACGTCGGGAACCCGCTCGGCGTGGTACTCGACGGCAACGGGTTGAGCACGGAGCAGATGCAGCGGTTCACCGACTGGACGAACCTGTCGGAGTGCACCTTTGTTCTGCCGCCAACCTCGGGTGAGGCCGACTACAGGGTTCGTATCTTCTGCCCCGGTCGCGAGCTTCCGTTCGCCGGCCACCCGACGCTCGGTTCGTGTCACGCGTGGCTCGAGGCCGGCGGCGCCGCGAAACAGGCCGATGTCGTCGTGCAGGAGTGCGGCGTCGGTCTGGTGCCGGTGCGCATCGATCGCGGATCGGGCCGCTTGGCGTTCGCTGCACCAGCGCTGATCCGTTCCGGTCCCCTCGACGAAGCCGACGTGGAACTGATCGCTCGTGGCCTCGGTATCGACCGCAGCGACATCGTCGCGCACTCGTGGTGCGACAACGGTCCCAACTGGCGTGCGGTACTACTTGAGTCAGCCGACAAGGTGCTCACCCTTCGACCTGACCCGCAGCTCATCGGCCACCTCGACATCGGTGTCGTCGGCGCGCACCTAGCACCAGCCCCGGGCGAGCCCGCGTTCGAACTCCGGGCCTTCTTCCCAGGCAACAGCGGCATGACCGAAGACCCCGTCACCGGCAGCTTGAACGCAGCCGTCGCTCAGTGGCTCATCGGTGCCGGTATCGCACCCAACAGCTACCTGGCCGCGCAAGGCACAGCGATCGGCCGCGCCGGTCGCATCCACATCTCGACCGACAACACCGTTTGGGTCGGCGGAAACAGCGTCACGTGCATCGACGGATCCGTACAGATCCCGTAGCCCACCGGTCAAGAACACGCGAGAGGAGCACCGACTACCGGTCGAACGAACTCGCGGGCACATGCCTTCGGAGGACCGTTGCCTACGAATCATCATGGGCAGTCGACGGCTACCAACTCGAGCTTGCACACCACGAAACAGCAACGATCGGCGACGACGTGGAGTTGGTTGTCGCTGCGCAGTCAACGCAGATCGGCATGATGCGCCGCGGTAGTCCCGTGAATCGATCGTGAACGACGGGCGCCGACCCCCGCACAGTTCACTCACGACCATCGCGTGCCCAACCCGCGCGTTGCGACGGTCGCTTGGCATCAGCGCACACTTTGCGCTCGTTGGCCCTGGCGGCTGCTCGTTGCATCCGGAACAATCATGATGGCATGTGGTCGGGCCGGAGTCGGGCGGCGCAATGGGCGCGCCTGACGCGTTACGGCGCGACTTTATCGTGCGGTTCCGGTCCGCAGGGAAGCTTGGGTTGCCTGGCGGACATAGACCTGCCGTGGCGCGGCACCAGTCGATCGTGGCGAAGCCGCCGTCCGGGCGCTCGGCTGTCCACACCTGAGTCGGCGCGCGCTGCTGGCGCAGTTGACAGAGCTGACTCACCCGCGGCGTCGTCGTTCGGGGACTGTTGTGCCGGCGTATGATTCTCCCCTGGCTGCCTCGGGTGGGGGCGGCGAAGGAGGCCGGTTCCATGGACCTCGTACACGAGTTCACGCTCCGAGCGGCGGTGGGTGAGACGTTCCAGCTCAACGGAGGCCTGGCGGGTGCTCGGGTCGTTGCCGCCGTCGTCGATGGCACCGTGAGCGGTGAGCGAATCAACGGGACGCTGGTGGGGCCGGGCGCCGATTGGGCCGTCGTCGGGGCTGATGGCTACGCGCAGATCGACGTGCGAACCCAGATCCACACCACCGACGGTGTAGATCGTTACCTCTCCTACAACGGCTCCCTTGAGCTGAACGAGGCCGCAGCGGCTGCTTTGTTTGGTGATGGGGAGAGCGCGTATGGCGACAACTACTGGGTCACGCATGTCCGCCTGGAAGCCGGTGACGATCGGTACGCGTGGGTGAACCGAGCCATGTTCGTAGGACAGGGCCGCGCCGTGGCTGAGGGCATAGCGTACGAGGTGTACCGACTGGCGTGAGGCGCCCGGCGCTTCGTCCGGCGCCCGTCGTTCCGGTCAGCGCTCGTGGGCGGCGGTGGGCGCCGACATCAACCCCGACCTGGCGCGCTCACCTCCCTCCGATGGCAACCGCCGGTCGTACGGCGGTCCGTATGGCGGTCGATGTGCGCCCGACGCGATGTCGGTGTGCCCGGCAAGGCGGTCGGACTCTTGCAGCAGATGGGCGAAGCTCCATCGCAGCCGCTCGAAACTGGCGACAGTGCGAGAGCGTTCCGGTTCTTCCAGAACGCTTCATCGCACATGACGTCGACTCCTCCCCTGACCGAGGTCCGCTCGCTGTTGGTGCGATGGCTTCATGATCGAGAGGGCTGGTCGGCGGAGTCTCCTGCGGGTTGAGACCGGCGGGCCGGCGGACGGTACGACCGGGTCGTAGATCGTTGCGCCGCGGCTGACGTGGAGGATCAGCCGTTCAGACGATGTTGCTGGTGCGCTGCCGGCGGACGATGTCGCCATGACAACCATCACACGCACCCCTTTGGACGGCATCGATGAGTACGTGCTCGACGGCACGGAGCTCTTCGTCGAGGACCGGTTCTCGCTGCGGGCGAAAGACGCGGCGGAGGCGGGTCGCACCGTCATCGTCAGCATTCCTGATGTCCCGGCCGGGCGGCTGACAGGAACCTCGTACGCGTTGCTGCACGTGTTCGTCGAGGGTCGCCTGCGGGCGGCGTTGCAGCGGGCCGGGTTCTCCCGCGTCGAGCGCCGGTGCGAGGCGGACGGGCGCGCCTACCTCGTGGCGACGAAGTAGAACACCGTTCGTGGCACGACAGCTCCCGCGTTCGCTGACCTCGCTGATCGGGCGTGACGACGAACTGGAGGCGATCACCGAGTGCCTCCGACGGGAACGGCTCGTGTCGCTGGTGGGGGCGGGAGGGGTCGGCAAGACCCGCCTGGCGATCGAGGCGGCTGGTCGGGACGGCCGGGACGCGGCCTTCGTCGAGCTCGCCGCGGTGACGGGTCCCG
>Ga0209069_10001271_pt1 | contig 12729 bp, 13 predicted proteins | sample Str013_2_FD_187202 | JGI IMG/M metagenome (GOLD analysis project Ga0209069, IMG submission 187202) | Freshwater sediment microbial communities in response to fracking from Pennsylvania, USA - Straight Creek_MetaG_SC_2013 (SPAdes) (version 2) | ecosystem: Environmental > Aquatic > Freshwater >...
GTTCACGACCACCGAATTCAGTTCGGCGAACAGCGCCTCGAGTGTGACCGGCGTCTGCGGCAGCGGTGCATCGCGCAGCAGCCTGAGCGCCTCGCGATTTATAGCCGGAAACACCGGCCGCCCCGCCACGCTTGCCAGATAGTCGGCGATAAACCGCGCGCTTAAGTCTGCAGCTTTGGCATGCTCCGCCGCGTCGAACAGCAGATGGGTCATCGGGCGGATCACGGCGCCAGCAGGTGCTCCACCACCAGCTGCAGACGTCGCTCGCCGCGGTAGTCGTTGGTGCCGAGCCGATACACCAGCCGCCGCTGCCCGCTCGGCAGCTCAAGAGGTTGTAGCGGATCAATGCTATTGAAGGCGATGGCCTCGAAGCCGCCGCGCCCTTCCTCGGCCACGACCTGGAATTTCAGGTGCCGCTCGCCCACCACGCGCGCGCCGCGCAATTCGAACAGCCCGTCGAATTGCGGCTCCGGAAAGCCCGCGCCCCAGGGTCCGGCGCCGCGCAGCGCGGTCGCCAGCGGCAGCGCGATCTGCTCCCAGCAGAGCTCGCCGTCGGTTTCAATGGCATCGCCCCCCTGCACGCCGGCCATCACCCGCGTCACCTCTGCGTCGAAGGCGCGCGCGAAGCGATCCAGATTCTGAATTGGCAGGCTCAGGCCCGCGGCCATCGCGTGACCGCCAAATTTCTCCACCAGCTGCGGCTCGCGCGTAGCGATGGCCTCGAGCACGTCGCGCACGTGCACGCCCGGCACCGAGCGCGCCGAACCGCGCAGCGTGCGCTCATCGGCCCTGGCAAATGCCACCACCGGGCGGCGCAGCCGCTCCTTGACGCGGCTCGCGACCAGGCCCACCACCCCCTGGTGCCAGCTCGCCTCGTACAGGCACACGCCGGCGCGCTGCGTGCCGCTGCGCGGATCGCCGAGCGCGCGCACCGCGGCCAGCGCCTGCACCTGCATGTCGGCCTCGATCTCGCGGCGCTGCGCGTTGAGCGCATCGAGCTGCTGCGCCAACACCTGTGCGCGCGCCGGATCGTCTTCGAGCAGGCAGCGGATGCCTATCGACATGTCGGTCAGTCGGCCTGCCGCGTTGAGCCGCGGCGCTACGGCAAAGCCTAAGTCGGCGGCCGTGAGCTCAGCCTGCGCGCGGCGCGCGACACTGAGCAGCGCGCTGATGCCGGGCACGCAGCGCCCGGCGCGGATCCGCGCCAGGCCCTGCGACACCAGGATGCGATTGTTCCCGTCCAGCGGCACCACATCCGCGATAGTGCCCAGCGCCACGAGGTCCAGCAGGCTCGCGGTGGCCAGGGCCTCGCTCCCCAGCAGCCGCTGCGCTTCGAGCAGCCTGCGCAGCGCTGCGCATACATAGAAGGCCACACCGACGCCGGCCAGTGCGCCGCTGGCAAAACGGCTGCCGGGCAGGTTCGGATTGACGATCACATTGGCATCGGGCAGCACGGCGCCAGCCAGATGATGATCGGTGACCAGCACGTCAATACCGCGGGCACGGGCCGCGGCGACCCCGGCATTGCTCGAGACGCCGTTGTCCACGGTGACGATCAGCGAGGGGGCGCGCTCGGCGGCCACCGCGACGATTTCGGGCGTGAGTCCGTAGCCGAACTCGAAGCGGTTGGGGACCAGGAAATCCGCCGCCGCAAAGCCCCAGGCCCGCAGTGCCCGCAGCATCAGCGCGGTGCTGGTGGCCCCGTCAGCGTCGAAGTCGCCAATGATCAGCGGGCGTGCCTGCCGATGGCGCAGCAACAGCTGCGCTGCATCTTCGGTGCCCGCGAGACTCCCGACCGGCGCCAGCTGCTCCAGGTTGCACAGCAGTTCCTCGCTGCGGCGTATGCCACGCGCGGCGTACACCCGCTGCAGCACCGGATGCAGCCCGGCGCCGAGATCCGGTGATGCTGCTGGCAGCGCGCGGCGGCAGATTCTCACGGCAGCGGGCCGTGCCCGTAGCGGCGCTCGCCCGGCAGCAGCACCCGCGGCTCGATGTCGGCCGTACTCTCGAGCTCGGCGTACAGCGGCGCAAAGTCAGTATCCAGCGTCTGGCGCAGCAGATCGTCGAAGCTGTCGATCACGAAGTAGTTCTGCTGGAATTTGTCGATCTGATAGCGGGTGCGCAGCACGCGCCGCAGGTTGAAGGCGATACGCAGTGGCGCCGGATCCTCGAGCGCATAGCGCGTCTCGCCGTGCGAGGAGACGATGCCGGCGCCATAGATTCGCAAGGCATCGCCCGCGCGGATCAATCCGAACTCGACCGTGTACCAGTACAGGCGCGCCAGCCGGTGGATCGCCCCGAAGCTCTGCGCGCGCAAGCCGCCCTGGCCGTAGGCCTGCATGTAGTCGGCGAACACCGGATGCGCGAGCAGCGGCACGTGGCCGAACACATCGTGAAAGATGTCCGGCTCCTGCAGGTAGTCGAGCTGTTCCGGCGCGCGGATGAAGCGCCCGGCGACGAAACGGCGCTGCGACAGATGCTCGAAGAACACCGCGTCCGGCACCAGTCCTGGCACCGTGACCACCGACCAGCCGGTGGCCCGCTGCAGGTGCGCCGAGAGCAGTTCGAAATCCGGAATGCCCGGACGCGCCATGCCCAGCAGCTCGAGACCTTCGAGAAATACCGGCGCTACCCGTCCGGGTAGCTGCGCCACCTGGCGCTGATACAGCCGATCCCACACCGCGTGCTGAGCCGGCGTGTACTCCGCCCAGCGCTGCGGAATGGTCCAGTCCGGCGCCGCGCCCGGTGGTGGCGATTGTGGTGTCTGCATGGCATTGCCCGTGTGCATAGCTTACCCGAGCAAGCGCTCCCACCAGGGCTGCTTACGCGCCAGCAGGGTCCAGCGCCGCCAGCCGGCCCGGCGCAGCGTCACCCCCTGCTCGCCAGCCAGCAGCGTCAAGGCGTCCCAGTACCCATGGCGCAGCTGGCGCATCAGTGGCGCGATCAGTTCACGCTCCAGCGCCTGCAGTGCGGCGCTGTCCGGCGCGCCGCCGAGTGTCAGATGCACGATCGCATCCGCGGCCACGGGATCGGGCAGCGCTGGCAGCGCTGGCAGCGCATGACTGCGGCCCCCTGTCAGGCGGCACAGGCCCTCAAGGAACAGGTCAGCACCGTAGACCTTCAACCGCGCCGCCCCCACAGGCGCGGCACTCCCGGTGGCTGGCAGCGGCGGTGCCGCGCCGCCCCAGAGCCACAGGCCGCTGGCGGCGAGCTTGCCCGCCGCGCTGCGCGCACGATTCACCGGATGCTCGTGCAACCACATCTCGAGTTCCGAACCCAGGCGCCGCAGCGTCCTGGCATCGGCGGCTGCCGCATCGGCGCCCGACACCGCACCCGGCGCCGGATCGGCACCCAGCCATCGGGCCGGATCGCTGCTGCGCGCGCACAGGGCGGCCGTGCCAGTCAGCAACAGCTCGCGGCGCCCGGTGGCATGCAGCGTCCATCCGGAATCGCGAAACACGACGGCAAAATCCGCGGCCAGTGCCTGCTGCTGCTGGAGTTCCAGGTGCAGCAGGCCGGCCGGATGCACCCGCACCGTGTCGATACCGGCGACCAGATTCACTGGCGTCGCGAGCCACCCGCGCCGGCCATCCACGCCCGCGCCGGCGCCGGCCACCTCGGCCCACGGCTGTCGGGCCTCGCTGTCCTTCAAATAGGCATCGAGCAGCCACTGCTGCCAGCCTTGTGAAAGGTGCTCACAGCGGCCGCGCGCCAGCCAGCGCTCCAGGCCGGCAAGCCGTGGCATGCCACTCACACGCTGGCGCGAGGGATACAGGTCGCTGATCACGAGGATGAGGCGTGGCACGGTGGTATCGTACTCAAGGCATGAGGCTGGTACTCGACACGGATCCGGAGATTCTCACGGTTCGGCGCTACGCGCCGGGCGAGATCGAGATTGGCGGCGCGGTACTGCGCCGCCCCTGCATCATCAGCCCGAAGCGCCTGATCAGTGACTGGCCGGTGACCAGTGTCGCGGCGCTGGAGATGGCGCAGCTCGAAGTGCTGCTCGCCTTCAATCCAGCCATCGTGATCCTGGGGAGCGATGTGGCCGCAGCGCGGGCGCCACCGACGCTGCGACGGCAGCTCGAAGCGCGCGGCATTGCGCTGGAAGTGATGAACCTGGGCGCGGCCTGCCGCACCTACAACGTGCTGGCGCAGGAACTGCGCCTGGTGGTCGCTGGATTATTGCCCTGAAGGAAGCGCACCGGAAGAAGACACAGGAAGGAAAAGCTTGCTCAACCAACCAACTATCCAAAGCTGACAGAATCGGATAATTGTCACTGCCTTGTTATTGTTTTCGAACTGTTTTTGTTTTTGTAGAACTCCAAAGCACTTCCCCTGATTCCCTGTGTCTTCATCCCGTGCGCCTCGTGGGCGGGGTTTGGCTGTCGCGTTCGGCCGACAGCTGCAGGGGATACTAGCCGCGAGCCTCAGGACTTGACAAGTCCGCAGTTTTTTATGTTTATTTATTAATAAGTTATAAGTCATTACTCATGTTATTTAGAACTAGTTAGCCGACGCCTCCCACCAGCGGCACGAAGGAAACCGGGCCCAGCACCCGCCTTTCATAGCCCTGCTCACGGCGCACGATACAGAGCAGTTGCTGCTGGCCTTCGGTACCGGCCGGAACGATCAGTCGGCCGTCCATTTCCAGCTGCGCCAGCAGTTCGTCAGGCACCGTGAGCGGCGCGGCGGCGACGATGATGCCATCGAAAGGCGCCTGGCTCTTCCAGCCCTCCGATCCATCGCCCACCTTGAAGCGTACATTGCGCACCCCGAGGTCCTTCAGACGCTCGCGGGCCCGCTCCAGCAATCCGCCGATACGCTCGATCGAATAGATACGCGCCACGAGCGGTGCCAGCACCGCGGTCTGATAGCCGCAGCCGGTACCCACTTCCAGCACCTTCAGAAGCGGCGGACCGTCGAGCAGCGCCTCGGTCATGCGCGCCACGATATAGGGCTGCGAGATGGTCTGGCCAAAGCCGATGGGGAGCGCCGTGTCCTCATAGGCGCGGCTGGCCAGCGCCTCGTCGACGAAGATATGGCGCGGGAGATTGCGGATGCGATCGAGCACCGCGAGATTGGTGATGCCCTGATCGCGCAGGCGCTGCACCAGTCGGTCGCGGGTGCGCGCCGAAGTCATGCCGATGCCCGCGAAGCGTGGGTCGGTCATGGCAGCGCGTCCAGCCACCGCGTCAGCGCGGGCAAGGCGCTGTGGCGCGTCAGATCGATCGACAGCGGCGTCACGGACGCCCAGCCATTGGCCACCGCATCAAAATCGGTGCCCTCGCCCGCGTCGTCCCCGGCGCCCGAGGGGCCGATCCAGTACACCTTGGCGCCCTTCGGATCGCGCGCCGGCAGCGCCCGCTCGGAACGATGCCGCGATCCGAGGCGCGTGCTGCGCAGTCCCTTCAGCTGTGCGAGCGGCAGGTCCGGCACGTTGATGCTGAGGATTAGCCGCGGATCCAGGGGCTGGGTCAGTAGGCCCTCGACCACGCGGCGCGCGACCCAGGCCGCGGTGGCGAAATGACGCGGGCCGTCGGCCTGTGTGCATAAGGACAGCGCCACCGCCGGCAGGCCCAGAAAGCGCCCCTCCATCGCTGCGGCTACCGTACCCGAATACAGCACATCATCGCCCAGGTTCGGGCCGTCGTTGATGCCGCTGACCACCATGTCGAACTCGAACTCGAATAGTCCGGACACCGCCAGGTGCACGCAGTCAGTCGGCGTGCCGGGCACGAAATGCACGCCCGGCTCCAGCTGCGTGACCCGCAGCGGCACGTCGAGCGTCAGTGAATTGCTGGCCCCACTGCGATTGCGGTCGGGGGCGACGACGGTGACCTCACCGAGCTCGCGCAGCGCCTCGCGCAGGCAGAGGATGCCCTCGGCACGATAGCCATCGTCATTGCTGACCAGAATCTTCATGGCAGTCCGCAGAACTCCCCCCGATCGGGGGCGCGCCAATATACTTGAATGCCGGAGGCCGGAGGCATGCGTGTCAGACCCTGGTGACGACGACGATGAGCTGTTTGAGCAGGCGATGCGCGGCGTGCGGCCGCTGGCCGCGCCCGCTCGTGTCACGCCGGCCCGGCGCCGGGTGCCGGCGCGCGCGCGCTTCACCCGCGCTGAGCGCGCCGCCGTGCTGGTCGAGAGCTTAGCGCCGCCGGATGCTGCACTGGACATCCAGCCGGGCGACACGCTGCAGTTCCGCCGCAGCGGCGTCCCGGAAACGGTACTGCGGCGCCTGCGGCGCGGTGCCTACCGGGTCGAGACCGAAATCGATCTGCATGGTCTGACGCTCGAAGCCGGCCGGGCGCAGCTGCGCGACTTCCTGCGTACGGCGCTGGCCGAGCGGCGCCGGTGCCTGCGTATCGTGCATGGCAAGGGCCTGCGCTCGGGCGCGCGCGGACCGGTGCTGAAGATGGCCGTCAACAGCCTGTTGCGCCGCACCGATGCGGTGCTGGCCTTCAGTTCGGCCGGCATCCGCGGCGGCGGCAGTGGCGCCACGCTGGTATTGCTGAAAATTCCGGGCCACGATTAGGCGCATTCAGGCGTCGCGGCTGAGCAGCACGGTCGCCATGGCCATCAGGCCTTCGCTGCGGCCGAGGAAGCCCAGATGCTCGGTCGTGGTCGCTTTGAGATTGATGTTCTGCAGCTCCACGCCCAGCATCGTGGCGATGGCGTGACGGATGGCCTCGCGCCAGGGCGCCAGCCGCGGCTGTTGCGCCAACACCGTCAGATCCACATTGACGACCCGCAGCGAGCGCCGCTCGAGCATCGCCAGCGCGGCGGCGACAAACTGCCGGCTGTCGGCGCCGCGCCATTGCGGATCGCTGTCGGGAAAATGTTCCCCCAGGTCGCCGAGGCCCGCAGCGCCCAGTAGCGCGTCGACCAGCGCATGCAGCAGCACGTCGCCATCGGAATGGGCAATCACGCCGCGGCTGTGCGGAATCCGCACGCCTCCCAGCACCAGGCTGTCGCCGGGTCCAAAGGCGTGCACATCGACGCCCGAGCCGACACGGAACTCTGCACTCACCTCGCCCCCTTGGCCTCGGCAGCCGCTCGGCGCGCCAGCAGCGCCTCGGCGATCAGCAGGTCTTCTGCCGTCGTGATCTTGAGATTACTGAAACGCGCGGCCACCAGCAGCGGCCGCTGCGCCTGCCATTCGAACGCCTGCGCTTCATCGGTCGGCGCCCGGCCGGCGTCGAGTGCACGGCGCAGCGCCTGGCACAGCGCGCCGTAGCGGAACATCTGCGGCGTCTGCGCCTGCCACAGCAGTTCACGATCAACGGTGCGTTCACTGTGCGCCGCGGCGCCCTGCTTGATGGTGTCGCTGACTTGGACCGCCAGCAGCGCCCCGATGGCGTGCCCGGCGCCGGCCGCCAGCAGCTGTTCGAGATCCTCGGTGCTGAGACAGGGCCGCGCGGCATCGTGCACCAGCACCCAGTCATCGGCCGCGGCGCGCGTCGCCAGCGCCTCGAGGCCCCGCAGCACCGAATCGCAGCGCCGCGCGCCGCCCGCCACGCGCAGCAGGCGGGGCCCGGGGGTCTGCGGCTCGGACAGCCGCGCGAGTTCATCGGCGGCCAGCACCAGCACCGCTCCAGCACAGCGCTGATCGCTGAGGAACGGCCGCAGCGCCAGCGTCACCACGGTATCGCCGGCCAGCGGCGCGAACTGTTTGCGCTGGGTGCCGCCAAAGCGCTGGCTGGTTCCCGCCGCCGGCATCACCAGCCAGTAGCGCACGGTGTGCTTCAGCGCTTCGCCGTGCGCGCAGGCGCGGCCACCGGCGTGGCCGCGGGCTGCGCTCGCAATTGAGCGTCGGGCGCCACCACCTGAAAGAAGGTCTCGTTGCTGCCGATCATGCCCAGATCGGTGCGTGCCCGCTCCTCGAGCGCCGCGTAGCCCTGCTTGAGATCGCGCACTTCGGCGCTCAGCTGGCGGTTGCGCTCCGAGAGGCGCAGATTATCGGCCTGCTGGGCCGCCACGGCCGACTTCAGGCGCAGCACTTCGCTTAACCCGGCCCCGGAAATCCACAGGCGGTACTGCAACAGCAACAACAGGGATGCGAGCGCCGCAGCAAACCATTTCATGGCGGCAGCCTAGCAGAATCGTCCACGAGCGCGGTAGCCGCCGGCCCTCACAGTTTGATCGGCCCTCACAGTTTGATCGGAAAGGCGTCGCGCCCGGCGTAGCGCGCCTTGGCGCCCAGCTGCTCCTCGATGCGCAGCAGCTGGTTGTACTTGGCGACGCGATCGGAGCGCGACATCGATCCGGTCTTGATCTGCGTGGCCGCGGTGGCCACCGCGATATCGGCAATGGTCGTGTCCTCGGTCTCGCCCGAACGGTGCGAGACCACCGCCGCATAGTGCGCCTGGTCGGCCATGTCGATCGCCGCCAGCGTCTCGGTAAGCGTACCGATCTGGTTGGGTTTGATCAGGATCGCATTGGCGATGCCGCGGGCGATGCCCTCGGCCAGAATTTTGGTGTTGGTGACGAACAGGTCGTCGCCGACCAGCTGCAGCTTGCGGCCGAGTTCCGCCGTCAGATGCGACCAGCCGGCCCAGTCGGCCTCGCCCATGCCATCCTCGATGGTGATGATCGGGTAGCGTGCGGCCAGATCGGCCAGATAGCGGGTGAATTCCGCCGAGGAGAAACTGCGGTGCTCGGCGGCGAACTCGTACTTGCCGTCGCGGAAGAACTCAGTGCTGGCGACATCCAGCCCCAGGTACACATCGCGCCCGGGTTTGTAGCCGGCCTGTTCGATGGCCTGCAGAATGGTCTGCAGTGCCGCCTCGTTGGACGGCAGGTCGGGGGCGAAGCCACCCTCGTCGCCCACCGCGGTGCTCATGCCCGCTTCGTTCAGGATCTTCTTCAGCGTGTGAAAGATCTCCGCGCCGTAGCGCAGCGCCTCGCGAAAACTCGGCGCACCGACCGGCAGGATCATGAATTCCTGGATGTCCAGACTGTTGTTGGCATGCGCCCCGCCGTTGATGATGTTCATCATCGGCACCGGCAGGAGCGGTGCGCGCTGCCCGCCGAGGTAGCGGTACAGGGGCTGGCCGGCGTCGTTGGCGGCCGCGTGCGCATTGGCCAGCGAAACGCTCAGCAGTGCGTTGGCGCCGAGGCGCCCCTTGGTCTCAGTACCATCGAGCTCGATCATGCGGGCATCGAGGCCGGCCTGATCGTCGGCATCGCGCCCGAGCAGCCCTACGCGCAGTACGGTATTGACGTTGTCCACGGCCCGCGTGACGCCCTTGCCGCCGTAGCGCTTATTGTCGCCATCGCGCAGCTCGACCGCCTCGCGCGAGCCGGTCGAGGCGCCGGAGGGCACCGCGGCTCGGCCCTGGGTGCCGCTGGCGAGCGTCACTTCGGCTTCAACGGTGGGGTTGCCACGCGAATCAATGATCTCGCGGGCATGGATCTCGACAATGCGACTCATAGACTGCTTTCCTCAAAGGGCCGGGACTTGGCGACCAGATCCAGTTGCTTCAATGTGGTGAGCAGGCTCGCCATGCGATCCAGCGGCCAGGCGTTCGGGCCATCGGACAGGGCTTGCTCGGGGCGCGGATGCGTTTCCATGAACACGCCGGCGACGCCGGCGGCGACCGCGGCGCGGGCCAGGACCGGCACGAATTCACGCTGGCCGCCCGAGACGCCGGCGCCGGCCCCCGGCAGCTGCACCGAATGCGTGGCATCGAAGATCACCGGGCAGCCGGTGCTGCGCATGATCGCGAGCGCGCGCATGTCGGTGATCAGATTGTGGTAGCCAAAGCTGAAGCCGCGCTCGCACACCATGATCGCGGTATTGCCGGTCGAGCGCGCCTTGTCGACCACCTGCTGCATCTCCCAGGGGGAGAGAAACTGACCCTTCTTGATGTTCACCGGCTTGCCGGCGGCGCACACGCGCAGGATGAAATTGGTCTGGCGGCACAGGAACGCGGGCGTCTGCAGCACGTCGACTACCGCGGCCACCTCATCGACGGGCGTGTCCTCGTGCACATCCGTGAGCACCGGCACCTTGAACTGGCGGCGCACGTCCTCGAGGATTTTCAGTCCCTGCTCCAGGCCCGGGCCGCGAAAACTGCCGGCCGAGGAGCGGTTGGCCTTGTCGAAAGAGGCTTTGAACACGTAGCGAATGCCCAGTTTCGTGGTCAGCTCGCACAATTGCCCAGCCACCTCGTTCACGAGCGCCGCCGATTCAATGACGCAGGGCCCGCAGATCAGCAGCAGCGGATGCTCGAGGCCGACTTCGAATCCGGCCAGCTTCATGCGCTGGCTGCGGCGGGCAGCTGCGCGGCACGGTAGGCGCGTGCCGCGCGCACAAAGCCCGTAAACAGCGGATGCCCGTCGCGCGGCGTGGACGTGAACTCCGGATGGAACTGGGTCGCCAGGAACCAGGGGTGGCTGGGCAGTTCGATGATCTCCACCAGCTGGTCGGGCGACAGGCCCGAGAATCTCAGGCCGGCGCGCCGGAACTCCTCGGTGTAGGTGTTGTTGAACTCGAAGCGATGGCGGTGACGCTCGTGAATCAGATCGCACCCGTAGAGCTCGCGCGCCAGCGTACCGGCGGCGAGCCGCACTTCCTGCGCACCCAGACGCATGGTCCCGCCCAGCGCCGCCGCCTCATCGCGCTGCTGCACACCGCGCATCTGGTCCCGCCACTCGGTGATCAGTGCGATCACCGGATGGCTGGTGGCACGGTTGAACTCGGTGCTGTGGGCATCCTCGTACCCCAGTGCGTGGCGGCCGAATTCGATGATCGCCAGCTGCATGCCTAGGCAGATGCCCAGGTAGGGAATGCGCTGTTCGCGCGCGTAGCGCACCGCCTGGATCTTGCCCTCGATGCCGCGCTCGCCGAAGCCGCCGGGCACCAGGATCGCGTCCATGCCGGCGAGCGCACCAATGCCATCGCGCTCGATATCGGTGGATTCCACATAGTGCACCCGCACCCGGGTGCGGCTCTTGAGGCCGGCATGCATCAGCGCTTCGTTGAGCGAAATATAGGAATCGCGGATCTGCACGTACTTGCCGACCATCGCGATGTCGACCTGGCCGTCGGTGCTGTTGCGTGCTCCGACCACCTGGCGCCAGTCGCTTAAGTTGGCCGCCGGCGCCTCGATGCGCAGCTTGTCGACGACGATGTCGTCCAGCCCCTGCTCGTGCAGCAGCAGCGGAATCTTGTAGATGTCGTCGGCATCGATCGCGGAAATGACCGCGCGCTCTTCGACGTTGGTAAACAACGCAATCTTGCGGCGCTGCTCTTCCGGCAGCGGCGCGTGGCCGCGGCATAACAGGATATCGGGCTGGATGCCGATCGAGCGCAATTCCTTGACCGAATGCTGCGTGGGTTTGGTCTTGATCTCATTCGAGCCACCGACCACCGGCAATAATGTCAGGTGCATATACACCACGTGATTGCGGCCCAGCTCGACGCCGAGCTGGCGGATGGCCTCGAGGAACGGCAGGGATTCGATATCGCCCACCGTGCCGCCGATTTCCACCATGCAGACGTCGGCATCGCCGGCGCCCATGCGGATGCTGCGCTTGATCTCATCGGTGATGTGCGGGATCACCTGCACCGTGGCGCCCAGGTAGTCGCCGCGCCGCTCCTTGGCGATCACGCGCTCGTAGATGCGCCCGGTGGTAAAATTGCTGTGCCGGCCGGTGGTGGTGCGCACGAAGCGTTCGTAATGCCCAAGATCCAGATCGGTCTCGGTGCCGTCGGCGGTCACGAATACTTCGCCGTGCTGAAACGGGCTCATGGTGCCAGGATCCACGTTGATATAGGGATCCAGCTTGACCATCGACACCTTGAGGCCGCGCGCCTCGAGTATCGCGCCCAGCGAGGCGGAAGCGATGCCCTTCCCCAATGAGGAAACCACGCCGCCGGTGACGAATACGAATCGGGTCATGGGGGATCCGCCGTTTGCTGCTGTCAGCGGCTCCAAATTGGAACCGGGAACTGACGACGGGCAGACAGACTAGCAAATCGGCGCCGCTGCCTCAAATCGGCACGCGCGGCGGCAGCCACTGCAGCCGTGCGCGCTTGCCAGCGGGCGCGCCGCTGCCTGCACCGCCATGGCGCAGCTCCGGCTCGCACCACCAGTCAGCCACCGCGACCAGCCGCTCGTCCCGGTACAGCAGCGGCACGGCGCCACGCAGCCAGGGGGGCAGATGATGCGCCTGCAGCAGCCGTTTGAGCGTCTGCCGGCCGTGGCGCGCCGCCAGCCGCTCGCCACCGACGCGAAACCTGATCTCAAACCGTGCCGGCAGGGTCGCGATCGCCAGCGGCCCGGCTGCATCCGGCGCTAAGCGCAGGCTCCCGCCGCCGGGCAGCGCCAGTCGCGGCTGCGCCTGCCAGTGCCACAGCAGCGGTGCCAGCCTGGCAATCGGCGGCGCTTCTCCGATCGGCGCCGAGCAGGCATACAGCAGATCGCGGTGCCGCCGCACCAGCGCGCCGGGCCAGGCCACCTGCGGCTGGGCATCGTAGCGGGCCCGCAGCACCGGGCCGGCCAGCTCCAGCAGCCGGCGCTGATCGGGCAGCGGCAGCTCCCGTAAGCTAAGCCAGCGGCGCAGCGCATTGCGGCACTCGGCGGGCTTGAGCCGACGCAGCACGGCCACCTGCAGCGCGGGTCCATCGGCGGCGGCGCGGACTGACCTGGCGCGAGGATCCCAGCAATGCCGATGAGCGTTTCGATCGCAACTATCTGCGCCGGCGCGCGTGACCTC
>Ga0209069_10001272_pt1 | contig 12724 bp, 12 predicted proteins | sample Str013_2_FD_187202 | JGI IMG/M metagenome (GOLD analysis project Ga0209069, IMG submission 187202) | Freshwater sediment microbial communities in response to fracking from Pennsylvania, USA - Straight Creek_MetaG_SC_2013 (SPAdes) (version 2) | ecosystem: Environmental > Aquatic > Freshwater >...
CGCCGGGTTTACGCTCGACGGCCTTCTTGAGTTTTTCGGCAAGCTCTTTGATGTCGCCGTGCCCGCCCAGCATCGATTTGAGCTTTCCCCCTTCCTGGAGGAAGATCGTGCGCCCCGCCGGCGACACCATCAGCGGCGGCCGGTCGTAGACCACGCCGAGAGGTTTTTCGGTTCGCCGATGCAATTCCTCGCGCGGCTTCAGCCACACGTCGCGCCCATGAACCTTTGGATTGCCTCTGATCAGAGCCATCGTCCGAAGCGGCGCGTTGTGCGCGTCGGCGATCGAGCCGAAATCGGGGCGAATCTTTTCGCCTTTTCGCGCCAGCAGCAAATATTGGGTTTTGTTGTCCGGCAGGTCCGGCGGCCCGAACGAATAGACATCGAGCAGCACCTGCAGCTTGCGCAGCAACGCCACGATCTCGCCCAGCGAGCCGGGCTTGTCCCAGCCTTCCTGGCTGCCCGGCGCTTCCATCAAGCCCTTGGCAACGAGCGCCGCCGGGCCCTTGAAGTCCTTCAGCAAAGGCGGCGCGCCGAAACCGAAATTGAGCGGGATCGAGCCGCCGGAGATGTTCTGCGGATAAACCGGTTGCGGTTGCGGCCCCTGCGAGCGCGCCATCGACTTCATCAGATCGGAGCGGTTGACCTCTTCCAGAACGCGCAATGGGTTACGCGTCAAATCGATGTCGACCCTGTTCATGTCCGGCCTGACCAATCGGCCGCGATACTGTTCGTCCGCCTGCGCGCCCACATAGATCGTGGTCAGCAGGCGCGTGTAGGTTTTCAGCGCATCCTTCGCCGCCTCCAGCTCTCGCTCTTCGTACCGCTTGCGCTCTTCCGGCGACGATTGCGGGTTGTCGGCGGCGAACTTGTCGAACTTCCGCTTCAACCAATCATCCAATTGCGTGAAATCGGGAAGATTCTCGGGTTGGATGTTTCGTTCGGCGGCATAAAGCTGCAGTGCGATGTTGATGTGCTCGCGGTGCGCCGCCAGCACATAGCTCGTCGGCATGCAGGTCTGCGCGAAGATTTCGAATTGCCCGGTGGCAAGGGCTTTGACCGTCGCGCCTTCCCACTGCGTGATCGAATTGTAGAACGGCACCACGGCGAAATTCGATTGGCCGGCGACCAGCGCGTCCAGGGTTTCAGACACGGTATTGCGGAAAACGAGGTGGCCGACCTGACTGGGCTCGAGCATCGCCCGCGCCGCCAGATACGAATGCCCGCCATCGCTTTCGGCAAAGCTGACGAACAGAGCCCCGTTCGACACCTGCGGTCCCCCACGAACACACAAATACTGCAGCGCCGGACCCAAGCCTCCGGCACGCCACCGCTAGAAGTTAACGCTACAGGAAGCCCAAGCGAAGTGCGAGCCGCGCGCGCGGTTAAGCGCCCGAATTCTGTGAGATTGGCAATTGCGACCTAGGGTCGTCGACGCTTCGCCATGCACGCAAAAGCGCATATCCAGCGTCCTAGCTCTCAAAATCCCTGGAATCCAAGACGGCGCTCCCGGCCCATCCTCTAGAGGATAAAACGCGAGAGATCCGCGTTTTTGGTTAACTCCCCCAACTCCTTGGTGACGAAGGCCTTGTCCACCACCACCTTTGCGCCCGACCGATCCGGCGCGTGGTAGGAGATTTCTTCCAGCACCCGCTCCATCACCGTTTGCAGGCGCCGCGCGCCGATATTTTCCACCGTCGCATTCACCTCCGCCGCCGCGTCGGCAAGCGCGTCGATGCCGTCGTCGCTGAATTCCAGTTCCACGCCTTCCGTCGCCATCAGTGCCTTGTATTGCTTGATCAGGCTTGCTTCAGGCTCGGTCAGGATACGCCGGAGATCGTCGCGCGTCAGCGCCGAGAGCTCCACCCGGATCGGCAGCCGCCCCTGCAATTCCGGCAACAGGTCGGAGGGCTTTGCCGCGTGAAACGCACCGGAGGCGATAAACAGCACGTGATCGGTTTTGACCGGCCCATGCTTGGTGGAAACGATTGTCCCTTCGATCAGCGGCAAGAGATCGCGCTGCACGCCCTCGCGGCTGACGTCACCGCCGCGTGCCTGTCCTTCGCGGGCGCAGATCTTGTCGATCTCGTCGAGGAAGACGATACCGTCGTTCTCAACGATGGCGATCGCGTCCTGCACCAGAGCGTCGTTGTCGATCAGTTTGTCGGATTCCTCTGCGACCAGGGGCGCGTGCGCATCGGCGACTTTCATCCGCCGTGTCTTTTGCCGCTGGCCGAGCGCTTTGCCTAGCATGTCGCTGAGATTGATCATGCCGATTTGCCCACCCGGCATGCCGGGAATATCGAAGGACGGCATCCCCCCGGTCTCGCTCACCTGCACGTCTATTTCCTTCTCGTTGAGTTCGTCGGCGCGCAGCTTGCGGCGAAAGGAGTCGCGCGTGCTTTCAGCGGACTCCTTGCCGACCAGCGCATCGAGAATGCGCTCTTCGGCTGCCTTGTGGGCCCTGGCCTGTACCTCGCGCCGGCGCCGCTCGCGCAGCTGCGCGATGCCGATCTCGACCAGATCGCGGATGATCTGCTCGACGTCGCGCCCGACATAGCCGACCTCGGTGAACTTGGTTGCCTCGACCTTGAGGAACGGCGCCTGCGCGAGCTTCGCCAGACGTCGCGAGATCTCCGTCTTGCCGACCCCGGTCGGCCCGATCATCAAGATGTTCTTCGGCAGCACCTCTTCGCGCAAATCCGCGGGCAATTGCTTGCGTCGCCAGCGGTTGCGCAAAGCGATGGCGACCGCGCGTTTGGCCGCCGCCTGACCGACGATGTAGCGATCGAGCTCCGAGACGATCTCGCGCGGCGACAGTGTCGACATTACTTGGCCTCGAGCGTTTCGATCGTCAGTTCGTCGTTCGTATAGACGCAGATATCGGCCGCGATCTTCATCGCCCGCCGCGCGATCTCTTCGGCGCTGAGATCGAACGGAAGCAGCGCGCGCGCCGCGGCCAAGGCGTAGTTGCCGCCCGAGCCGATGCCGATCAATCCATCCTCGGGCTCCAGCACGTCGCCCGCGCCCGAGAGGATCAGGCTCGTGCTCGCGTCGGCAACCGCGATCATCGCTTCCAGCCGGCGCAGATAGCGGTCCATGCGCCAATCCTTGGCAAGCTCGACCGCGGCCCGCGTCAGATTGCCGGGGTGCTGCTCGAGCTTGGCTTCGAGCCGTTCGAACAGCGTGAAGGCGTCCGCCGTCGCGCCGGCAAATCCCGTGATCACCTTGCCCCCGGCGAGGCGGCGCACCTTCTTCGCGTTCGATTTGAACACGGTCTGGCCGAGGCTCACCTGTCCGTCGGCGGCAATCACGACCTTGCCGCCCTTGCGCACCGACAGCACGGTCGTGCGGCGCCAGAGCGGGCTGTGGCCTTCGGCGTCAACCATGAATTTCGCCCCTTCCATTTCCTTAAACGCACACCTGCTATATGAGGTCGACCCCGACTTCGCAAAGGCCTTGAAATGCGCAGTGCCAGCATCGAGCGCAAGACGCGCGAAACCGAGATCAAGATCAGTCTCGAGCTCGACGGCTCGGGGACCTACGACATCGAGACCGGGATCGGCTTTCTGGACCATATGCTCGAGAGCTTTGCCAAGCACGCGGCCATCGACCTCAAGGTTCGCGCCAAGGGCGACACCCACATCGACTTTCATCACACGACCGAAGATACCGCGATCGCCATCGGTTTGGCTGTCGCAAAGGCTTTGGGCGATCGTGCCGGCATAAGGCGCTTCGGCCATGCGCTGATCCCGATGGACGAAGCGCTGACGCGCTGCGCCCTCGACGTCTCGGGCCGGCCTTATCTGATCTGGAAGGTGAACTTCACGCGCCCGAAGCTCGGCGAAATGGACACCGAACTCTTCAAGGAATGGTTCCACGCCCTCGCCCAGAACGCGGGCCTGACCTTGCATGTCGAGAACCTTTACGGCGAGAACAACCACCATATCGTCGAGAGCTGCTACAAGGCCTGCGCCCAAGCGCTGCGCGACGCCATCGCGGTCGACCCGCGCAATGCCGGGAAAATCCCCTCGGTCAAAGGCAGTTTGGGTTCCTGAGCGGCGGCGAAGTCGCGCATTCTCGCTATTGTTGACCCAAGGGTCGGCCTCGGCGAAAACGGGGCGCGATGGGGATGCGGGTTCGTTCATGAGCTATTTGGTCTCAGAACTGCTTTACGAGATTCCGTGGGCGGCGTTCGCAGTGATCGGCTTGCTGACGATCGCGCTGCCGGCGGTGCATCTGTTGCTGGCGTTCGCTCGCGCGCTGACCGGAGGCGAGGCGCGGGTGAATTGGTGGGTGCTGGGGCGCATCGTGCCGTTGGGCTTGGCGACTGCCGTCATTGTGCCGCTGACCTTGCGGGCGCAGTCCGATCCCACGGATCAGAACGTCGCGCTGGCGGAAATCGCGACCATCTTCCTCTCGATCGCGGCGATCGTCATTCCGATCGCGCTGCCGCTCTTGCAAGCCTACATCCAGCGGCTGCCGCGTCTCGGCACGGCGCTCTACACCTTTCTGGCTATTCTCGCGCTGCCGGTGGCGGCCGCCCTTGCCACGCAAACGGCGCTTTTGGCGACGAACAATATCGAACGCGCCATTCCGGTCGGCGAAACCGTGACCATTCCCGTTGTCTTTCTGCAGGACCAAATGCTCTCCGACTGCAAGCAGTCGATCGCAAGTTTTGTCCCCGACGGTTTTCGTTCGGCGGCCGATCCGGCGACCGGCGATCGCGGCTATCGCGCATTCTTTTTCTTCTGGCTCGACCAAACGCTGAAGGCCACGCTCCTCGACTTCTTCGAGATATTCGATTGCGGCGTCTCCGATCTTAGCAACAATCCCCGCCATCTGCTGATGTCGTCGTTCGCCTTTATCTATCGTGCCTTTGTCGAACTGATCGTTATCGCCACGATCGCATTGCCCTTCCTGCGCGGTGGCGAGCGGTGAGCGCCACGGTCGCCATCGTCGACTACGGCTCCGGCAATCTCGCCTCGGTCGCCAAGGCGTTGGAGCGCGTCGCGCAAGACAGCGAAAGCCCTCAGCGTATCTTGGTGACCTCGCGCGCCGAAGACGTCGCCGCCGCCGAGCGCATCGTCTTGCCGGGCGTCGGCGCCTTCGCCGATTGCATGCAGGGGCTTGCCCGCTTGCCGGGCATGGTCGACGCGCTTGGCGAAGCGGTGGTCGTGCGCGCCCGTCCGTTTCTCGGCATTTGTGTCGGCATGCAGCTGATGGCGGCGCGCGGGCTTGAGCACGGCGAACACGAGGGCTTGGGCTGGATCGCCGGCGATGTCGTCAAGCTAACGCCCGCCGACAACGCGCTCAAAGTTCCGCACATGGGTTGGAACACGCTGCGTTTGAAGCGCCCGCATCCATTGCTCGCCGGATTGCACGCCGAGGATCACACCTATTTCCTTCACTCATTCCACCTTCGCACGGCGAACGACGAAACGTTGCTCGCCGACACCGATTACGGCGGCGCCGTTACCGCCGTCGTCGGCCGCGACAATTTCGTGGGCACGCAATTCCACCCCGAGAAGAGCCAGCGCGTGGGCCTGGCGCTGCTGGCGAATTTCCTGCGGTGGCGCCCATGATCGAATTTCGCGAGGCACGTCGCGCCGACCTGCCGGCAATCGTCCGTCTGCTCGCCGACGATCCGCTGGGTGCTGGGCGCGAAGCAATGTGCGATAAATTTCCCGACACATACGCTCGCGCCTTTGACGCGCTCAAGGCGCAAAAAGGCAATGAGGTGATCGTCGGTGATCAGAGCGGAGAAGTCCTCGCCTGCCTTCAGCTGACGATCGTGCCGGGTCTGAGCCGCAATGGCGCGACGCGCGCCTTCATCGAAGGCGTGCGCGTCGCCAAGAGTTTGCGCGGGCAAGGCGTGGGAGAAGCACTGGTGAAACATGCGCTCGAAAGGGCACGTGCCGCAGGATGTCGCCTAGCGCAGCTGACCAGCGACAAGTCTCGCGTGGACGCCCACCGTTTCTACGAGCGCCTTGGCTTCAAGGCGACGTCCATCGGCATGAAGCTCGACCTCGAATGATCCTCTTCCCCGCGATCGATCTGAAAGGCGGCCGCTGCGTGCGTCTGGTGCGCGGCGAAATGGCGAGCGCCACCGTCCTCAACGATGATCCGGTGGCGCAAGCCAAGTCGTTCGAAGCACAGGGATTTCAATGGCTGCACCTTGTCGATCTTGACGGCGCCATCGAAGGTCGCGCCGTCAACGCCGGCGCCGTGCAAAAAATCTTGTTCTCGATGGCGCTCCCCGTCCAGCTCGGCGGCGGCATTCGCGACAAGGCCGCGATCGAACGCTGGCTCGAAGCCGGCGTCCGCCGCGTGATCTTGGGAACGATCGCGGTCAAGGACCCGACGCTCGTGCGCGACATGGCGAAGTCTCATCCCGGACGCATCGCCGTCGGCATCGACGCCCGTCAAGGCCAAGTCGCCGTCGAAGGCTGGGCCGCGACCACGAACATGACAGCGGTCGATCTCGCGCGCCGCTTTGAGGACGCCGGCGTCGCCGCGCTCATCTACACCGACATCGCCCGCGACGGCACGGGCTCGGGCCTTAATCTCGAGGAGACGGCGGCCCTCGCCGGCGCCGTCAAGATTCCGGTAATCGCCAGCGGCGGCATCGGCTCGCTCGACGACCTGCGCGCCTTGAAAGCGCTCGCCCACCCCAACATCGCCGGCGCCATCGCCGGCCGCGCCCTCTACGACGGCCGCCTCGACGCGACGGCGGCGCTGGCGCTGCTTAGGGGGCGGGAATGACAATAAGTGTGGGGCAGCAACGAGTCTCGCGATGTTGAAAACCCGCATCATCCCTTGTCTCGACGTCAAAGACGGGCGCGTCGTCAAGGGCGTCAAGTTCGTCGACTTGCGCGATGCCGGCGATCCGGTCGAAGCGGCGCGCGCTTACGATGCGGCGGGCGCCGACGAGCTTTGCTTCCTCGACATCACCGCGAGCCATGAGCGCCGCGCCATCTTGCTCGACGTCGTGCGCCGCACGGCCGAGGCTTGTTTCATGCCGCTCACTGTCGGCGGCGGCGTGCGTACGCTGGAAGATATTCGCGCGCTTCTTCTTGCGGGTGCCGACAAGGTTTCGATCATGACTGCCGCGGTCGAACGCCGCGCCATCGTGCGCGAAGCGGCCGAGAAATTCGGTGCGCAACTTGTCGTCGTTGCCATCGACGCCAAGCAAACCGCGCCCGGCAAGTTCGAAGTCTTCACCCACGGCGGGCGGACGGCGACGGGCCTCGACGCCATTGCCTACGCCAAGGAAGTCGTCGCGCTCGGCGCCGGCGAAATCCTCCTGACGTCGATGGATCGCGACGGCACCAAGCAGGGTTACGATCTGGCGCTCACCCGCGCGGTCGCCGACGCTGTCACCGTGCCCGTGATCGCGAGCGGAGGCGTGGGCACGCTTGAACATCTGGTCGAAGGCATTCGCGACGGCCATGCCAGTGCGGTGCTTGCCGCCTCGATCTTTCATTTCGGCGAGGCGACCATCGGCGAAGCGAAAGCGCATCTGGCGCGGGCAGGCGTCCCCGTTCGGTTCAACCCGAACTTGTAACCTGGCGTCGACCTGCCGCGCCCGTTTCGCAACATTGCTGCGTTTTCTTTCAGCCGCTCTAGTCGTGTTGACTAACAGTTGAGCGGTTTTGCTCACGCGCCACTAATCGTTCCATGACAATGATCTGACGCAATTGTGACACTTGCGCGTCGCTTCCGGCTCCTCTCAAAATGACTTGGGGAAAATTGGGACAGGCGCTTTGGTTCGGAACCGGACGCGATTGGATCAGGGCGCCGTGGCCGAGGAAATCGAGCTCAAATTTTTAGGGCCGGAAGACGCCCTTGAGAGGCTGCGCAGCGTGCCGGCGCTGCGAAAATTTGCGCGCGGCAACCGCTTTCAGAACAAGGTGCTGCGGGCGGTTTATTTCGACACGCCGGATTTCCTGTTGCGCGACCAAGGTCTGATCCTACGCGTGCGCGAGGAAGGCGGGCGTTTCGTCCAGACCGTCAAAGCCGCTCGCAACACCAATATCGCGGCGCGCACCGAATTGAACGTGGAGGTCCCGTCCGGCGACCTCGTCCTGGACGCCATTGACGACCGGAAATTGCGCCGCGCTGTCAAAGCGGCGTCGAACGGGGATCGGCTGCTCCCCTTGTTCGCGGTTGAGGTTCGTCGCGCGCAAATCGCACTGACGCCCAAACGCACGGTCGTGATCGAAGCGTCGCTCGATCTGGGAACAATCAAGGCGCTGGGGCCCAAGGCCGGCGCGTCGATCCCGGTTTGCGAACTCGAGCTTGAGCTGAAGCGCGGCGACCCCGGAGAATTGGTCGAGGCCGCTCGGGCTTTGACGGCCGGGTTGCCGTTGACGCTCGGTACGCAGTCCAAGGCCGAGCGCGGCTACGCGCTCATCGAAGGCGAAATCGACCACCCGGTCAAAGCCGGCCGCGTCGTTCTCGATCGCGAGGCCCAAGCCGACGATGCCTTCGCCCGCATCCTGACGCATTGCCTATCGCATCTCCTGCGCAACGTGCCATGCGTGCTGCGCACCCGCGATCCCGAAGGCATCCATCAAATGCGCGTCGCCATGCGCCGCATGCGTAGTGCGCTGTCGTTGTTCGGCGACCCGTTTCGCTCGTCGCTCGGCGCGCTCGAGGACGAGATCAAGTGGCTGACCCGGGCATTGGGCGAAGCGCGCGATCTCGATGTCTTCCACGACGAGATCATGAAGCCCGCCGCCCAAGCGCTTGGCGACGATGGGCGTTTGATTCAATTGGGCGCCGCCGTTCGCGCCCGCCGCCGCGCCGCCTGGAGCGGAGTGCTTGATGCCTTGGAGTCCGAGCGCTTCCGCAAACTCGCGCTCGATCTTGGTGCCGCGACGCTGCTTCAGCCCTGGGCGGCCGCCGGCAACGGTGCTGAGGCCGGACACGGCCTCGCTGTCGATTTTGCCGACGAGCATATCGCCAAGCGCCACGCCAAGGCCTTGAAGCGCGGGCGCAAGATCGAGGGGCTCGACCCCGCCGAACGTCACAAGTTGCGCATTCGTTTGAAGAAACTGCGCTACGCCGCCGAATTCTTCGCCTGCTTCTACAAGAAGCGCGAAATCCGCCCGCATCAAAAGCGCATTTCCGAGTTGCAGGATGTGCTCGGTCATCTGAACGACGCCAACATTGCCCTCGCGCTGGTCGACGACATCTTGGCCAACGAAGGCGGCCGCGACCCGGGTTCAAGCGCCGGATTGGCGTACGCCGGCGGCGCTGTGGTGGGTTGGCATACGCAGCACGCGTCAGCAACGACGAAGTCGCTCGCCAAACGCTGGAAGAAATTCGCCAGGCTCGAGCCGTTCTGGCGTTAGGGCTGAGGGGCGCCCTCGCTTCGTCACACTGGCGTTAGGTCGGCCGGTCGCGCCGCAACGGAGCACTATACGTTCAGCAGCAAGTGTTGCCGCTCCCACGGCGATATCACTTGCTGATAGGCGTCATGCTCCGAGGCTTTGACGTCGGAATAGAGGTCGACGAACGTTTCGCCGAAAATCTCGCGCAAATCGTCGGAGGCGCGAAATTTCTGGATCGCGTCCAGCAGATGGCGCGGCAATTGATAGCGCATCGACTCATAGGCATTGCCTTCCATCGCCTTGGTCGGCGACAGGTTTTGCGTCATGCCGAGGTAACCGCAGGCCAGCGACGCCGCGATCGCGAGATAGGGATTGGCGTCCGCGCCCGGCACCCGATTTTCGATGCGCCGGTTTTTCGCTTCGGATTCGGGGATGCGCAGACCCACGGTTCGGTTCTCGTGTCCCCAATGCGTATTCACCGGCGCCGACAAATAGCGCACCAAGCGGCGATAGGAGTTCACGTAGGGTGCGATCAACGGCATCGCCGCCGGCAAATATTTCTGCAGGCCGGCGATATAGGCCATGAACAACTTGGTGTCCTTGCCGCCGCCGGTCGAGAAAATGTTTCGCCCCGTCGACGCGTCCAAAACGCTGATGTGGATGTGCATGGCGCTGCCCGGCTCGAGTTCATAGGGCTTGGCCATGAACGTCGCATAGATGTCGTGGCGCAACGCCGCTTGGCGCACCGTGCGTTTGAAGAGAAAAGTGTGGTCGGCGAGTTTCAACGGATCGCCGTGATAGAAATTGATTTCGACTTGAGCGACACCCTCTTCGTGGATCAGGCTGTCGATGCCGATTTCTTGGCTTTCGCAGAAATCGTAGACATCTTCGAAGAGAGGATCGAATTCGTTGACCGCGTCGATCGAATAGGCTTGGCGCCCGGTCTGTGGGCGGCCGGACTTGCCGGCCGGCGGCAACAGCGGATAGTCGGCGTCGATATTCTTTTGCGCCAGGAAGAATTCGACCTCCGGCGCCACCACCGGCTGCCACCCCTTGTCCGCGTAGAGCTTGAGGACGTTCTTCAGCACCTGCCGCGGCGCCACCTGGATCGGCTCGCCCTTGCGATTTATGCAATCGCACAGCACCTGCGCCGTCGGCTCGCGATACCACGGCACGATGCAGATCGTGTCGGCGTCAGGGGCCAAAGTCATATCGGGTGATTGTTGGCTCAACGCCTTAGTCTCGGCGTCGGCGCCGGTCACCATTTGGCCGAAGACGCTTTCGGGCAGGCGCAGCGTGTTGTTGTCGAGCCCCGCCAAGAACTTGTTCGTCGGCAAGATTTTACCGCGTGCGATTGCCGCCATGTCGGCGACAAGAAGCTCGACCTCGGTGATGCGGTGTTCCTTCAGCCACTCTTTGAGCGCGGCCGTGTTCTGGCTCATCGCACCGACTGCTCGCGGCGAGCGCTCATCGCAGCGCCGAAGGCGGCAAAAAGAGCTTTGGAAAAATTGCTCTCCCAGAAACGCCATTCCGGATGCCACTGCACGCCCATTGCGAAGCTGCGGGCGTCGCGCACGCGAACGGCCTCGATCTGCCCGTCCGGCGCCACCGCTTCGACGGCGAGGCCCAGCCCCAGCCGGTCGATGCCTTGGCTGTGCAGCGAATTCACCTTGATCGTGGCCGTACCCGCCAGCATTTCCAGTCGCCCGCCCGGCGTCAGATGGATGTCGTGAACCGGTGCATATTGGGCGTCGAGTGGTTGATTTTTGTCTTCCCGGTGATCGATGCGCCCGGCGATTTCTTCGACATGCTGATGCAGTGTACCGCCATAGGCGACGTTAAGCTCTTGGAAACCACGACAGAGCGCCAGCAGCGGAACGCCGCGCTCAACAATCCGCTTGATCAGCGGTAAGGTCGTCGCGTCGCGCCGCTCGTCCTGCAGGACACCCGGCCGCGGCGCTGGTCCGCCGTAGACTTTCGGCGCTACGTTAGAGGGCGATCCGGTCAGTAAGATTCCGTCAACCGTATCGACGAGTTCGTCGACATCGATCGGATCTTCGAGGACGGGTACCAGGATGGGCAACGCACCCGCTCCGTCGCGCACTGCAACGATGTATTTCTCGCCCACCGCGTGAAACGGGTGCAACCCGATCACGCGCAGATCGCAAGGAATTCCGACGATTGGCTTGGCCCGGGTCATCCCCGGAGTGTCATTCCCGCGAAGGCGGGAATCCAGCCCTTTCTTGAAGGGTTCTGCCCCAACCGCCCAACCTCTAGTCCTGCTTGCGGTGGAACTTATCGACGTCCTGGAGCAGGAATTTCGATGGGTCGAGCTGTATCTGGGTTTTCATGTCCTTGAGCGCGATCATCGTCTGCAGGCCCTGCGCGTCGGTGATGATCCACTGACGCAGCTCGATTGCCGGATCGGCGAAGATCAAGGTTACCTGACCCTTGAGCGGCCCGGAATCTTGGCGCGCCGTGACCCGCAATGTGCCGGACTGGTGGTCGACGGCGACGACATTGGCGTCCTTCGCCAAGTCGATCCCCTCTTTTAGAATCACGCTCAGCGGATTTTCAAGCAACGGATAGCGGTCGACCGTGCGCAATTGGCTGTTCGCGACCGCGATCGTCTGCCCGTCGGATACGATGAGATAGGGCGACGGCGGCGCGTATTCGAAGCGCATGCGCCCTGGTTTGCGGGCATAGACGACGCCCTGGTCGAGTTCGCCGTTTGGTCCGACCTGCACGAAGCCCGCCTGCATCGACGAGATCGAGTTCAGATAATCCGAAACGCGTTTGAGATCGGCTAGATCGCGCGACGTCAGCGCGGCGCTTGCGTTTGCCGATCCGGCCAACACAAGCAGGGGCACAAGGATGAAAAGGCGCAAAAGCTTGGACATGGGGTCGAAGCCTGTAGTTGGCGATTGAGGCAAAACGAAGATGCGCGAGTCCAGCCTTCACGAGCGGCCGAACCAGACTGAGCCACGATAGCACGGCGGGTGAAGCTTGCGCACGCGCAACGTCTGCAACTCTTACGTGATGATGTGGGGAACTTCTGGATGAAGGGCTGGCGCGCCCACTGCCTGCCACATAGCAGCAATGCGCAAGCGACGGTGACGAGAGCGGTCGCCATCGAGCCCACCATCCGCAGCGGGCTCGACATCTGTTCGGCGCTGATGCCCAGAGGATGAATGATGCGCGCGATGACGAGCGGCAGGCCGAGCGCATGCAGCCACCATTTCGGCGCGCCGCCCCAACGGAAAAGGGCGGGCCATTTAGGCCCGCCCTGGATCATCCCCTTGAAGGCGATCGGTCTGACTTAATGCAGATCGACCGTGGCGCGACGGTTTTGCGGCTCTTTGACGCCGTCACCCGTCTGAACCATGAGC